>Ga0187843_10000776_pt1 | contig 21255 bp, 17 predicted proteins | sample SpaLakP09_SKY_43_FD_134516 | JGI IMG/M metagenome (GOLD analysis project Ga0187843, IMG submission 134516) | Oligotrophic lake water microbial communities from Sparkling Lake, Wisconsin, USA - SP09_SKY_43 | ecosystem: Environmental > Aquatic > Freshwater > Lake | place: USA: Sparkling Lake...
GATCGGGCCGGGGCCCATCAGCAGGCGGGGCGGGTGGTCGAGTTCGCCGAAGGTGGTCATGTCACGATCCATAAGTTTGTCATCCCGGACGACCCGAAGGGGCGCTCCGGGACCCAGGGGCGGCGCGCGTGGCCCCTGGGTCCCGGCGCTCCGCGCTGTCGCGCTCCGACCGGGATGACAAGGAAGTTTGCCGGGAAAACTGATCGGCCAGCTTGTCCACGAACCCCAGCATGGCTCGGACGGCCAGGGCGCAGTCGGCCTCGGTGACCGACTCGGCCGGGTTGTGGCTGATGCCGCCTTCGCAGCGGATGAACAGCATGGCGGTCGGGCAAAGGTCGGCCATCACCATGGCGTCGTGGCCGGCACCTGAGGGCAGGCGGCGCGCGGGAAGGCCGAGGTCGCCGACCGCCGCTTCCAGCAGAGTGGTCAGGCCTGGGTCGCAGGGGCTTTCAGAGAGCGCCTGCATCAGCGTGACCGACGCCGCCAGGCCGCGTCGCGCGGCGATGGCGTGAATCTCGGCGGTAACCGCCTCGACCGCCGCATCGCGGGTGGCCGAGTTTTCGGCGCGGATATCCATTGAGAATTCGACCGCGCCGGGAATGACGTTGAAGGCCCCGGGCAGGGCGGTCATGCGACCGACCGTGCCGACCAGATTGTCGGTTCCGGCCTGGCAGATGCGCTCCAGGGCCAGCATGCACTCGGCGGCGGCGGGACCAGGGTCCTTGCGGAGGGTCATCGGGGTGGTGCCGGCATGGCCGGCTATGCCGGTGATCCGGACCATCAGCCGCTTCTGGGCGGCGATGGCGGTAACGATGCCCAGGGCCAGCCCCTCGGCCTCCAGCACCGGGCCCTGTTCGATGTGGGCTTCCAGGAAGCCGATGACCTCCGACGGCAGGCGGGCCGCGTCCGTGATCCTTGCAGGATCGAGGCCGAAAGCGGTGAACGCCTCGGCCAGGGTCACGCCGTCGGCGTCGCGCAGGTCGAGGACGGCGGCCGGATCCAGGGTCCCGGCCACGGCCCGGCTGCAGCTCATCGAGGCGGCGAAGCGTGAGCCCTCCTCGTCGCCGAAGGCCACAACCTCGACGGCGAACGGCAGGCGGCGGCCGGCCCTGTGCAGGGCCTCGACCAGATCGATGCCCAGCAGGATGCCGAGCGGTCCGTCATAACGGCCGCCGTTGCGGACGCTGTCGATATGCGAGCCGATCAGCAGGGCCGGGGCTTCAGGGGTTGCGGCTTCATAGCGGCCGATCTGGTTGGCGGCGGCGTCGCGGCGGACGCTCATGCCCGCCTCAGCCATCCAGACGGCCAGCTGGTCCAGGGCCCGGGCATGCGAAGGCGTCAGAAAACGGCGGGTCAGCTGACCCTCAACCTCGCTGAAGGGGCCCGTCCCCAGCAGGTCGCAGCGACGTTTCGCCTGCGTGCCGATCTCGAACTCGCTCACCCTGTCCTGGCTCCGACCTGCAGCTGGGCTAGAGCTTGCCGGGTCCGGAGGGCATCCTCCAGAGTCGCGGGCAGGCTCTAAATCATAGGCTCTAGCCGTGGCTGCCTTGGTAACGCAGGTTCGATGGTCCTGCGCGCTCCAGGGCAGGGGCAGACCCTGATCTGCCGCATATGCCTCGACAGGCACCAGCGATGACAGCCGGTCCCTGCGAATAAGTCATAAACTACTTACTTAGAGAGGGCTATGCCTTGGCGAACTTGCCGGCGGCGCGGACCGAGCCGGTCGCCACGCCCGTCGGTGCGCCACCCGGCGGTTCGTCAGTGACGGCCAGAAGCGCAGTGTAGGCCCCCGCGCCCTTCAGATCCTTGGGCAGGGGGATGGCCCGGGGCGCGTCGGTCGGCAGCATGCCCAGCGAGATGGCCTTCTGCCCCTCGGGAATGATCCAGAGTTCAGGCTCGCGACCGGCCGGCATCTTCATGGCCACCGGCGTCAGGATCAGGACGCCGTTGGCATGGTCCAGGGTGGCGACGAGCGCGGCCTGGTCGGTGCCGGGATCCTTGATCAGCGCGACCTCGGCCGGAGCGGCCGGCGGGGCCGGGGCCACGGTCGGGACGGGCGGCGGGCGCGGGGTCAGGACAAGGGCCGTGACACTGGCAGCGGCCAGGGCCAGGGCCCCGACCGAGGCACCGCGCCAGAGGCGGGCATTGTTCCACAGGGTCGGGCGGGCCGGTTCGCCGATCAGGCCGGCGATGCGCGGCCACAGGCCGGCCGAGGGCTCGATACCACGGATATCGGACGCCAGCGGCACCAGGCGGGCTTCCCACCACTGAACGGCACGGGCAAAGGCGGGCTCGGCCGAGATACGACGCTGCGCTTCGGCGCGCTCCTCGGAATCCAGAACGCCCAGCACATATTCGCCGGCCAGGGGGCGGTCTTCGTCACGCATGGGGGTTTCGGTATCGGTCATGCTTCAAGACACGCGCGTAGGCTGAGCAGGCTGCGGCGGATCCAGCTTTTCATCGTGCCCAGGGGCACGCCGATCCGCTGGGCGAGGGTGTCATAGGTAACCCTTCGAAGAAGGCGGTCCGCACCGCTCCGGCATGTTTGGGGTCCAGCTGGTTCAGGCAGCCGTCCAGACGCTGACGGTCCTCGTCAGCCTCGATCAGGCTCGAAGCCAGGGGAGAGGCGTCGGGCAGGGCTTCGGCCTCGTCGACCCCGGCCATGACCCGACCGCCGCGCGCCCGCAGCTTGTCGATCGACCGGTTGCGGGCCATGGACACCAGCCAGGTGATCGGGCTGGCCTTTTCGGGATCAAAGCGGTCGGCCTTGTTCCAGACGCTCAGATAGACATCCTGCAGCACGTCTTCCGCCTCCTCGCGGTCATTCAAGATACGGAGGCAGACCCCAAACAGTTTCGCCGAGGTGTGACGATAGACGTATTTCAGGGCATCGGAGTCCCGGTTGGCGACGCGTGCGATGGCGCGCGTCAGCAGGGCGCGGCTGGAATCGGCATCCATCAAACAGGCGTTCCTCAAGCTTACAGGCGGCCGGACCGTGGCATGCCGCTTCGGGAGAGGCAATCGTCCAGACGTGTCTCTAGTGTCGGGTTGCAGCGCGCATGGCGAGGAAGCCGGCGCTGGCCGCAACCGTCGTCACCAGGGTTCCCCAGGCCATGTCGGCGAGAGTGACGGTGGTCGACCAGACCTTCAGGGTGGCCTGGTTGGTCAGGTCGTAGGTGGCATAGGCGCAGAAGCCGAAGGCGGCCGCATTCAGCAGCAGGCGTTTCCAGCTGTTCTCGCGCATGGCCGGCAACACGGCCAGATAGAGGATCGCGAAGATGTAGATCAGGTAGAAGACCACAGCGGCCACGAAGTTGACCTGGTCTGCCATCAGCTCGCCGATCCGGGGCCGGTACAGGCGGGGGGCCATCAGGGTCAGCCAGACGATGTCCATGGCCAGGAAGGCCCCGGCGCTGGCCAGGTAGCCGTACAGGTTACGTTGCATTGTCAGTCCTCAGACAGATTGCGCGACGGGGCGCAGGCGATAGTGGCTGACGCCCCATTCCTCGCCACCCCGATGACCGAACAGGCCGGACGTGGCCAGGAAAAACAGCCGCCAGCGGCGGCGCCAGACCGTGGCGGTCTTGCCATAGACGTCGTCCAGAACCGGATCGATGGTGGCGCGGTTGGCGTCGAAGTTCTCCAGCCACTGCTCGGCGGTGCGGGCATAATGGGATCCGCTCCAGCGCCAGTCCTGCTCGACCTTGAAAAGGTCCGGGAACTGGGCCAGCAGGTCGTGGCTGGGCATCACGCCGCCGGTGAAGAAGTACTGGGCGATCCAGTCGGCGGGATCATCGACATCGAACCGGTAGGGGGCGTTGCGATGGGTAAAGATGTGGATGAACAGCAGGCCGTCCGGCTCAAGCCAGGTCCGGACCCGGGTCAGCAGGGCGCGCCAGTTGGACATGTGCTCGAACATCTCGACCGATACCACGCGGTCAAAGCGTTGATCGGTCGCGAAGTCGTTCATGTCGGCGGTGATGACCGTCAGGTTCCCGAGTCCGCGCTCAGCGGCCCGGGCCTCGATAAAAGCCCGCTGCGACGCCGAATTCGAGACCGAGGTGATGGTCGAGTTGGGGAACCTTGCGGCCATCCACAGCGACAGCGAGCCCCAGCCGCAGCCCAGTTCAAGGACCGCCTGGCCGTCCTGCAGGTCGGCGTGGGCTTCGGTTTCCGTCAGGGCGGCGACCTCGCCGTCTGCCAGGGTTACGGCACCGGGCGGATAGAGGCCGCTTGAGTATTTCAGATTGGGGCCGAGCACGGCCTCGAAGAAGGCCGCCGGCAGTTCGTAGTGCTGGGCATTGGCCGCGTCAGTGTGAGCCGCAATCGGATGGGCCGTCATCTCGCGGGCAAAACTGGCCGAGACTTCCGGAGTCGCCGAGGCAAGGCGGCGGCGGGCATCGCTGACCAGAAAATGGATGGCCGCCCGCGAGACGATGTCGGGGATCGGGGCATCTTCAAACGCGTGGATCGCGGCCTTGACCAGACTCATGGGCATCCTTTCTTCACGTCAGGCTTATCCGCAAGGCGCGCGCTAAATTTGCCAAGCTACGCACGGCCGGAACCTCTGGATGCGCAACGCGTCCAAACGCCGTCTGGCTCCGTAGCTGAAGGGTCCGCATCGATCAGCCGTTGCCCAGGGAGCCTTCATTGCCCGCGTCGCCCTCCACGCCCCGTCAGAGCATCGCCGTCGTCGGCTCAGGGATTTCCGGCCTGTCCGCCGCCTGGCTCCTCTCGCGCCGGCATGACGTCACCCTCTACGAGGCGGACGACCGGCTCGGCGGCCATGCCAACACGGTCGAGATCGACGGCGTTGCCGTGGACACGGGCTTCATCGTCTACAACGAGCTGAACTATCCCAATCTGGTGGCTCTGTTCCGGCATCTGGACGTGCCGACGGTCGACAGTGACATGTCGTTCGGGGTTTCGCTGGACCATGGCGCGCTTGAGTACAGCAGCAACGCCCTGCTGGCCCAGAAGCGCAATGCCCTGAACCCGCGCTTTCTGAAGATGCTGCTCGACGTGACCCGCTTCTACAGGAACGGGATGCGTGACCTGGCGCGACTGGAAGACGAGGGGCCCTGCCGGCTCGACGACTATCTGCGGCAGCAGGGCTTTGGCCAGGGCTTCGCAGAGGACCACCTTCTGCCCCAGGCCGCTGCCATCTGGTCGGCGTCCATACAGGACATTCGCGAGTTTCCGGCCGCCGCCCTGCTGCGCTTCTTCGACAATCACGGCCTGATGCTGCCGATCGACAAGCGGCCGATCTGGCGCACCGTGGACGGCGGCAGCCGGTCCTATGTTTCGCGGCTTGCGGCGGACTTCAAGGGCGAGACGCTGCTGCAACGCCCGGTCCGCCACATCGCGCGCGGGCCCGACGGGGTGACGATCGAGGACGCTACCGGCCAGCCGCGCCGCTTCGACCAGGTGGTGATCGCCGCCCATGCCGACCAGGCCCTGGCCATGCTGTCACGACCCTCCGCGGCCGAGACGACGCTGCTCGGTGCCTTCCGCTACAGCCGCAACCGGGCTGTTCTGCATCGCGACCCGACCCTGATGCCGCGCCGCAAGGCGGCCTGGGCCAGCTGGAACCATGTCGGCCTACGCGCCGGGGCGGGGGAGGGCGGGGTCACCTACTGGATGAACCGCCTGCAGCCCCTGACCAGTCAGGACCCGTTCTTCCTGTCGCTCAATCCGGGGCATGACCCGGCGACCGGCGAGACCTTGCATGACCAGGTCTATGAGCATCCGCTGTTCGACGGGGCGGCCATGCAGGCCCAGCGCCGGCTCTGGTCGCTGCAGGGGGCCAATCGCACCTGGTTCTGCGGGGCCTATTTCGGATCCGGCTTCCATGAGGACGGTCTCCAGGCCGGGCTCGCCGTGGCCGAGCAACTGGGCGGCGTGCACAGGCCGTGGCTTACGCCGGACCCCTCTGGCCGGATCTTTCTGGACGCGGACAGCGTGACCGATCCGCAGGCGAGGGTCGCGTGACGGGAAACTCCGCCCTCTATGTCGGAACGGTCACCCACCAGCGCGCACGGCCACGCCGGCACGGCTTGCGCTATCGCATCTTCATGCTGCTGCTGGACCTCGACGAGATGGAGGGACTGGATCGGAGGCTGAAACGGTTTTCCCGCAACCGGTTCAATATCCTGTCTTTTTTCGACCGCGATCATCTCGACGAGTCGGGCGCTCAGATCCGCCCGGCGATCGAGGCCAGCCTTGCGGCGCACAGGATCGACCTGCCTGCCCCCTCGATCTCCGTGCTGTGCATGCCGCGCGTGTTCGGCCACGCGTTCAATCCCCTGACCGTCTATTTCTGCCGCGACGCTGCAGGTCGTCTGGCGGCGATCGTCTATGCGGTGCGCAACACGTTCGGCCAACGCCATGACTATGTCCTGCCGGTCAGCGGTACTCGCAGCGGCTGGGTGGCACAGGGCTGCAACAAGGCCTTCTATGTCTCGCCCTTCCTGCCGATGGACCTGCGCTATGCCTTCGAGGTCGCCGAGCCCGGCGAGAGGGTTCTGGTCGGGGTTGATGTGCACAACGAGGACGGCTTGCTGCTGGCGGCCAATTTCGAGGGCGCGCGCCGGCCGCTGACCGATGCCAGCCTTATGCAGGCCGTGTTCAGCCATCCCTGGCAGGTGATCGGCGTGATGGCCGCCATCCACTGGGAGGCGGTGAAGATCGTGCTCAAGGGGTTCCGGTTCTTTCCGCAGCCCCGAGCGACGCGGAAGCTGCTGCGCCCGGCCCTGGGCGACGCCCACGAAAAAGGCGGCGTGGGCTGAGCCCACGCCGCCTGGTTCAGGTCACCTGGACCGCGGTCGTCAGTAGACGAAGCGGATGCCGGCGAAGAACGAGCGACCGACCGCCGCATAGCGGGTAACGACCGGATCGTCCTGATAGGCCCAGCGGTTTTCCGTCTGGTTGGTCAGGTTCAGGGCTTCAAGCGACAGGGTGATCCTGTCGTTGAACTTGTAGGTCGACGAGGCGTCGACGTTGAAGGTCTTGTCGTTGCCGAGGAAGTCATTGACCAGCGGCGAGTCGCAGAAGCCCGGGTCGCAGGTGCCGGTGGCGATCGGATAGGTCGTCCGGTACTCGGTGCGGTAGGCCGTCGAGACCCGCGCGCTGAACTTCTCGACCTCGTAATAGACCGTGAAGTTGAAGGCGTCCGGCGAGGCCCCGGTGAACGGACCCTTGGCGGTGACGGCCTTGGTGCCCAGGCGCGTATTGGCCGGGGTGACGATGTATTCGAGTTCCGACTCCGGGTGCGTGGCGTTGAACTGCACGCCCAGGTTCTTGAAGTACCAGGGCAGGAAGGTCAGGTCCTGCTGGTAGTTGAACTCGATACCGCGGATGTAACCGCCCGGCGCATTGCCAAACTGGCGCACGTCGAAGGGGTTGTCCGCATCGATATAGGCCAGGGCGTTGACGTTGGTCTGGGAGTCACGGAGGGCCTTGATGCCGTCGGCGTCCAGGAACGAGCTCAGGCTGGCCGAGTTGATCAGGGTCTGCGGGAAGCTGGAGATGTCCTTGTCGAACACCGCCACCGAGACCAGGGCCCCAGGGGCGAAGTACCACTCGAAGCTCAGGTCCATGTTCACGGCGCGGAAGGGGTCCAGCTTCGGATTGCCGACGGTCAGCGAACCGCCGACCGTGCCGCCGTTGGTCGGAACGCTGATGGCCGTCACGTTCGGGGCCAGGTTGCCCAGCAGCGGCCGCGCCATGACCTTGGCCGCGCCGAAGCGCACGATCATGTCGTCGGTCAGTTCATAGGCCGCGTTCAGCGAGGGCAGGAGGTCGGTGTACCTGTTCTCGCCCGAGATCGGACGTGAGGTGTTGGTCAGGCCGTCCGACTGAACCTCGGTGATGGCGTAGCGGGTGCCGACGTTACCGCGGAGGGGGCGACCGAACAGTTCGGTATTGTAGTCGAACTGCACATAGGCGCCGGTGTCCTTTTCGAGGACCGAGTAGCGGTTGGCCGCGCTGGCCAGATAGGACAGACGCCAGTCACCCCACTTGTTGATGCAGTTACAGTCGAACTTGAAGAGGTCGACCATCTTCTGCAGGTCGGGCGCGAGGAAGGCGGTGGTTGTGCCCGCCGGGACGTCCAGCCCGGTGCCCCAGTTGATCACCCGGCTGACGGCGGCGACGTTGGAACCGCCTTCTTTCAGGCTGGGGTTCAGGGTTTCGCCGGTCAGACGGCGATACTCGGCGGTGGAGAAGCCATACTCGCGCTGGCTGATGCCGAACTTGATGTCCAGATTGTCGTCGGCCGCATATTTGAAGTCCAGGCGCAGGGTCTCGTAGTCGTTGTTCACGAAGCGCTGGAAGTGGCGCAGGGCCGAATAGCCCTTCACGAAGTCCCAGGCCGAGGTCTGGGTCGCGTCGAAGCCGAGGTTCACCAGCGGCATGTCGCCACCACCACGCGCGTCAAAGACGAGGTAGTCGTTGCCGGATACGCCCTGACCCGAGTCCAGGCGGATGAAGTCGGCCAGCAGGCCCTGGGTCTTGTTCTTCGACGACGACTTTCCGTAGACGGCGGTCATCGAGAAGTTGTCGGTGAACTCGTGGTCGATCTTCAGCGAGTTCTGGCGGAAGTAGGTGGTGAAGAAGGCCGCGTCGGCCGCCGAGCGCAGGTCGACGTTGCCGAGCTTGAGGTAGTCGGCATTGGCCCCTGAAGGTGACAGGGCAGCATCGATCAGTCGAACACTCGGGCGACCCACGAAGGCGTTGCGCATCCCCAGTCCGAGCGGGTCGGACACGAAGCCCACCGAGCCGGCGGCATTGTAATAGTCGTAGGGCTCGAGGTTGAAGGGGTTGAAGCTGAACTGGGTGCCGGCCACGAGGCCGCCGCCGTTCATCGACTCGCCGCAGTCAATCGCGTCACGGATCGCCGTGGCCGTTTGCGAGACGCAGGTGTTGTAGAGACCGCGCTTGGTGGCGGCCGAGGTGGAGGCCGTCGCGGTGTTCAGGCCTGCGGCGGTATTGTTGCGGTTCAGGCCGACGGTCTGAACCTGGTAGTTGATCGAGTCCTGCTGCAGTTCCGAATAGACCCAGTCATAGCTGATCGTGGTCCGGCTGGTCGGGCGCCACTGCAGGGCTCCGGTCAGGCCTAGGCGCTCCTGGGCCAGGTCTTGCTGGTTCAGGGTCGCCAGGGCAGGGATGCGCACCAGCGGCCCTGCGGCCGTCGTGTTCGTCGCGCCGGCCGTATTGGTCAGGGTCGAACCGATCGGGTTGTTGATCAGGCCATAGGCCGTCGGGTTCGAACCGATCAGGGTGTTGCAGTACGAGGCGTTGGTAATGTTCAGGCCGACGATGACGCCGGCGTTACAGGCCGTCCCGGTCGGAGCCGCAAAGCCCTGACGGGCCAGGCGCGACGCGCCGCTGGCCGGGTTGGCCGTGGTCGCGAAGGTCGAGCCGCGATAGGTGTACTCAGACTGGCCGGCCTGGCGCTGATAGCTGTCGATGGTCTGGTTGCGCTTGTTGTAGGCGACCGAGAACAGGGCCCCGAAGTCACCCCAGTTGGTTTCCCAGCGATCGGAGATCAGGCCGGCACCACGCGGTGAATGCGTGCCGCCGTTCTCATAATAGGCGTCCTGCAGGGACAGGGCGAGGCGACGGCCCTTGAAGTTCAGCGGGCGACCGGTTTCCAGATCGACAGTGGCTCCCAGCGAGCCTTCGTCGGTTTCGGCCGATGCGGTCTTCTGGACCTTCAGGGCGTTGAACAGTTCCGACGCGAAGGTGTTGAAGTCGAAGCCCCGCGAGCGGTTGGCGGCGTCACCGGCGATGGAGGGGCCGGCAGTCGAGAGGGCTTCCAGTCCGTTCAGGCGGACGCGGGTGAAGTCGCTGCCCAGACCACGGACGGTGATCGTCCGGCCTTCGCCGTTTTCGCGATCCACCGAAACGCCGGGAAGGCGCTGCAGGGATTCGGCCAGGTTGGCGTCCGGGAAGTCGGCGATGTCCTCGGCATTGATGGCATCGACCATCACATTCGAGGTGCGCTTCAGGTTCAGGGCGCTTTGCAGGGCCGCGCGATAGCCGGTGACGACGATCTCTTCGACCTGATCAGCCTCTGCCGCAGGGGCGGGCGCAGGAGCCGTCTGTGCAGCTGCGCTGCCTGAAGTGGCCACCAGGGCCGATGCGATGACGAGTGCGCCCAGCGACGCCTGGCCCAGCAGGGTCCGCGCGCGGGTCTTCTGGCGATGGTCGTTCATTGTTCCCTCCCGAACAGGTCACGGCAGGCGCGACTCTTTTGGGACGGTCGCGCCTTCAGATACTCCGGTTATCGCTAACTGTTACCGGTGTCATTTGCAACAGAAACCGGTGTCATTGCCGCACTGGGTGGCTTTTCGGCAACAAGCTTGGCTGGAGCGAAACGGAGGGCGGGTCTAGGCTTGCGGGAGCCAGGCCCTGAGATCGCGCAGGGCGCGCAGACTCATCAGGCGCTTCTTGGCCCGGCCCCGTTCCTTGAGCGGAATCTTCACCCCGTCCTCGCCGGTCTTTGGGGCGTCCATGGGCGGCAGCAGGCCGTAGTTGATGTTCATCGGCTGGAACGAGCCCTTGTCGCCTTCCAGGTGCCCGGCGGTAACGTGATTGATAAGGGCCCCGAGGGCCGTGGTCGCCGGCGGAGCCTCAAGCGTTTCGCCCTTGCGCTCGGCGGCGGCGAAGCGACCGGCCAGAAGGCCCATGGCGGCGCTCTCAACATAGCCCTCGACCCCGGTGACCTGGCCGGCGAACCGCAGGCGCGGCGCGACCTTCATGCGCAGGTTGCGATCCAGCAGGCGGGGGCTGTTGATGAAGGTGTTGCGATGCAGGCCACCCAGCCGGGCGAACTGGGCGTTGGCCAGACCCGGGATCATCCGGAACACCGCAGCCTGCGCTCCGTGCTTAAGCTTGGTCTGGAAACCGACCATGTTCCATAGCGTGCCCAGGGCATTGTCCTGGCGCAGCTGGACGATGGCGTAGGACTTGACCAGCGGATCGCGCGGGTTGGTCAGGCCGACGGGCTTCATCGGGCCATGGCGCAGGGTTTCGCGGCCGCGTTCGGCCATAACCTCGATGGGCAGGCAGCCGTCGAAATAGGGAACGTTCTCCCACTCCTTGAACTCGGCCTTCGGGCCTTCGAGCAGTGCGTCGATAAAGGCTTCGTACTGGTCCTTGTTCATCGGCAGGTTGATGTAGGCGGCGGCGTCGCCGCCGGGACCTTCCTTGTCGTAGCGCGACTGGCGCCAGGCGATGTCCATGTCGATCGAGTCGAGATGGATGATCGGCGCGATGGCGTCGAAGAAGGACAGCTGCCCCTCGCCGGACAGGTCGAGGATCGCGTCGGCCAGGGCGGGCGAGGTGAGGGGGCCGGTGGCGACGATCACGCTGTCCCAGTCCTCCGGCGGCAGGCCGGCGATTTCCTCGCGCACGATGGTGACCAGCGGATGGGCCGCGAGACGGCGCGTGACCTCGGCGGAGAATCCGTCGCGGTCGACGGCCAGGGCTCCGCCGGCCGGCACCTGATGCTGGTCGGCCGCCGAAAGAATCAGGGAATCGCAGGCGCGCATCTCGGCATGCAGCAGGCCGACGGCATTGTACTCCCAGTCGTCGGACCGGAAGGAGTTGGAGCAGACCATCTCGGCCAGACCGTCGGTATGGTGGGCGTCCGTGCGGACTGGGTCGGGGCCGTCGCGGCGCATCTCATGCAGGATCACGGGCACACCGGCCTGGGCAATCTGCCAGGCGGCTTCCGATCCGGCGAGGCCGCCGCCGATGACGTGAACAGGGGCGAGATGTGAGGTCTGTGTGGTCATGGGCGACCTCATACCTCTGGTGGCGGTCTGACGAAACCTGTGTCTAGTCTGACATCGGGAGCGCGGTGGTCCTGCGCGATGCGGTAGGGGGATGCGAATGGCTTCGTTTTCAGTAACGGCCGCCGTGGGTTCGGGTTTCGGCATCGTTGGGCGCAAGCCTCTGGCGGTCCTGGCCTGGGGCATTGTAATGACTCTGCTCATGATCGTGCCGATGGTCGTCTTCTTCGCCCTGATGGGCGGGCAGTTCATTGAGGCCTTCGCGATGGCCCGACAGGGCGGCGCGGCCCCCGACTCGGACGCTGTCCAGAAGATCATGGCCCTTCAGTCGGGCATGCTGGGCTACAACCTGTTCAGCTGGGTCTGGGGCACGCTCGTGCGCGCCCTGATCTGCGCCGCGATCTTCCGGGCCGTCCTGATGCCGGCCGACTCCCGCTTTGCCTATCTGCGCCTCGGCGGCCGTGAGTTGTGGCTGACCCTGCTGTTTCTGGTCGAGACCGTTCTGGCCTTCATCGTCTTCTTTGCGGCGGTGCTGGGCGCAGCGCTCCTGATCGGGATCGGCTATGCCGCCTCCGGCCAGGGCGGCGGCCAACCGTCGGTCGCCTTCGGCCTGATGAGCGCCGGAGTCGTGCTGGCCATCGTGGCGGGGTTGATCTGGGTCGCCCTGCGGCTGTCCCTGGCCGCGCCCATGACCTTTGCCGAGGGCGAGTTCCGGCTATTTGAATCCTGGACCCTGACCCGGGGCCAGGGCTGGCGGTTGCTCGGCGTGGCCGTCCTGCTGGTCCTGATCCTGCTGGGGGTCGAGGTGGTGTTCCTCATCGTCCTGCTGGCCGTGGGGCTGGGAAGCCTGTTCGGGATGGTCGGCCATTCGGGCCAGCCAATTCAACCCGAGCAGATCGAGGCCTTCTTCCGTCAGCCCCCGGCGGTTCTGGTCGGTATTCTCTGGCCGTGGATAGCCGGGGCCGTTGCGGTCAGCGTCGTGGTCGGCTCGGTTCTGTCGACGGTGATCTTCGCGCCCTGGGCCTCGGCCTATAGGGCCCTGACATCTGCCCCCCAGACCGGTGAGGAGCGCTCGCCAAGCCCGGCCGCCGCGTCGTAAACTGATCCCGGCCTTCGCGACTCGGCGGGTCGCGAAGGCTTTCAAGGGGATCGGAACATGACGCAGAGATCGGTCGCGGTCGGAGCGACCGTTCGGGCAGGCCTGTCGGACCTGGGCGCGGCGATCAAGGCCTGCTGGGCTGCGCTGGTTCTCGCCACGGTCCTGGCGGCGGTGTCGCGCCTTCTGCCCCCCGCAGCAGCCCTTCTGGCCCCAGTCCTGCAACTGGTCGCCCTGAGTCTGGCAGCCGGAGCCCTTTACCGCCGGCGCTTCGAGCGTGCGAGCGGCTTGAAGGGGCTGCGGTGGGGCCGTGAAGAATGGCACCTGATGGCCGCCCAACTCCTGTGCGCCGCCTTTCTGTTTGTCGTCCTGTCGGTTCTGGCCCTGGTGGTCGCCGCGGTGACCCTGGGCGTCGCGCGGATGAGCCTGCCGGGGTTTGATGCCCTCTCGCCGGCCGGATGGCAGGATGCCCTGGCCGCGTCCGGCGTCGCGGGTTTCGTGGTCGGTCTCGTCCCCCTGCTGAGCCTGGCTATTCTCGTCTGGCTGGCCGCCCGCCTGTCGCTGGCCGGCGCGGCGACGGTGGACCAGGCCGGCATCCGGGTGCTGAGCAGTTTTCCCCTGACCCGGGGACTGGCCGCGCCGATCCTGGCCTCCGGCTTTCTGCTGGCCCTGCCGGTGATCCTGCTGGGCGCGGGTCTTCGCTTCGCGGGCGGCACCGACCCTGGCGGGCTCGAGCCGGTCGTCGCGATCTTGTCTGCGGCTGCGGTCTATTTCTATCTTGCCCCAGTGTGGACCGGGGCCCTGGTTCATATCTACAGACAGCGTCGCCCGATCGACGCCTCGCAGCCGCTGGACGCCTAGATGACTTCGCTTTCGCCCACCCGGGCCGCCCTCGAAGGGTTCCGGATCATGCGCCGCCAGCCCCTGGTGGTGCTGGCCTGGGCCGTGTTCTCGCTGGTCATGCTTCCGCTGCTGGGCCTGCTGGTCAAGGTCGGGCTGGGCGAGAAGCAGCGGGCGGACCTGGCCCTCCGCTCGGGCTCGGCCGACCCCCGCGAGATCCTCGACATGGTCTCGCAGCTGGGGGGCGTGATGATCCTGCTGATCGTGCTGGCCCTGGTGCTGGGGGCCATGCTCTCGGCGGCGATCATGCGCGCGGTCCTGCAGCCCGAGCAGCGGGCATTTGCCTATCTGCGGGTGGGGCGCGAAGACCTGCGGCTGCTGGTGGTGTCCCTGATCCACCTGGCGGCCGGGCTGATGGTGACGGTGATTCCGGGCGGTATCGTCGCCCTGGCCACGGCGCTGCTGGCCGGGACGCCGGCCGGCGGCTGGGTCGGCTTTCTCGGCGGCCTGGTGGTGATCGGCCTGTCGATCTGGGTTGCCGTGCGCCTGTCGCTGCTGGCACCCCATGCCTTTATCGCCGGGCATATCGACCCGCGCGCCGCCTGGCTGCTGACGCACGGCCAGTTCTGGCGCCTGCTGGCCATGGTGGTGATCGTGATTGTCGCCTGTATCGGGGTCTCGATCCTCGGGACGACGGTGTCGGGCATCGTCGTCGCCGTGATCGGGGGCGGGCTTGAAGACAACGTTCCGCGCAGCGTCGGCGTCAATCCGCGCCTGATCCTGTCCCTGCTGGCCAACCTTCTGCTGGCCCCGGTCTTCCTGACCCTGCAGGCGGTGATCGTCACGGCGGCCCCCGCCGCCGCCTATGGCCAGCTGGCGAGGGGCAGGGCGGGCTAGGTCACGGACTTCAGGCCGCCGCGCTCGGCCGGGTACCGACCCGGTCGCGCCAGGCGGTCAGGTGCGGCGCGTCGTCCGTCGGGATTTCCAGCCCGGTGAAGGCCGCGAAGTCGATCGTGGTCTGGGCCACGATGTCGGCCATGGAAAAGGTCGGGCCGGCGATGAAGTCGCGACCCTCCGACAGCTCCCGGTCCAGCCAGCGCAGGACCCGGGTCACCGCTTCGCGGTTGGACTCGCCGAAGTCCTTGTACTGGGTCAGCAGCGCCGCCGTCAGGGGATGGGCGTGGCGCCAGAACATGCCGACCGGGGTCATCAGCTGGAACTCGATGCGGCGAATCCACATGTCGACCTGGGCCTGCTCCAGCGGCGTGGCCCCGAACAGCGGCGGGGTCGGATGCAGGCCTTCCAGATAGCGGCAGATCGAGACGCTCTCGCTGATCATGGTGCCGTCATCAAGCTCCAGCGTCGGCACCTGGCCCAGGCTGTTGCGGGCCTTGTGTTCGGGGGACTTGTGGCCGCCCTGCCGCATGCCGATGCGGATCTCCGGCAGATCGATGGCCTTTTCGGCCAGGAAGATCCTGACGCGGCGCGGGCTGGGCGCAGGATTGGCTTCGCCATAGAGCTTCATGATCGGCCTCCCTCTGGTGCGACGCTGCCGGCCGCTTTCAAACAGATGTTAGGGTTTGGGGCAGGCTGTGCAAGCTGGAGGTGTGGCGTGGTGGAATTTATCTCCGGGACCTGTCGCGGCGACGCGAAGCTTGTTACGCGTTGCTCCTGAACACTCCTTTGTTTCGAGGCCTGCATGTCCAAGTTCTCTGCCTCAGATGCCGCGTTCGTGGGCTTCAGGCTGGTGCGGGAGCATCCCAGGACCGTCGCCATCTGGGCTGCGGCCATGACGGTTCTTTCGCTGTCGGTCAGCGCGCTCACCATCCAGCTGGCGGGACCGCAGCTGGCTGAATTCATGGCGATGAGCAGCGAGACCAATCCGGAGCCCGCCGCGGTGCTGGGGATCATGAAGGGGCTGGCCCCGGTCATGCTGCTGTCGATCGTCTACAGTCTGGCGCTGTATGCGGTAATGCTGGCGGCGGTGAACCGCATGATCCAGCGGCCGGCCGATGATCGCTCGGCCTATCTGCGTCTGGGCCAGGATGAGGTGCAGCAGGGGATTACGCTGATCCTGGTCAATCTGCTGCTGCTGGGCCTCTATCTCTGCGCAGCCGTGGCTTACGGCGTGCTTTTGGCCATCGGCTTCGCCGCCGGGGGCGTGGTCGCGGGCCTGCTCGGCCTGATCGGGTTCGTCGGTCTTGCCTGCCTGTTGATCTATGTCGCCGTGCGGCTGTCTCTCGCCTCGGCGATCACGTTTGACACGGGCAAGGTCGCCGTGCGCGCGTCCTGGGCCATGACCAAGGGCCATGTCGGCGGTCTGCTCGGGGCTTACCTGCTTTCGGCCATCATGTCGGTGATCGTCTATCTGCTGTTCATGACCATCATCGCGGCGGTCGGGGCCATCGTCTCGGGGGGCATCACCGGCCTGGGCGGCCTGTTCGAGCCCGACATGAGCTCGCTCAAGGCCTTCTTCACGCCGGTCGGACTGGTTCGCGCCGCCTTTGCCGGCGTGGTCTCGGTGCTGACCACCCTGATCCTGTTCTCACCGGTGCCGACGATCTATCAGGCCCTGAAGTCCGGCCGGGGCGAACCCACCGAGGACGCTGCACCCGCCGTCTAGTCTTCAGCTTCGCTCCCTCCGGCTTTTGCCGGGGGGAGCGGCAGCGGTTCCCGGTCTCAGGCGCTCTTCTTGCTCTTCTTCAGCTCGGCCACCCGCGCCTTGCGGCGCGCTTCGTGGCGGTCGAGCACCTCCTTCAGATAGCGGCCGGTCCATGAGGCCTCGACCTTGGCCACGTCCTGGGGCGAGCCCACGGCAACGATCTCGCCGCCGCCGTCGCCGCCTTCGGGGCCGAAATCCAGCAGCCAGTCGGCGGTCTTCACCACGTCCAGATTGTGTTCGATGACGACCACGGTATTGCCCTGGTCGACCAGCTCATGCAGCACTTCGAGCAGCTTCTTGGTGTCCTCGAAGTGCAGGCCGGTGGTGGGCTCATCGAGGATGTAGAGCGTGCGACCGGTGGCGCGCTTGGACAGTTCCTTCGAGAGCTTGACCCGCTGGGCCTCGCCGCCCGACAGGGTCGTGGCCTGCTGGCCGACCTTGATATAGGTCAGACCGACGCGTTTCAGCGTCTCCATCTTGTCGCGGATCGGCGGCACGGCCTTGAAGAAGTCGGCGGCCTCTTCCACCGTCATGTCCAGCACGTCAGCGATGGTCTTGCCCTTGAACAGGATGTCGAGGGTTTCGCGGTTGTAGCGTTTGCCCTTGCAGATGTCGCAGGTGACGTAGACGTCGGGCAGGAAGTGCATCTCGATCTTGATCAGCCCGTCGCCCTGACAGGCCTCGCAGCGGCCGCCCTTGACGTTGAAGCTGAACCGGCCCGGGCCATAGCCGCGGGCCTTGCTCTCCGGCAGCTGGGCAAACCAGTCGCGGATCGGGCCGAAGGCCCCGGTATAGGTGGCCGGGTTCGAGCGCGGGGTGCGGCCGATCGGGCTCTGGTCGATGTCGATGACCTTGTCGAAGTTCTCCAGCCCCTCGATGCGCTCATGTGGGGCCGGGGCGTCGCTGGCATTGTTCAGACGACGCGCGGCAGCCTTGTAGAGCGTCTCGATGGTGAAGGTCGACTTGCCGCCGCCACTGACGCCGGTGATGCAGGTGAAGGTGCCTACGGGGATTTCGCCGGTCACGCCCTTGAGGTTGTTGCCGGTGGCCCCGATGACCCGCAGCATCTTCTTTTTGTTGATCGGGCGGCGGTCTTCCGGGACCTCAATCTCGCGGGCCCCGGTCAGGTATTGGCCGGTGATGCTGGCGGTATTGGCCATGATGTCGGCCGGCTTGCCCTGGGCGATGATCTCGCCGCCGTGCACCCCGGCGGCCGGGCCCATGTCGATGACATAGTCGGCGGTCAGGATGGCTTCCTCGTCGTGCTCGACGACGAGGACGGAGTTGCCGAGATCGCGCAGGCCCTGCAGCGACTGCAGCAGGCGGGTATTGTCGCGCTGGTGCAGGCCGATCGACGGCTCGTCCAGCACATAGAGAACCCCCGTCAGGCCCGAACCGATCTGGCTGGCCAGGCGGATGCGCTGGCTTTCGCCGCCCGACAGGGTGCCCGAGCCGCGTGACAGGTTCAGGTAGTCCAGCCCGACATCGACCAGGAACCGCAGGCGGTCATTGATCTCTTTCAGGATCCGCCGGGCGATCTCCATCTGCTTGTCGGTGAACTGGCCTTCCAGGCCGGCGAACCAGTCCTTGGCCGGGCGGATGGCCAGCTGCGAGACCTGGGCGATGTCCATTCCGGCGATCTTCACGGCCAGGGCTTCGGGCTTCAGGCGCTTGCCGTTGCAGACCTCGCAGGGGGTGTCGGACTGGTAGCGGCCGAGCTCTTCGCGCACCCACGCGCTGTCGGTCTCACGCCAGCGGCGCTCGAGATTGGGCAGCACGCCCTCGAAGGGCTTGTCGACCTCGTACTTGCGGGCATTGTCGTCATAGATGAACTTGATCTTCTGGCCCCTGGAGCCGAACAGGACCACGTCGCGGGCGCTGGCCGGCAGCTTGTGCCATGGCTCGTCCATCGAGAAGCCGTAGTGCCGGGCCAGGGCCTGCAGGGTCTGGGTATAGAGCGGCGAGGGGCCCTTGGCCCAGGGCGACACGGCCCCCTTGTGCAGGCTCTTGTCCTTGTCGGGCACCACCATGTCGGCGTCGAAGGCGAGCTTGGCCCCCAGGCCGTCACAGGCCGGGCAGGCCCCTGCGGGGTTGTTGAACGAGAACAGGCGCGGCTCGATCTCGGCGATGGTGAAGCCGCTGACCGGGCAGGCGAAGCGTTCGGAGAACAGCAGCCGGCGCGGCTCCTTCTCGCCCTCGTCAACGGTGGCCCATTCGGCCACGGCCAGACCGTCGGCCAGCCGCAGGGCCTGCTCGATGGAGTCTGCGAGCCGCTGCTCCATGCCGGGCTTGGTGACGATGCGGTCCACGACCACGTCGAGGTCGTGCTTGAACTTCTTGTCGAGGGCCGGGGCGTCCTCGATCGGGTAGAACTCCCCGTCGATCTTCAGGCGCTGGAAGCCGGCCTTCTGCCACTCGGCGATTTCCTTGCGGTACTCGCCCTTGCGGTCGCGCACGACGGGGGCCAGCAGATAGAGGCGCGTGCCCTCGGGTAGCACGGTGATCTTGTCGACCATCTGGCTGATGGTCTGGCTCTCGATCGGCAGGCCGGTGGCCGGCGAATAGGGCGTCCCGACCCGCGCCCACAGCAGGCGCATATAGTCGTGGATCTCGGTGACCGTGCCGACGGTCGAGCGCGGATTGCGGCTGGTGGTCTTCTGCTCGATGGAGATGGCCGGCGACAGGCCCTCGATCAGGTCCACGTCCGGCTTGCTCATCAGCTCCAGGAACTGGCGGGCATAGGCTGAAAGGCTCTCGACATAGCGCCGCTGGCCCTCGGCATAGATGGTGTCGAAGGCCAGCGAGCTCTTGCCCGAGCCCGACAGGCCGGTCAGCACGACCAGTTCGCCACGCGGGATATCGACGCTGACGTCTTTCAGATTGTGTTCGCGGGCACCGCGCACGCGGATGAAGTTCAGTTGCTCAGCCATGATGTCCGGAACGCTTGGATCGCGATTTGGGGGCTGCCGGGAAGGTGCAGCGCAGCGGCTATATGTAGGGCTCGGTTGGGGGAGTTAACACAAGAACAAGATGCGAACAAATGTCGCGTGCGTTGCCAGCGCCAAACTGCTGACAGCAGGTGTCAGCAGGCCGCAGCCGCCCGGGAGCCCGGCGTGATGTCCGCAAACGGTTAACCCTGCCTGGAAGCGTGGCCTTCAGCAGTTTGGCGCTAATTGGTCCCTGAACGGAGCACACCATGGGCAAGGCAGCCAATCCCGCTGACGTCTCAAAGGCCGGCAAGGGCAAGAAGGCCATCAAGGATGCCAAGGGCCCCAAGCCCCGCTCGGCGGAGAAGGACTTCTGGACCTTCACCATTGGCGTCGGGTCGCTGATCTATGTCCTGGTGACGGCCGTTCCGAACTAGCCCGGCTTGCTCCCGGCCAGGGGAGTGGATAGTTTCTGGGTGCTGGGTACGGCTGATTTTATGCCGGACCCCTCGCCGATGACCGCAGGAGGCTCCCATGATCAGCGCGACGGAAGACCACTTCGTCCTTCCCGTCTCTCTGGCCGCGAGCCTCTATGTCAGCTCTCATCACTCTGGATTCTGTTTCCGCCGCCACGCCTGACGGTCGCGGACTTTTCAAAAACCTGACCCTCTCGATCGGGGCCGAGCGCATCGGCCTCGTCGGACGCAATGGCGTGGGCAAGTCCACCCTGCTGGCCATTCTGGCCGGTACCCGCCTGCCTTCCGCAGGCGTTGTCAGTCATGCGGGCTCGGTCGGATACCTGGACCAGAGCCCGGATCTCACCTCGGATGACCGCCTGATCGCCCTGCTGGGTGCCGTGGAGGCCTGGGACCGGCTGGCTCGGATCGAGGCGGGGCAGGGCGACGCCATCGACTTCGCCGACGCTGACTGGACCCTGCCGGCACGTCTCGACGAGGTCCTGGCCGAGGTCGGGCTGGAGGGGTTCGATCCGGTTCGGCCGACCTCCTGCCTCTCGGGCGGTCAGGCCATGCGCGCGGCCCTGGCCCGGCAATTGCTCGCTGCGCCTGATGTCCTGCTGCTGGACGAACCGACCAACAATCTGGATGAGGAGGCCCGCGACCTCGTGGCCCGGATCCTGGCCCGCTGGCGGGGCGGGGCAGTGGTCGTCAGTCATGACCGGACGTTGCTGCGCGGCATGGACCGGATCGTCGAACTGTCGTCTCTCGGTGCGCGGTCTTACGGCGGAGGCTATGAGCTCTACGCCCAGCGCAGGGCCGAAGAGACCGCCGCCGCAACCCGCGATCTGGACGAAGCTGAGCGGGAGAGCCGGCGCGTGGCCCGCGATATCCAGCAGGCCCGTGAACGCAAGGCGCGCCGTGATGCCGCCGGACAGCGCTTTGCCGACAAGGGCAGCGCGCCCAGGATCCTGCTGGGGGCCATGGCCCGCCGGGCCGAGCAGAGCGCGGGGCGCGCCAATCTGCTGGCCCAGCGGCTGGCCGGAGAAGCCGCTGATCGCAAGGCGCAGGCGGAGGCCCGGGTCGAACGAATCTCTGCGCTCGCCTTCGATCTACCGGGCACGCATCTTCCGGCAGGCAAGCCTGTGCTGGCCTTTGAGGAGGTGTCCTTCGCCTGGCCGGATGGCGGACGGGTCCTGCACGACCTGTCTCTCCGGATCGTCGGACCTGAGCGACTTGCGGTCTGCGGCTCAAATGGCGCAGGCAAAACCACGCTTATCCGGCTGGCGACGGGCGCGCTGCTGCCGACGGCGGGCACTGTGCGGCGTGGGGTTCCGGCGGCCATGCTCGACCAGCGGGCTTCGTTGCTGGACGATGGCCAGACAGTCCTGGAGAACTTCCGTCGCCTGAACCCGGGTGCCAGCGTCAATGACGCCCATGCGGCGCTGGCCCGTTTCCTGTTCCGCAACGCCGCCGC
>Ga0187843_10000777_pt1 | contig 21223 bp, 16 predicted proteins | sample SpaLakP09_SKY_43_FD_134516 | JGI IMG/M metagenome (GOLD analysis project Ga0187843, IMG submission 134516) | Oligotrophic lake water microbial communities from Sparkling Lake, Wisconsin, USA - SP09_SKY_43 | ecosystem: Environmental > Aquatic > Freshwater > Lake | place: USA: Sparkling Lake...
GGCCTGCGGCATGGGCATCTGCATGCCATGCGCACCCATGTGATCGGCGTGTTCACCCATGGACATGGCCGGGGCGCCGGCCTGCAATTGGGTCGAGACCGAGGGCGTGATCCAGCCCAGCTGCGTGCGCATCTGGCTCACGCGCTCACCGGCCCAGCGCGACCAGGTCAGGCCCGTGGCCGAGAAGAACACCAATCCGAGCACGATCCACAGCCCGACCAACGCATGCAGCCGGCGCGCGTTCATCGGACGCGGCGTACGCACCTTGCTGCCAGCGCGGCGCTGGCGAGCGCGCCACCACAGCCACACCCCGCCCAGCGCCCCCAGCCACAGCCAGGAAGCGGCCAGCTCGCTGTAGTTGCGGCCGAAGTCACCCAGCATCAGGTTGCGGTGCAGGTAATCCAGCGTGGTGCGCAAAGGCAGCACGCCGCTGGTGCCATAGACGATCAGGTCGCCCTTGACCTGCAGGCTGACCGGATCGACGAAGATGGCCCGACTTTCAGAATCGCCCAGGCCGGGCTGGCTGAACATGACGCGGGTATTCCATCCGTCCGCCTTGGCCGGTCGCACCGCGAACAAACGCGCCTGCGGTCCCAAGAAGGCCTGCGCGGCGCTCACCTGTTCGGCCAGCGGCCGGGCCTGGCCCCTGCTTTGGTGATAGAGCTGGGCGGCATAGAGATGCGATTCGATCTGCGGGGTCAGCACGTACAGCGTACCGGTCAGCGCCGCCACCAGGATGAAGGGGCCGACGAAGAGGCCAATGTAGAAATGCAGGCGCAGCAGCACGGCATGCAAGGCGGAGCGATGGGCATCGCCGGTTCGAACGGTCAAGCTGGCGGCGTTGGCAGTGCCATCGCCGGCGGGCTGGAAGGAGGTGGTCATGGCTGCGGGCGGGGAGCGCCGAAAACGGAAACAGGCTCGCGATTGTAGGCCGTGCGGCCGTCCCTGCGAATGTGGCAATTTGTCGCAGCCCCAATGAAAAAGAGCCGACGGAACAAATTCCGTGCGGCTCTTCCTGCCTGTGACCTGCGGCGCCGTGGTAACGGCGCACGGCAGGCTCACATGGGATTTTCGTCGATCCAGTCGCCCGAAAAATCGAGGACGTAGGCGATCGCCTCGTCTTCGGTATCGAACTCATTGGTGGGCGCCTTGCGCTGGTAGCGCAGCTTGCCGCTGCCATCCTTGCCTTCGTGAATCACGAAGCAAGCCATGAATTTGCCGTTGTCGAGCTTCTTGATCTCCGGGATGACGGCGTTTCCCTTGTACGGGAAGATCTGGGACATGTGATGAAACCTCCTTGTTGCGAGGCGCCATGCTAGCACAAGCCGGACTTTCCTACCCGAGACGCGCCACTGGCAAGCCTTTCCCAAGAGCGCGTTGCACAGAAACACCGCATCCATCATTTGCAACACGGTTGCATTTATGAGATATTCGCAACTCAGTTGCATTTACCTCGACAAATCTGTCATCAGTTTTGCTGATGACCTCGGTCTTCCGCCCACTCTTTTTCTGATTTCACACTCGCCATGACCTCCCTCCAACGCCAGCCCGGCGACCGCCGGCTTCCCGTGACGGTGCTCTCCGGTTTCCTCGGTGCCGGCAAGACCACCCTGCTCAACCACATCCTGCACAACCGCGAAGGCCGGCGCGTGGCGGTGATCGTCAATGACATGTCGGAGGTCAACATCGATGCCGCGCTGGTGCGTGATGGCGGTGCGGACCTCTCGCGCACGGAAGAAAAACTGGTGGAAATGAGCAATGGCTGCATCTGCTGCACCCTGCGCGAAGACCTGCTGATGGAAGTGCGCAAGCTGGCCCGCGAGCGCCGCTTCGACCAGCTGGTGATCGAATCGACCGGCATTTCCGAACCGCTGCCGGTGGCCGAGACGTTTACCTTTACCGATGAGGAGGGGGCCAGCCTGGCCGATGTGGCGCGGCTGGACACGATGGTCACGGTGGTCGACGCCTTCAATTTCCTCAAGGACTACAGCTCCCAGGACAGCCTGCAGGAACGCGGCGAATCGATGGGCGAAGAAGACAGCCGTACCGTGGTCGACCTGCTGATCGAGCAGATCGAGTTCTGCGACGTGATCGTGCTCAACAAGCTGGACCTGGTCTCGCCGCTTGACCTGGAGCGCCTGCACGCCATCCTGCACAAGCTCAATCCGCGTGCGCGCATCGTCACATCGGAGTTCGGCAAGGTTGCGCTGGACCAGGTCTTGAACACCGGCCTGTTCGATTTCGAACAAGCCAGCCAGGCCCCCGGCTGGCTGCAGGAACTGCGCGGCGAGCATGTCCCGGAGACCGAACAGTACGGTATTACCAGCTTCGCCTGGCGTGCGCGCCGGCCCATGCATCCGCAGCGCTTCCACGATCTGGTCAACAGCGAATGGCCGGGTGTGGTGCGCTCCAAGGGATTCTTCTGGCTCGCCACCCGTCCGGCCCATGCGGGTTCGTGGTCGCAGGCCGGTGCCGTCTGCCGCCACGGACTGGCCGGCAAATGGTGGGCCGCCGTGCCGCGCGAGAAGTGGCCGCAGGATCAGGAGTCCATCGACTTCATCCTCGAACAATGGGATGACAATGTCGGCGATGCGCGCCAGGAACTGGTGCTCATCGGCATGGAGATGGATCAGGCGGCATTGACGGCCAAGCTGGAATCCTGCCTGCTGACCGATGCCGAGATGGCGCAAGGTCCGATGGGCTGGGCGCGCATGGCCGCCCCCTTCCCCGGCTGGGAGTGAGCTGCATGAGCCTCATCAGCCAGCGCACTACCCTGCCCGACGTCGCCCGCGACGAAGCCGCCAGCATCGCCCTGCCCCTGCAATGGGTAGGCATGTGCGGCATCGCCCTGCCGCTGCGGCTGGCAGACGGCACGCCACTGCCGGCCAGCGCCGAAGTGGCGGTGGACCTGCCCGATCCGCAGGCCAAGGGCATCCACATGTCGCGGCTGTACTTGCTGCTGGACGCCTTCGCCACGCGATCGCGCCTGACGCCGGCCGCTGTGCATGAACTGCTGCGCCAGATGCGTGAGAGCCATGTCGATTGCCGGTCGCGCGCCGCCTTGCTGCGGCTGGACTTCGCCTTGCTGCAGCAGCGGGCCGCGTTGGTCACGCCGGCTCTGGCGGGCTGGAAGAGCTATCCGGTCAAGCTGTCGGCGCAATTGCGCGATGACACCCTGCAGGTCCGCTTGCAGGTGCGCATCGCCTACTCTTCCACCTGCCCCTGCTCGGCGGCCCTGTCGCGTCAGGCCTTGCAGGATGCCTTTGCCGCCGACTTCGCGCAGCACGAGGCCATCGGCCGCGATGCCGCGCTGGGCTGGCTGGCGCGCCACGCCAGTCTGGCCACGCCGCACAGCCAGCGTAGCGAGGCCGAACTGAACATCGCGGTCAGCGGCGATGTCGCGCAGTTCCCGCTGTCGGAATTGATCGATACCGCCGAAGCCTCACTGGGCACGGCCGTGCAGACGGCCGTACGGCGCGCTGATGAGCAGGCCTTTGCGCTGGCCAATGGCGCCAACCTGATGTACGTGGAAGATGCCGCGCGCCGGTTGCGGCAAGCTCTGGAAGCGCGCTTTGCTGCCTGCTCGGTACGCGTGTCGCACTTCGAAAGCCTGCATGCGCATGACGCCGTGGCAACGGCCGTGACGCCCGGCTGGCAAGAGCTGCTGCGTTGATCCGGGCGGCGGCGACTGGCAGCGCCGCCCGAACCGGGGTATCGTTGCCCTTTATGCTTCCCGTGTGTGCTACCTCCCGATGACGTCCGATTTCACTCCCTCTTCCCTGCGCAGGCTGCAATACGCGGCCTTTACGCCCGGCCCGCGCCTGCTGATCCTCGGTGCCGTGCACGGCAATGAAACCTGCGGCACCCAAGCCATCGCCCGCCTGCAGCGCGAACTCGACAGCGGGCAACTGCGCCTGCAGCGCGGCCTGCTGACGCTGGTGCCGGTGACCAATCCGCTGGCCCATGAAAAGCGGCAACGCCAGGGCGACCGCAACCTGAACCGCAACCTGCGTCCGCATCCGGCTCCTGCCAACTTCGAGGACCAGCTCTGCAACGTGCTCTGCCCGTGGATCGATGAACACGAGATCCTGCTCGACCTGCACTCCTTCCATACCGGCGGCATGCCCTTCGCCATGCTCGGCCCGGAAGACAATGCCGGCGAGGTCGAACCCTTTGCGCATGCCTCCGCCGAAGCACGCATGGTGGCGCACCTGGGCTGCCAGCGCGTGGTGGAAGGATGGATGGGGGCCTATGTGCGCGGGGTGGAGCGCCGCCGCCAGCAAGGCCATGCGGTCTCGCCCGACCTGCTGGACCGCCAATATGGCGTGGGCACCACCGAATACGCGCGCAGCAAGGGTTTATACGGCGTGACCCTGGAATGCGGCCAGCACGATGATCCGCAAGCGCCGGAAGTCGCCTATCGCGCCATCCTGCAGACGCTGGCGCTGCATGGCATGATCGATGCGCCGCTGCAGCCCCCGGTGGCGGAAATCCAGCTGATCCGCCTGGTCGACGTGATCGACATGGAGCATGCCGAGGACCGCTTCACCCGTGAATGGTCCAGCTTCGACCGCGTGCAGCAGGGTGAAGTGATCGGCCACCGGCACGACGGCCAGGCGGTGCTGGCACCGGGCGACGGCTACATCGTCTTCCCCAATCCGCGCGCCTTGCCGGGCAATGAATGGTTTTACTTCGGGGTCGACAGCCAACGCCGGCTGTGACGCTGCAAGCGCTTCAGCAATCCAGTGCGTAGAAGCGGGTATCGACCACCATCACCGGGAAGGCAGGCGGCAGCGTGCTCTTCTCGATGAGCCGGAAACCGTTTTTCTCGTAGAAGCGATGCGCCGCCAGGAACTTGTCCGTGGTGCCCAGGAAAATCTGGCGCACGCCCTGCGCACGCGCCCAGGCGATGGCCCCTTCCAGCAGGCGCGCGGCAGTGCCGTGCTCCTTGCCGCGATGGCTGGCCGCCACGAACATCTTGCGCAGCGCCACCTGGGCGTTGCCGATATCGAGCAGGGAAATGGTGCCGACCACCTTGCCGCCATCGACCGCCACCCAGAAATTGCCATGGCCCTTCTGGTAGAAACCGGCAATATCCTTCAGGTCGGGCTGCCCCTCCAGCGTGATGGGAATACCGAACTCTTCCTGCTGGATGGGCAGGATGACCTCGACCACGCCCTGTGCGTGTTCCGGGCGATAGGCTTGAATCTCGATCATGGCAATTCTTTATAAAATGATTTATAGCGTTATTTGAGTTCATTCCCGGGCGTCAGCTCCCAGCAGCGGGGGCTGTGGGCGAAGCCGATATGACCGTAATAGTCCGTCGCATCGGGTGCAGCCAGCAGACGCAGGCGGCAGCGCGGACCGAGGCGGCTGCGGGCGGCGCGGATCAATTCCTTGCCGATGCCCCGGCGCTGGTACTGTTCATCGACGGCCAGCTCCGACATATAGCAGGCATAGACGAAATCGGTGACGCAGCGCGCCACGCCGACCAGCAGTTCGCCATCCCAGGCGGTGGCGGTCAGGCTGGCATGGGTGACCATGGCCTCCATGCATTCGCGGTCGTCCAGCGGACGGCGCGGGCCCAGCGAAGTGCGGGAAAGAATGTCGATGAACTGATCGGCGGTCAGGCGAAGGTCGGTACGGTAGACGATGGGCATGGGCGCGGGCGGACGTGACGACGAAGCCGGTCACGTTAACACAAAACGCCGCAGGGCATGCAGCGCTGCGGCGTCCGTTGTCCTGCGCGAAGGCCAGGGGCTCAGTCGGGCCGGGCGTAGACCTTGTGCGATACCGGCTTGCCGCTGGCATCGACCCGCACCAGCACCATTTCGCCCGAGGCCACGCTTTCACCGGTCCAGCGCCCGATGTTCACGTCATGCGTGACCAGGATCAGCGCCCGGCTGCCCTTGCCCGGCAAGACCGTGCGCAGATATTGCTCCAGCCGCTGATTGGCGGTCTCGCCCTGGGCCGCGTCGTTGAAGAAGGAGGCCAGGCCATCCTGCACCTCGGGTGTACCGAAACCCAGCAAGCTTGCGGTCTCCTTGGTGCGGCACCAAGGGCTGCTGGCCACGATGGCGCGGCTGATGCCCTGCTGGCGGAGCCAGTTGCCGATCTTGCGCGCCTGTTCACGGCCTTCTTCATTCAGGTTGCGCTGCGTGGCACAGTCATTGAGCGTGAAGCCTGCGGGGTCGCCGATGCCCGGCGCCCGTGCGTGGCGCATGATCAGGACATGATCGGGCTGGGACAATTTGTCCGACAGTTCGGAAGCACCCGCCGCAACGGGCAGGCATGACAGCGCCAGGAGGGAAAACAAAAAAGCGGCAATACGTGATGACATGGAAAGCCTCGACGGGATCGGATGGATCACAAAGACAAGGCTGCCAGTCTAGCCCAAGGCCATCGCACCACGCCCGCTCCGACGCCGCATTTGCCGCGTCAAAAACAGGTCATGGTGCAGAAAACGTCAGGCCCCGTGCCGAAACGTTCAGGCGTTTTTCCAGCTCGGTGCGCGCTTTTCGAGGAAGGCATTGACGCCCTCCTTCTGGTCCTGGGTATCGAAGAGATCGACGAAGAGTTCGCGTTCGGTCTGCAGAATGGTGCCCAGCGGATTGTGACGCGCCCCCTGGATCAGCTGCTTGCTGGCCGCAACAGAGGACGGGCTCTGCTTCTCGGCCTGCAAGGCCAGCGCCAGTGCACGTTCCCGTGCCTGGCCCTTGGGGACCACTTCCTCCACCAGGCCGATGCGCAGGGCGGTCTCGGCATTGACGCGTTCGCCGCACAGGATCATGCGCTTGGCCCAGCCTTCACCGACCAGCCACGGCAGGTTCTGCGTGCCGCCCGCGCAGGGCAGCAAGCCCACGGCGGCTTCCGGCAAGGCCATCTGGGCCTGCTCTTCGGCGATGCGGATGTCGCAGGCCAGGGCGCACTCCAGGCCACCGCCCATGGCGTAGCCATTGATGGCCGCAATCGAGACGCCCCGGAAGCCCGACAAGGTCTCGAAGGCTTCCCCGAAGCGGCGCGCCATCTCGCGCGCCATGGCCTTGTCGCCATCGGCGAAGAGCTTGAGGTCGGCGCCGGCGGAAAAGAATTTCTCGCCCTCGCCGGTCACGACCAAGGTGTAGATCTCACGGTCGGCGTTGAGGTCCTTGACCAGGCGCGTGAGGTCGGACAAGGCTTCGCGGGTCCAGGTGTTGGCCGGGGGATTGGACAGGGTCAGCACGGCGGTGTGGCCGCATTTTTCCAGCTTCAGGTTGGTGTAGGTGCTCATGCGTTTCCTCGTGAGGGTTCAGCGGATGTCGTCCAGCGTGTCGCGGCCGAGCAGGTTGCGCGAGATGATGACGCGCATGATTTCATTGGTGCCTTCCAGGATCTGGTGCACCCGCACGTCGCGGAAATAGCGTTCCAGCGGATATTCGCGGATGTAGCCATAGCCGCCATGCAATTGCAGCGCCTCGTTGCAGACGCGGAAGCCCAGATCGGTCGCCAGCCGCTTGGCCATGGCGCAATAGGTGGTAGCTTCGGGCGAGCCGGCATCCAGCTTGGCCGCTGCCAGCCGCACCATCTGGCGTGCGGCCACCAGTTCGGTCTGCATGTCGGCCAGCTTGAATTGCAGGGCCTGGAAGTCGGCAATCGGACGGCCGAACTGCTTGCGTTCCTTCATGTAGGCGTGCGCCGCATCCAGCGCCGCCTGCGCCGCCCCCACCGAGCAGGTGGCGATGTTGATGCGGCCGCCATCGAGTCCCTTCATGGCGAAGACGAAGCCCTCGCCCTCCTCGCCCAGCAGGTTGCCCACCGGCACCTTGACGTTGTCGAAGCTGATGGTGCGCGTGGGCTGGCTGTTCCAGCCCATCTTGCTTTCCTTCTTGCCGTAGCTGATGCCGGGCGTGTCGCCCGGCACCGCGATGGCCGAGACGCCGCGCGCGCCGGGGCCGCCGGTGCGCGCCATCACCACCAGCAGGTCGGTGCTGCCCGCGCCCGAGATGAAGGCCTTGGAACCGTTGATGAGGTAAAAATCATCGACCCGGCGCGCCGTGGTCTTGAGTGAAGCGGCATCCGATCCCGAGCCCGGCTCGGTAAGGCAGTAAGAGCCGATCTTCTGGCCGGCAGCCAGTTGCTCGCACCATTCTTCCTTCAGTTCGGCATGACCCCAGGTGGCCACCATCCAGCTGACCATGTTGTGGATGGTGAGATAGGCCGCCGTCGAGGTACAGGCGCGCGCCAGCTCCTCGAAGACCACCGTGGCATCCAGGCGCGAGAGGCCCAGGCCGCCCACCTCTTCCGGGGTGTAGAGGCCGCAGAAGCCCAGCTCGCCGGCCTTGGCGATCACGTCCAGCGGGAAGTGCGCCTCCTCGTCCCACTTGGCGGCGAAGGGGGCCATGGCACGCCCAGCGAAATCGCGCGCGCTTTGCTGGAAGGCCAGTTGGTCTTCGTTGAGTTCAAAATCCATGCTTGTCTCCTGTTCGTTGTTCTTGCCAGGCAATGCAGGATGACGAAGCGCCTCCCGCTTTGGCGCCTAGCTTAATGGAATTCGGGCCGGGCAGTTGTCACCGGCGCGACATTGGCCGATCTTGATGCCGAAGCTGTCAGGACCGGTCAGGCCGCGGCCGGCGTTGCGCTCGGGGCAGGCTTCTTGCCTGCTTGCGCAAAGGCCGCCAGCAATTCGGCCTGTCGCCCCTGCATGGCCTGTACCGTCTGCTCCTTGACATGACCGAAACCGCGCACCTGTTCCGGCCACTGCGCCAGGGCGATTGCCTCTGTCAGATTGTCCGCCGTCAATACGGGCAGCAACGCCAGCACCATCTGGCGATATTGCACGATCAGCGCCCGCTCCATGCGCCGTTCTGCGGTACGCCCGAAGAAATCGAAGACACCGCCGCGCAGCCCCTTGCAGCGCGCCAGCAGCTTGAAGGCCGTCATCATCCAGCTGCCATAGCGCGCCTTCACCAATCGCCCTTGCCCATCCTTGCGCGCGAAGATCGGCGGTGCCAGGTTGAAGCTGAGGGTGAAATCGCCCTTGAACTGCTGCGCCAGGTCCTTCTGGAACTGGCCGTTGGTGTAGAGCCGCGCCACCTCGTATTCATCCTTGTAAGCCATCAGGCGCGAGAGATTGCGCGCGACGGCCAGGGTCAGTTTATCGCTGCCCAGCGGCGCTTCGGCGGCACGCACGGCCGCGACCACTTCGGTGAATTGGGCAGCATAGGAGGCATCCTGATACTCGGTCAGCAAGGCCACCCGGCGCTTGAGTAGCTGGTCCAGCGACTGCGGCAGATGCACCACCACCGGCTGTGCCGGCACTGCGATCTGCTCCACGCGACGCAGGTCGACTGCGGCACGGCGGCCCCAGCGGAAAGCGGTCTGGTTGGCTTCGACCGCCACGCCATTGAGTTCAATCGCACGCAGCAGCGCGGCTTCGCTCAAGGGCAGTTCACCGCGCTGCCAGGCATAGCCCAGCATGAAGAGATTGGTGGCGATGGCGTCGCCCATCAGGGCCGTGGCCAGGCGTGTGGCATCAATGAAGTCGGCCTGCTGGTCGACCGACTCCAGGATCAGTGCCTTGACCTCCTCGAACGGAAACTGCCAGTCAGGATTTTTGGCGAACTGGCCCGGTGGCTGCTGGTGCAGGTTGACCACTGCCCGCGTGCGGCCGGGGCGCATCTTGGAAATGGCATCGAAGGCGCCCGCCGTGAGCATGTCGCACCCCAGCACCAGGTCGGCTTCCCCGGTGGCAATGCGCTGCGCACGGATGGTGTCGCGCCGTTCAGCGATGCGCACGTGCGAGGTCACGGAACCGTTCTTCTGCGACATGCCGGTCATGTCCAGCACGGACGCGCCCTTGCCTTCCAGATGCGCGGCCATGCCCATGAGTGCGCCGATGGTGATGACCCCGGTGCCGCCGATGCCGTTGATGAGGATGTTGAACGGCGTCTCGCAGGAGGGGATGGCCGGTTCCGGCAGCGCGCCGAAATCGTCGGCCGCGCCTTTCTTGTGGACGCCGGTGCGCGACTTCTTCAACTGCCCGCCGGTCACGGTGACGAAGCTGGGGCAGAAGCCCTTCACGCAGGAGTAATCCTTGTTGCAGGAAGACTGGTCGATCACGCGCTTGCGGCCAAGCTCCGTCTCCAGCGGCAGGATCGAGGTGCAGTTGGACTGCACACCGCAATCGCCGCAGCCTTCGCATACGGCCGCATTGATGAAGAGCCGTTCGTTGGGGTCAGGAAATTCGCCCTTCTTGCGGCGGCGGCGCTTTTCGGCGGCGCAGGTCTGGTCGTAGATGATGACGCTCACACCGGGAACCTCGCGCAGCGCGCGCTGCACGGCATCCATTTCCTTGCGGTCATGCAGGCTCACCGCCGCCGGCAACCCGTTGCGGTCGGCGTAACGGCCGATGTCCTCCGAGACCAGCGCGATGCGCTGCACGCCTTCAGCGGCCATCTGCTGCGCGATCATCGGCACCGAGACCGTGCCATCCACAGGCTGCCCGCCCGTCATGGCCACGGCATCGTTGTACAGGATCTTGTAGGTCATGTTGACCCGCGCGGCCACGGCGGCGCGAATGGCGAGATAGCCCGAATGGAAATAGGTGCCATCGCCCAGGTTGGCAAATACGTGCGGCACCTTGGAGAAGGGCGCCTGCCCGATCCAGGGCGCGCCCTCGCCGCCCATGTGGGTGGTCAGCTTGTTGAATTCCGGATAGATGGCGGTGGCCATGACGTGGCAGCCGATCCCGGCCAGCGCGAAGCTGCCCTCAGGCACGCGCGTGGAGGTGTTGTGCGGACAGCCCGAGCAATAGTAAGCCGGGCGCGGGGGCGTATTGACGGCCTTGGTCAGCACCGCATCCTTGGCATCGAGGAAGGCCAGGCGCGCCTTGATCAGGTCACTGGTGTGGAAACGCGCGATGCGCGCGGCGATCACGCGGGCGATCTGCGCCACCGAGAAATCGGCCTTGGAGGTCAGCAGCCATTCGCCGCGCGGGGCCACCCATTCACCCTTTTCGTCGAACTTGCCGATCACGCGCGGACGGACATCGTCGCGCCAGTTGTAGAGCTGCTCCTTCAACTGGTATTCGACCATCTGGCGCTTTTCTTCCACCACCAGGATTTCATCGAGGCCCTGTGCGAATTCGCGCACGCCATCCGGCTCCAGCGGCCAGGGCATGGAGACCTTGAACAGTCGCAGCCCGATCTCGGCCGCAAAGGCTTCATCGATGCCCAGTTCGGACAAGGCTTCCAGCACATCGAGATAGGACTTGCCCGAGGCAATAATGCCCAGCCGCGCGCGCGGGCTGTCGATCATCACGCGGTTGAGCTTGTTGGCGCGGGCGTAGGCCAGCGCGGCGTAGATCTTGTAATCCTGCATCAGCGCTTCCTGCTTGCGCGCCTGCACGCCCAGGGTATCGGTGGACAGCCGTGCATTGAGGCCGCCCTGGGGCATCACGAAATCGGTCGGCAGACGGATGTCAACGCGGAACGGATCCGCATCCACCGAAGCGCTCGATTCCACCGTGTCTGCCAGCGCCTTGAACCCGACCACGCAGCCGGAATAGCGCGACATGGCCCAGCCATGCAGGCCCAGGTCCAGGTATTCCTGCACGTTGCAGGGATAGAGCATCGGGATCATCGATGCCGAGAAGATGTGGTCCGACTGGTGCGGCAGGGTCGAGGAATAGGCGCCGTGATCGTCCCCGGCCACCAGCAGAACGCCGCCCTGGGCGGAGGTGCCGGCATGGTTCATGTGCTTCAGCACATCGCCGCAGCGGTCCACGCCGGGCCCCTTGCCGTACCACATGGCATAGACGCCATCATAGTCGGAAGGACCGATCAGCCTGACCTGCTGCGTGCCCCAGACGGCGGTGGCGGCCATGTCTTCGTTCACGCCCGGCTGGAACTTCACGCGGTGCGCGGCCAGGTGCGGCTGGGCATGCCAGAGGGCTTCGTCCAGTCCGCCCAGGGGCGAACCCCGATAGCCGGAAATGAAACCGGCCGTATTGAGGCCCGCCGCACGGTCGCGGATCTGCTGCAGCATCGGCAGGCGCACCAGCGCCTGGATGCCGGAGAGATAGATGGCGCCTTCGGTGGCGGTGTATTTGTCGTCCAGACTGACAGGGGCCAATCCGGAAGTGTCAGGAACTGGTCCGGTACGGTTTGCAGCACGGTCAGTCAAGTGTGCGGAGACGGTATGCAAGCCGTCTGTCGCGGGGGTGCCGGGTGTCTGGTCGAGGACCGGCGAGTGAGCGCTCACTGGGGTCACAGCCTGTGCGCAGTCGCGAACGCCTTCTACGGTTGGCGTCGCCGCTGCGGCAGGCTCAGCTGCCGAACGGAATTGCATTGCTTGTCTCCAAAATTTTTGTTTCAGATAGCGTCTGCCATTACTGCAACGGGTACGGCGCATTACTGCCAGACACATCGACCGTGGTAGCGGTCCACACAACAATCTCCGTCTCGAAAACTGCTGTGACTGAAGTCTATCCGCACGGGCCATCCATGCGGAAATACTGAATGAGGATAGGGGTATAAGGAAAAACGATAGCCCTGCATTCCACGCTGAGCAATGACCTCCACCATTGCCTTGCAGAAATTTCAGTAGCGCTTGCGCAAGGATTGCCACATTTTTTCATCGTCCTGACAGCAAGACGGGTTATGCTTGCCGGCAAAATTTTGTGCTGCCTTGCGGCAGCATTTCCCAACGACAACCTACCAACACCACGCCGCCACGCAGAATCATGAGCAATCCGATCCAAGAACAGATGGAACCCGACAGCGCCGTCTACAAAACCCTGCTGGAATCGACCAAGGCGATTCCCTGGAAGATCGACTGGAGCAGCATGCAGTTCGCCTACATCGGCCCGCAGATCGAGCAGCTGCTGGGCTGGACCCCGGAGAGCTGGAAGACGGCCGAGGACTGGGCCATGCGCATCCACGCCGAAGACCGCGAGGCCGTGGTCAACTTCTGCATCTCGCAATCCAAGGCCGGCGCCGATCACGAGGCCGACTACCGCGCCCTGACCCGTGATGGCGAGCACATCTGGATCCGCGACGTGGTGCACGTGGTGCGCAATCCCGATGGCAGCCCCAATGCGCTGATCGGCTTCATGTTCGACATCACCGAGCGCAAGAAGACCGAAGCCCGCCTGGCCGAGCTGCAGAAGGAGCTGGAGGCACTGTCCTATCGTGACGGCCTGACCAACGTGGCCAACCGCCGCATGTTCGATTCGGCGCTGGAAGTGGAATGGGCCAATGCGGTCAATACCCGCGCACCGTTGTCGCTGATCATGCTCGACATCGATTACTTCAAGCAGTACAACGACCATTACGGCCACATCCGGGGTGACGAATGCCTCAAGCAGGTGGCCCAGCTGCTCAGCCAGAGCGCTACCCGCAGCCGCGATTTCTTTGCCCGCTATGGCGGCGAGGAATTCGTGCTGATCCTGCCGGATTGCGATGAGAAGGCCGCCCTGCAGGTAGCCCAGCGCTGCCGTGCGATCATCAACGAGGCCGCCCTGCCGCATGCCAAGTCGCAGATCTCCGAGCACGTCACCATCAGCCTGGGCGTGGCCACCATCGTGCCCTCGCCCATGGACCAGCGCATCGCCTTCCTGGAACAGGCCGACCGCCGCCTGTACCGCGCCAAACAGTTGGGCCGTGACTGTATTGCCGTGGACGAGTGAACTGTACCTGTCTCGCAGCAGAGGCCGTCGCTACAATCGGCCTTCCTGCTTCCGCTTTTACGGAAGTTTCCTGACCCTGCTGCGAGACCTTCATGCCTGCCACCTACGCCTACCGCCTGCTCAACGTCTTCGCCGAATCGACCTTCGGCGGCAATCCACTGTGCGTGTTCGAGGATGCGCGCGGCCTCGATGAGGCCACCATGCTGGCGCTGGCCCTGCAATTCAATCTCTCGGAAACCACCTTCATCCTGCCCTCGGCGGTAGCCGATGCGCGGGTGCGCATCTTCACCACCGGCTACGAAATGCCCTTCGCGGGCCATCCCACGCTGGGCACGGCGCAGGTGGTGCGTGATCTGCTGGGAACGGGCGATGCGCTGCGCCTGGAATTCAAGGCCGGGGTAGTGCCGGTGCAAGCCGAGGGCGACGTCTGGACCTTCACCGCCCCCTGCCCCGGCGGCCCGCGCACGGCGCCTTCGCCCCTGTCGCGCCCCGAAGTGGCCGCCCTGCTGGGCCTGGACGCAAGCGACCTGGCCGCCGATCCGATGTGGGTCGATACCGGTGCCGACCAGTTCCTCATTGCCCTGCGCTCGCCCGAAGCAGTACGCCGCGCCCAGCCCGACAGCGGCCTGCTGGACCGCTGGCCGGCCAGCAGCCTGGGGCGCAAGACAGCCTACGTGTTCGCCTTCGATGAGGATGCACCTGGCCAGGTGCTGGCGCGCTATTTCTTCACCAAGCAAGGCGGCGGTGTGGCCGAAGATCCGGGCACCGGCTCGGCCTGCGCCAACCTGGGCGGCTGGCTCGTGGCCACCGGCGCAAGCCTGCCGGCGCGCTACGCCATCGACCAGGGCGCAGCTGTCGATCGTCCGTCGCGCCTGCACCTGACGGTCGGCAGCGATGGCGCCATCCAGGTCGGCGGCCGCGTCATCGAGATCGGACGCGGCACCGTCACCATCGATCCGGTCGGACAGACCTTGCTGGCCTGAACCGCTGCATCACGGGCGGCCTCATCGATCAGCGCGTCAGGCCACCCTCTTGCGTGAGCGGAAAGATCAGCGCATGCAGCCAGTCCATGAACTCCGCCAGCCGTGCCGGTACATGGCGCCGGCTGGCGTAGAGCAGGTTGATGGGCATGGGCGCCGGACGATATTGCGGCAACACTTCCACCAGCTTGCCGCCATCGAGCATCTTGCGTTTCTGCGCGCCCACCAGCGGCAGCTGGATCAGGCCCAGGCCGGCCTGGCAGGCGGCGTAATAGGTCTCCGTGCTGTTGACCGTGACGCTGCCGGCCATGGGCAGCGTGCGGGTCTGGGTGCCGTCGAACCATTCCCATCCCGGTGAACGTCCGCCCAGCACCTGGCGGTAATGCACCAGCTGGTGATGGGCCAGGTCCTCCAGGGTGCGCGGCGTGCCATGCCGTTTCAGGTAAGCCGCGCTGGCGCAGTTGATCTGGGCCAGATGCCCGATGGGCCGCGCCACCAGCGAGGAATCATCCAGCGTGCCGGTCCGCAGCACGCAATCGAAGCCTTCGGCCACCAGGTCGACGCGACGGTCACTGGCCGACAGCTCGATGTCCAGGTGCGGATGCCGCGCCAGGAAAGCCGGCAAGGCCGGCAGCACCACTTCACGCGCCATGGCGCTGGACATGTCGACCCGCAGCTTGCCGCTCAAGGGCTGCCCGCCCGCACGGAACATGCCGCGCAGGGATTCGAATTCATCCAGCAGATCCTGGCTGCGCCGGTAGAAGGCTTCGCCATCGGCGGTCAACTGCACGCGCCGCGTGGTGCGCTGGAGCAGGCGCGTACCCAGCATCTGCTCCAGCTGCTGCACGGCCAGCGAAACGCTGGCATTGGGCAGCCCCAGCTGGCGCGCCGCGCCGCTGAAACTGGCCAGTTCGGCCACGCGCTGGAAGATTTTGAGGGTATCCAACTGGTTCATGCGTTCGTCCCGATTATTATGGAATCTTGAAAAGTCTAATAGTAAATCCGAAATTTATTCGCCATTTTCTTCTTAATATACTGGGCTCCGTGGTCTTGCAACATCCCCTGCATTGCTTTTCTCAACGACTTCCGGAGCCTCACATGAACACAGCAACCTCTTCCAACAACACCTCTCCCCGCATCGCCCTGATCACCGGCGGCAGCCGTGGCCTGGGCAAGAACGCGGCCCTGCACCTGGCCCGCCAAGGCGTGGGCATCCTCTTCACCTATGTCGGCAACCGTACTGCTGCCGAGGCCACGGTGTCAGAAATCGAAGCCCTGGGTGTACCGGTGGCCGCTTTGCAACTGGACCTGGCGGACAGCGCAAGTTTTACGGCCTTCGCAACACAAGTGTCCGATGCACTGTACCGGCACTGGCAGGTCCGCCAATTCAGCTACCTGGTCAACAACGGCGGCATGGGCATTTATGGCGCCATTGCCGAGACCAGCGAAGCTGACTTCGATGCGCTCTACAAAGTCCATCTGAAGGGTCCCTTCTTCCTGACCCAGGCGCTGCTGCCGCTGCTGGCCGATGGTGGCCGCATCATCAACATCTCCAGCGGGCTGGCACGCTTCACCCTGCCGGGCTACGGCGCCTATGCCGCCATGAAGGGCGGCGTGGAAGTGATGACGCGCTACATGGCCAAGGAATTCGGTGCACGCGGCATTGCCGTCAACACCGTGGCACCAGGTGCCATCGAGACCGATTTCGGGGGTGGCCGCGTGCGCGACAATGCCGAGCTCAATGCCCTCATCGCCGGCCAGACTGCTCTGGGCCGGGTTGGCCTGCCCGATGACATCGGCGCCGCGATTGCCTCGCTGCTGCGTGAAGACAATGGCTGGATCAACGCCCAGCGCGTGGAGGTCTCGGGCGGCTTCTCCATCTGAGCCACCCGGGCCCCTGCGGCCTGATTGTGGGCAGGACCAGAAGACCGGTGTTTCCGTCGAGGAAATACCGGTTTTTTTGTGCATGATTATTCACTTCGGCAACAGCTCATCCATGCTTTTCCACGCTCCCGCGCACGCCCCGCGCAGCCGCGTGCAGCCTGCCGCTGCAGCCAATGACGCATTATGTTGCGCATTGGAATCTGCTCGGGTAACATCGCTCGGCATCTGGTGAAGGACCGTTCATGCAGCCATGGCACGCATGCCAGCAGAACATGTCATCACACCACCCCCACGGGCGGCAGATACACAACAACAGCAACAAGTCAGTACACCGTCCTGGTACGGTGATTTCAGGGAAGGACGACACGCCATTGGCCGGGCGCAGGATTGCGCATGAGGTGCTGGCGGGCGTCCACACAGTGGCGTATTCATAGGGGGTAGTATTTTCAGTCGACTCTTTCGCAATCGCGCAGTACGTGCCTGTGCGAGCGCGGCCACGCTTTTCACTGCACTGCTGGCTTCCCCGCATTCCCATGCTGCTGGTCCTGCCGTCCCGGGCGGTCCGGATTGTTCGCGGCCTTACACACTGGCGCTGCACGACCACGGCCTGCTCTACTCGGCCGCCACCGACACCGGCATCGACAAGGATTTCGCCGATGAGCTGATCCGCCGCAGCGGCTGCAAGGTCAATGTCAGCCTGATGTCGCGGGCGCGCATCTGGCAGTTGATCGAATCGGGTGCCCTGGACTTCAGCCTCTCGGGCATCACCAATCCGGACCGCGACAAGTTCGCCGCCTTCGCCTGGTACTTCAGCAACAAGTACTACCTGCTGGTGCGCAAGGATGCAGGCATCAAGCAGCTGGCCGATGTGGCCCGCAGCGAACGCTTCCAGCTTGGCGTCATCCGGGGATTCCGCTACAGCAGCAATGCCAACCGCATGGTGGACCAGCTGACCGCCAGCAATCGCGTCACCCTGGCCGGCGGCCTGGAGCCGCTTTATGAAGCCCTGCTGCAAAACCGCATCCAGGGCATGATCATGGAGCCCTTCGATTACCCGGTGGTGGAAGAAAAACGCATTCGTGATGCCACCGACATCATCGGCTTCGAGGACCCCTCGGTACCACACGGCCTGATCATGTCGCGCAAGGCGCTCTCGCCGACCGAACTGGACAAATGGCGTACGCTGGTCAATGGCATGCTGGCCGATGGCACGGTGCTGCGCATCTTCCGCAAGTACTTCAATGCGGAACTGGCGGCGGCCATGGTCGAATTCCAGAGCAAGCCGTGAACTGGATCCGCCCGATCCTGCTACCCGTCATCGTCCTGGCCACAGGATTGGGCGTGACCTGGACCGCATGGGACCACGAGCGCGAAGCGGCCGCCAAGGAAGTCCACACCCAGTTCGCCTCGGTCCTGCGCGAGACGGTCAGCCGCATCGAGCAGCGCATGGCGTCCTACGAACAGATGCTGCATGGCGTGCAGGGCCTGGTCTCGGCCACCGGCAACATCGACCGCAACCAGTTCCGTGACTATGTCGAGGCGCTCAACCTGGACGCCAATTTCTCAGGCATCCAGGCCATCAGCATCGAGGAGTGGGTGCCGGCATCGCAACTGGATGCGCACGTAGCACGCATGACCCGCCAGGGCCTGGCCGACTACAAGATCCGTCCGCCGGGCGCACGCATGGCCTATGCCCCGACCATCCTGCGCGAACCCTATGTGGGGCGCAACCGTGTTGCCTTTGGTAACGACCAGTGGTCCGACCCGGTGCGCCGCGCGGCCATGGAGAAGGCGCGCGACTCCGGCATGGCGACCGTTTCCGGCAAGATCGAACTGGCCATGGAAGGTCCGGCAGCGCCGGCCTTCATGATGTACCTGCCGCTCTATGAGCGCGGCAAGCCGCAGTCCACCATCACCGAGCGCCGCGCCAGCCTGATTGGCTGGGTGCATGCGGTCTTCCGCATGAGCGACGTGATCGCCAGCCTGTATGGCGAGAGCAGCCGCACCATTGCCTTCACCCTCTACGACGGCGTGACCCAGCAACCGCAGGCCCTGCTCTATCGCTCGCCCCTGGCCAGCAGCCCCCTGCACAAGCCGCGTCTGCAGGCCGATGAATACCTGGTGGTGGCCAACCACAACTGGACGCTGTCCATCAGCACCACCGATGCCTTCACCGCCCAGTTCGGCCGCAATGCCGAGCATCTCATCGCCGCCACCGGCATCGGCGCCAGCCTCACGCTGGCCTTGCTGGCCTGGCTGATGATGTCCAGCCGCAAGCGTGCCGTGCGCCTGGCCGAGAAGATGACCGCCGAACTGCGCGCCAGCGAAGAACAATTCCGCGCCATCGCCGATTGCACCGTCAACTGGGAAGTCTGGTGGGGCCTGGATGGCCGGCCGCGCTGGATCAATCACGCGGTGCGCGACTACACCGGCTATACGGTGGAGCAATGCCTGTCGATGCCGGACTTCATCGGCACCATCGTGCATCCCGACGATGAGCGCCGCATCCGCGCCGAACTGGCGCGCTGCATGGATGGCCAGAAGCGAGAAGACGTCGAGTTCCGCTGTGTACGCAAGGATGGCACGGTGTTCTGGCTCTCGCTGTCGTCGGCGCCGATTGCCGACGCCCACGGCAACTTCACGGGATTCCGCACCAGTGCGCGCGACATCACCGACCGCAAGCAGATCGAAGCCGAGCTGCGCATTTCGGCCGTGGCCTTCGATTCGCGCGAGGGCATGCTCATCACCGACGCCAACAGCAAGATCCTGCGCGTGAACAAGGCCTTCACCGAGATCACCGGCTATACCGCCGAGGAAATCGTCGGCAAGCATCCCAAGCTGCTGCGCTCGGATCGCCATGGCCCGGCCTTCTTCCAGGAGATGCGCGAGAGCGTCCGCCGCTTCGGCAAATGGCAAGGTGAAATCTGGGACCGCCGCAAGAATGGCGAGGTCTATCCCGAATGGCTGACCATCTCGGCCGTCAAGAACAAGGACAACCAGGTCACCCATTACGTCAGCACCCATCACGACATCAGCGACCGCAAACTGGCCGAGGAGCGCATCCGCGAACTGGCCTTCTTCGATGCCCTGACCCGGCTGCCCAACCGCACCCTGCTGCTGGACCGTCTCAAGCAGGCCATCGCGCTGTCGCTGCGCACGCGCACCTGCGGCGCCCTGCTCTTCATCGACCTGGACCACTTCAAGACCTTGAACGATACGGTCGGCCATGAAAAGGGCGATACGCTCTTGAAGCAAGTGGCCCAGCGCCTGCTGGCCAACGTACGTGAAAACGATACGGTGGCGCGCGTGGGCGGCGACGAATTCGTGGTGGTGCTCGAAGGGCTCAACGATACCCAGCAGGAAGCCGCCACCCAGACCCGCGCCATCGGCGAGAAAATCCTGGCCGCCCTGGGCGAGACCTACCAGCTCGATGAAGTGGAATACCGCACCACCGCCAGCATCGGCGCCACCGTCTTCCTGGGCCGCGCGACTTCGGTGGATGAACTCATGAAGCAGGCCGACCCGGCCATGTACAAGGCCAAGGAGACCGGTCGCAACGCCCTGCGCTTCTTCGATCCGGCCATGCAGACCGCAGTGCTGGAACGCGCCACGCTGGAAGCCGGCCTGCGCAAGGCCATCGAGGGCAATCAGCTGCTGCTGCATTACCAGCCGCAGGTGGTCGAAGGCGGCCGCGTGACCGGTGCCGAAGTGCTGGTGCGCTGGCAGCATCCGCAGCGAGGCATGGTGCCGCCGGGCGACTTCATCCCCCTGGCTGAAGAAACCGGATTGATTCTTTCGCTGGGCAACTGGGTGCTGGAAACCGCCTGCACGCAGCTGGCCACCTGGGCCAAGCGGCCGCGCATGGCCGAGCTCAGCATTGCCGTCAACGTCAGCGCGCCGCAATTGCGCGAGCATGATTTCGTGCAGACCGTGCTGGACATCATCGAGCGCACCGGTGCCAACCCGCGCCGCCTGAAGCTGGAGCTCACCGAGAGCCTGCTGGTGGACAACGTCGAAGACATCATCCAGAAAATGTTTGCCTTGAAGGCCTATGGCGTGGAGTTTTCGCTGGACGATTTCGGCACCGGCTATTCCTCATTGTCCTACCTCAAGCGGCTGCCGCTGAATCAGCTTAAAATCGACCAGTCTTTCGTGCGCGATGTCCTGATCGATCCCAACGACGCCTCGATAGCCAAGACCATCGTCAACCTGGCCCAGAGCCTGGGGCTGGGGGTGATCGCCGAGGGCGTGGAAACCGATGCCCAGCGTTGCTTCCTGGCCGATGCCGGCTGCCATGCCTACCAAGGCTACTACTTCTGCCGGCCGGTGACCGTCGAGGCCTTCGAGAAATTCGCCCAGGACCGCGACCTCCTCATCTCTGCTGCCTAGGAGTCCGATCTCATGAGTCACGCTTTGTCCGCCTTCGCCATCCATCAAAAATGGCCGGCCCAACATCCCGACCGCATCCAACTGTATTCGCTGCCCACGCCCAATGGCGTGAAGGTCTCCATCATGCTGGAAGAAACCGGCCTGCCCTACGAAGCCCACCTGGTGAGCTTCGAGACCAATGACCAGATGTCGCCGGAATTCCTGTCGCTGAACCCGAACAACAAGATCCCCGCCATCATCGACCCCAACGGCCCCAATGGCGCGCCGCTGCCGCTGTTCGAGTCCGGTGCCATCCTGCTCTACC
>Ga0187843_10000783_pt1 | contig 21148 bp, 18 predicted proteins | sample SpaLakP09_SKY_43_FD_134516 | JGI IMG/M metagenome (GOLD analysis project Ga0187843, IMG submission 134516) | Oligotrophic lake water microbial communities from Sparkling Lake, Wisconsin, USA - SP09_SKY_43 | ecosystem: Environmental > Aquatic > Freshwater > Lake | place: USA: Sparkling Lake...
ACCTTCTAAAGATAATTTAGAAGAGATGTGTGATATACGACAGCCTATTTTGTTTGATTTTGATATTCAAAAAATAGTAGAAACATCTAATAAAACATACATAATAAACAATTATAATGCATTTGAAGTTAAAATAAGAAACACAACAGATACAGACTCTAATACTGAATTATATATTCCACTTGCTCTACATGCTGCTACCAAATTATTTGATGAAGATAAAAAAGGTTGTTATTTTTCAGAGAACAATAGTGAATTTTTAGAAGAAACTGGAGTTGTCAAAAATTTTAAATATAATGATGAATTTTTGCGACCATATATGGTATCAAATTGTAACTATGATATTATCATGGGAAGCAAAGACACATGCACACCATTTCGGTACGAAATTAATTATAGAAACTACTTTATTTTAACACAGGGTAGCGCTCAAATTAAAATGGCGCCACCACATAGCACTAAGTATCTTTATCCTATATATGATTATGAAAATTTTGAATTTAGGTCGCCTGTTGACCCTTGGAAACCACAAACAAAATATGTTGCAGACTTTGATAAAATTAAATGCCTTGAATTCACATTGACTCCTGGAAAACCTTTATTTATACCTGCTTATTGGTGGTATAGTATTCGAATTAACAATAGTAATACAAGTATTTCGTGTTTTCATTATAGAACGTATATGAATAATATAGCTATCACACCATATATATTTTTACACGCTTTGCAAATACAAAATGTAAAGCGAGATGTAGCTAAAAAAGTAAGCATCAATGAATTAAATGCAGAAGTAAATAATACTGAACCAAATAAAACTTCAATAAATGAAACTTCAATAAATGAAACTGAAGGAAATAATATTGATTAACTAATTTTTTATATATAATTATTATATAAAAAATGATTAAAAAACACGTTACTAAATCAAAAAAACCAAGGTGTAATAATAAAAAACACAAGACAACTAAAAAATATGTAAAAAAATTTGGAGGAGATATATCTGCCACAGATATATTTAAACGTATTAAAAGTATAGGGTTTGAAATCGAAACAACTGAACTTATTAAATTTACAATTGAAAATAACGAAGGAAAAGAGATTTTAGTGAATTCTTCTTTAACAAATGTTGATTTAGAGTATGGATATTCCGATGAAAACGAATATACATATGTTGTTAATAAACCAAATGAATTAGAATTTAAAATTACAAATGATTCGGCAGAAGATAGTGGTTTTAATCAAGCTATAGAAAAAGCATTTGTTTATCATAAAAAAGAAGATGATGATGATTGCCAAAATATAATATTTAAATTAAATATACCACAAAATAAATATTTGAAACAAACCGATTACGATATTAAGATTAGAGAACCAGATACTCTACTTCACAATTGTTCTACATTTACCGATGTTGAATGGATTATTACACATTACAAACCTGAACAATCTGATAATATTATTTTAAATACATTTTTTAAAAGCATTACACTCCTTAAAAATCATTTACAAGAATTAATAACTATTAATAACGCAAAATTAAATTGTTTAGATGAAAAAAATACATTTGTTGAATTGGAATTGTCTACAACAAATCAGGTATATATATTACCTAAGACAACACTTGTATATTATAACAATTCAGAGTACGATGTTAAAGACTATAATATTAATGATGATTTAAAATTTGTTCCTCAATTGACCTTTGGTTGTAATATTTTAGATGTATTGTCTTTAATGAAACGACTATTGTCAATAAATTATACTGATTCGGAAATCGCAATTGTGAAAAAATATATAAGCAACATGGCAGATAATGAAAATATTCAAAATGTCGATGCTTTAATAACACAAATAAAAATAAACGAAAGTTTTGATCTAGATTCTATTAATATTCCAATTGATATTGTTAAAAAATTATTTAAAGCTTACAATGACAACACAGAAAACAGTGAGTATTTATTTACAATTAATAATGAAAATACAAACAAATTAAAAATGTATTTTTTTCTTATTTTTTATAAGTTATTTGTTTATTTAAATTCATATCTAAAAATTGAACCAAAGCCTGGAGATATGTTAAAGAAACATTTATCATTCGCAATAAGACATAACAATTATGTTTTGTATTTGGAAATAAAAAAAATTATTAGACAAATATTTTCATCTAAATTTACAGGAAAAGATGATAAATATATAAATGACCAAATAATACTCATTATACAGAATATTCTCAAACCAACACAGCGCGAAAAAATATTTTTAAATTTAATATATAATTTTAAAACTCCCAGAGCACTTAAGACAGAGATACATAAAAAGATAAAGGCTGACCCTAGTCAAAAAGAAGAATATTTTGGCGACCCTTTATATTCAATTACAGATTATTTTTTACATTTTGAAAAACCAAATAAAATGAATGAAGAGAATGAAGAGAATGAAGAGAATGAAGAGAATGAAGATATCGGTTTGGATAATGATGATAATAGAGATTGGTTAGTAGCTAATAGTATTGATGAAAAATCAACTAAGTTTGAGTTGAATAACGAAACAGTCCTTGTTGAATTTAGAGATTTCCCTAAGTATTGTTACTTACATTTATTTATTAGTAGTAATGATGAAATTAGAAAACAAATGTTACAAAACAATATAGGAACTTTAAATATGCGAATTGTAAATGAATATATGTCTCTTCTAAATTAATATTTTAATTTTACAACCTTATAAGAAAAAGTGTAAAAAATAAGAAAAATAAGAAAAAAACGTTATATAATGATATTTATTTTATAAATACAAATACAATATAATTTACTAATTATGCGGGCTCACTTTCTCATTTGTTTAGTAGCGTGAGTGTGCTCGAAAATACGCACATATCGCCTTCACATCACCAATTTCTGATACTAATTTACTTTCATACTCTTCTTCTGGAATAAATAAAAGTCGAATGATTTCATTTTCGTCCGGTGCTCCAAAATTCTTTGTCTTCATTTTTTCTAAGTTCTCTTTGTCAACGGATGTCTTCCAAAAGAATAATTCTATGGATTCATCGCATCCTCCACCACTTGGAATAATAGCGTTACCAAGTGGTAATAAATCTTCGATGTTTGGTGCTTTTAACCCTGTTTCCTCTGTTATTTCCTTCATTGCTACTCCCGCAAAATTATTTGAACCATCCATCATACCTGCTGGAATTTCCAAGATTTTTCTACCACAAGGAACCCTAAACTGCTCGGTTAGAACAACATAATTTTTACCTTCAACTTCTACGACTATGTAAACAGCAACAGAATCTCCACGAAGGAACACCATACCTGGAAGACACATTCCGGTTTCTTTGTTTATACATTCTACTTCCATAAATAAGAATCCAAGTTTTTCTGGGGAAATGGCATTCGGTGCGCAAAACCATTTCACCGCATCAATGCGAATCTTTTTTACGTCCAAACTATATAAATCTAAATTATTTATATAATTTATTAATTTTTGTGATTGAATAATTATTCCCATTTGAGCCTGAATGGCCTCGACCTTTGAGTATATTTCAATATTCTTCAATTTAAATTGCGTCATGATTGCTATGTTATAAGTATCTTAATATTAAAAGAATTAATTCAATTCAATTTTTTTTAAAAATCATTTATATATTTAAAAAAATTTGAAACGAAAAAAATTGAATATAAAAATAATAATATTATTAATATAACTTTATAACAAAAAACTATGTCATTATTTGTACAAAATAATTTAAAATTGGGTGTGAGATATAAGTTTGTTACGATTGAGAATGGTTCCAATGTTTACTCTGGAGTACTATGCGAGATTATAGATTATCCTGAACCACGAATCATATTTACAGATTCTCAAAATGAAACAACAGGTGTAATGTGCGGCTTATATAGCATACCTGCTCTTTGGATCTCTGTGTTTTATGTTCTAGCTTTACCTATATTACCAGGATTTCTCAACCTAGAAATATCAAAATATTAAAAATATAAAAATATTTAGACTGTTTCTCATTAAAAACGCCCGTTGGTAGATAATTTATTTATATATTTTTTACCTTCTTTACCACACATATTATCACTATCCCTTGCAAGAGAACAATAGTAATAGTTAATATTTTTGTCAATTCCAGTTAGGGTATATGATTTAAATGAAAAAAATAATAAATTTTTATCTTTTAATATTATAAAACATGTCAGGAACTTATAATCTTGGTTATACAACATTACCTTCTTTTACAGCGAATTCGATTGGATACCTAGCTGATTATAAAAATGATGCTTCTTCAACAACTATTACTGATGGTAATCCTTCTTATTTTTATTTCATAGGAGATTTATCGAATAGTCTTAGTTTAAATACTGGTGTATATATGTTCACATTTACAGGTATTTTAACTAATGTGGCTTCCCCTATTTCAGGAAATTTTAATTTACTTTTATCTTTAACAAGTGGTAATGGTTATAATAGTACAGGGAGTATTACTATTTGTCAGGGTGGAAATTATATTAATACTCCGAATGAAGGTGTTGGAGCTCTAAATTTGTGCCATATATTTTCTGTAACTTCTTCGAAGCCAAAACTTAATTTTACAGGGTATTACGGTTTAACTGGTTTAAGTACAAATACTATAAAATATTCTTATGCATTGTGCCGTATAGCCTAAAAAGTCAAATTTTTTAAATATTATTTGTTTGTGTTTATATTTTTGGATTTATTCACTTTTTACAATTTATAAACCATTATAAAATGCTCTATTTCATGTTTCGTTTCTTCGACATGAAATATTTCGTCATATTTTTTCTCTGTTGTTGTCCATTTGAAACCGAAATGTTCATAAAAAGTTACGGCTGTTTCAAGAGCATCTAAAACAATAGATATATTTTTATTTTTACGCGAATATCTCTTTTTTATAAAATCAATGAATTCATTTATAAATATTGAGGCATAGCCAGTTTTTCGACACTTATAATGTGTCGCAATATACAAAATATAAACAGTCAGTTCGTGTTCTTTTTTTTCCACTTTATATATTAACCCACATGGACAGTTATCTATATTATTTGTTGAATTATCAATGCTATATAATACTATACGATTGTCACCTACAAATAACGAATAAATGTAATATTGGTTTATTACTTTTGCCATTTTGCAAAATACATCAAATAATTTAAAACAATCAACGCCTTCCGGTAAATCTTTTTCTAAAATTAACATATTTTAGTTGTTACTATTATTGGTTTATTATATTATTATATTATTATATTATTTAATTAATAATATATCTTTCTTTTCAATTTTTTATTTATTGTACTTATTTAGCTTGATTTTACGTAAAAGTCCGTATTTTAGAATTATTTTATAATTATAATATATGAAGTCGTTAAAAAACATATTCACAGCTTTAAATCCGTTTAGAAAATCCAAAAGGAGAATTTCTAGAAGGAAAAGAACAATGCGTAGAAAAGCAGGGGAAAAATACTCTAAAAAAAGATATAATATGCGTGGTGGATGAGGCGGACCAATGGCAGCCATGCCTTAATAAATAACTAATAATGGGTTAAAACATATAAAGGTGATGGGTTAAAAAATATTTACTTGGATGACGAAAATAAAAAATGTATAATTTAAAGGTTATATAGTTAATTTTTTAATTTTATAATTTTTATTTTTTGAATATTGTTTATATTATTTTAAAACGAACATACATGATAATTCCATTTGAATATCATGTCTTTTATATGTTATAAGCGAAACTGGTACTCTACAATAGGCACAATTTGGCACTTGATACATATTACACGATTTCAATGATTTTTTTAAACAATCTTTACAAAATTCGTGACCACAGTTTAATTTTACAAACTTTGTAATATTTAACGACTCATAACATATATTGCAATCGCAAATAGTATCTTCATTCTCTTCAGCTGCAACTTGTGTATGAATGTCAAATTTTCTATTTGTTTGCTGATTATTATCATCATTATTATTATTGTTATTGTTATAATAAATGTCCATCAAAGATGCAATTGTTTCTGGAATACTTAAACCAAACTGTCTATTCATTCTTGTAGCAAGCACTATTTGAAATAAGTGCGATTCAATATCGTTAAAATTATTCTCACTAAAAACCATATCATCCAAGTTTTCATTTGTCAAGATATTTGGAAATGGGATATAATTTGGTGTTGTATCATCTGTAACCAAAAGAGGTACATCATAATCTTCACCGTAAAAGCGTATCATAATAGCTCTAATATTACGCTGAATATTCGTTCTTGTTGTGGAACCACAATATCGAATTGCATAGGCTCTCATTATTTCTGGATTCTCTAAATAATATTCAACTAGCCACTCTTCAAAGGAAGAATGCGGATTTTCATTGTTTTCAAATGATGTTTTTTGAATATTACATAAAATTTCAAAATTAATCAAACGTCCGTCATTACAATTTGTTATTATATGTCCGGATTCACGGCAAAACGAACAGCACCTTTGATTCGTTCTTGCAATGTTTCTCAAGACATTTATTCTATTTGTTGGAAATTGATTATTCATATTCATATGAAAACTATTTCTACTTTCAACATTCATATTATCGAAACTCATTTTGGTTATAACTTGTTTTGTTTGTTTATGATTTTTATTTTAAACTATTTTTTTATTTCAATTTTTTTATTAATGTTTCTAACTCTTTTAATTGTTCCAACGTATTAACACCCATTATTTCAATACTTTTTTCTTTTTCAATTTCCAGCATTTTTATATCTATGTCTTCTTCTTCCTTTATTATTTCAACGATATCGGTTAAATAAAATTCACTTTGTTTGTTGTCATTTTTTAAATAAGGTAAATAAGTATATAACATCGAAGAATCTATACAATAAATACCAGTATTTACTTTTTGGATGCACAATTGGGTTTCGTCGCAATCTTTGTCTTCTATAATTTTTACAAATTTATCATTTTTTATTAATATTCTTCCATAACCAGTTGCATTATCCATATGTGTTATAATTAATTTAACTTTACTTGTTTTACTTAATAAACTCATCATTGTATTTATTGTTAACATTGGCACATCTCCTGATAAAATTAGAACATCTGTGTTTGGATATTTTATTAACTCGTCTCTGCAACATTGAATAGCGTTACCTGTTCCTAATGGTTCTGGCTGTGTTATATATATTATATTCGGTAGATTGATGTATTCTTCTATTAATTCTTTAATTTGGTCTTTATACTTTCCAACAACAATCATTATTTTTTCTAAATTTATATTTTCACTCATACTTTTCAATTTTAATAAGAGATGATTTATCATTGGTATTCCATCTATTTTATGTAATACTTTGGGGACTGATGAACCCATTCTTTTTCCGAGTCCTCCTGCCATAACAATTGCTATAACACTTTTTCCTTCCATATAGAATAGATTATTTATATTTTTACACCTTTTAAACTTAAATAATATTTATTATGAATTAAAGAAATAACAAGAACTACATATATCTAGTAACAAGATGTGTTCAACATATAAACTATACGTACATAACCGGAATTATACGTCTTGGGATATATTTGATAATATAAATTTTTGTAAAATTCAAACCGATATTAATCCAATTGAAAATAGGTTATTTTCTAATGATGTATTTTCAATAAATGAAGACAAAAGTATAAAATTACTTCATTCTTCTATTCGTAGCTGTCAGTCTATACCGGGAGTTCTTGTATTAGCTGGAAACAAAACATACGGTCGACAACATAAATTATCCGAGGGTAAGAAAAAACGGACGGATTTAGCAACAGGAAAATTATTATATAAATGTGTACCTGATGATATTAGACTACCGCAATTCTTAATACCATATGAAATGAAACATATTGGCTTTTCAAAAGTGATTAAAAATATATATGTTACATTTGTGTTTGATGAGTGGAATGAGAAACATCCGCGAGGTAAACTGGACAATGTTATTGGTGCCGTTGACGTTCTTGATAATTTTTATGAATACCAGTTATATTGCAAAAGTTTAAATGCCTCTATTCAAAGGTTTCAAAAAGATACCACAAAGGCACTCGAAAATAAATCTCATGAAGTATTTATTGAAAGCATTAAAATAAAATACCCATCTATTGAGGAACGCACAGACCCAAAAATATGGCATGTATTTACGATTGATCCGCCCAAAAGCCAGGATTTAGATGATGGATTCAGCATTATTAACTTAGAAAATGATATACAGCAGTTAAGTATATACATATCTAATGTTACTATATGGATGGATGTGTTAAATCTATGGGATTCATTTTCACGTCGTATTTCTACTATTTACTTACCTGATAAAAAAAGACCCATGTTACCCACTATTTTATCCGAATGCCTATGTAGTTTACAAAAAAACGTAACAAGACTCGCGTTTTATATGGACGTATTTATAAAAGACAATGATATTGTTGATATTAAATTTGGTAATTGCTTGATAAAAGTATGTAGAAATTATTGCTATGAAGAACCCGCGTTATTAGATAATATACATTATCAACAAATATTAGATACTACAAAAAAATTATCGAAAAAATTCAAATATATTAATAATGTGCGCAATAGTCACGAAATCGTATGCTATCTCATGATACTTATGAACTATCATTGTGCAAAAGAATTAATTAAACATAAAACAGGGATTTTTCGTTCTACCATTATGAAGAGAGAATATACGGTTCCAGATACGGTTCCGGAAGATGTATCCAAGTTTATTAAAATTTGGAATAGTGCGTCAGGACAATATATCGATGGGGCTGAAATAACGGAAACTAGACATGAAATACTGGATGTAGATGCTTATATTCATATTACTAGTCCAATTCGACGTCTTGTTGACCTGTTGAATATTATTAAATTTCAACAATTAACTTCTATTATTAAGTTATCTGATAATGTGGAACATTTTTACAATAAATGGATAGGCGAGCTGGAATACATTAATGTTACAATGCGTTCCATTCGAAAGGTTCAATGTGATTGCACCCTACTTGATTTATGCCATAACATGCCTGATATAATGGATAAAGAATATGATGGGTATTTATTTGATAAAATTAATAGAAATGATGGGTTGTTTCAGTTTATCGTATATTTACCGGAATTAAAATTATCTTCAAGGATAACAATGAGAGATAATTTTGAAAATTTTACTAATCAAAAATTTAAATTGTATTTGTTTAATGATGAGGAAAACTTTAAACGAAAAATTCGATTACAATTAATTTAAACCTTTGAGACGGAACAAACAGTTCGTGATTACCTCACTAAAGTAATATTTATATTTATTTTTTATGATTTATGGTGCCAATATAATCTCTATAAAGTTCCACGCAATTTTCTATTTTTGGATAGTGATATGATTCAAACATTTTTTGTAGCCATAGCATTACCTCTTCGTCTTTAAATATATGTGAAAATAACATTTCTTTTTTTAATTCGTCTTCTTTATATTGATTTTTCATTTGAATCGAATCTTGTGTTAAAATGATATATGCAAGAAATTTTAAAAATTCTTTTTGAATGTTATTCGTAAAATAATTGTTACAAATAGTAACATACCATCTGGTTTTTTTTTCTTCTAAAGGCAAAAAATTAACACCTATCATGAGATGTTTATTTTTATCAAATGTTACTTTAGACCAAGTAAAGGTTGGGTATTCATACATATGAAAATTATTTGTAAATTGTGTGTTTGAATTTAATTTTTGAATATTTTGTTTGGAAATATAATCAAATGATAAACCAATCTTTTTTTCTGAATACTTGTAGTGTTTAATATTTTTTGGAGGAATGTTATTACCAAAACCAAATAATCCACCATGAACATATTCAGGATGTCTTAAATCCATTGAATTAAACGCACTGTCTTTTAATGAGCTTTCCATATCAATTACCAAATAGGATTTTTGGAATTGTTTGTTATTAAAAAAAGGCACTGAAAATGGTTTGGCAATTGAAGGCTTATATGCCCAAAATAATTTTCCTTCATGTTCCATTGTTTCACCAATACGTTCTTCAAATGTATTTTCTAAACCGTGGTATTTACATTTTAAACATCCATTTTCAGTAATTTCACCATTGTCTAATTTTGAACCCATATGTTTACATATATTTATGGATGCTACAAATTTATTTTTTTTAGGATTTTTCCATATAACTAAAGGCAATTCTCCTATATTAATTTTATATGGTTTGGAAAAATCGATTTTGTTCATTATTCCAATACAATTCCAATTATTAAATATATTGGTATTTGTGTTTGTATTTATATTTGTATATGGCTTAAATGCGAATGAATATGAATTCATAATTAAAATATTAAATATGTTAAAATAAAATAAATTAAAAAACATTATACTACTATATTTGATATTATTTCTAAATAATTATAATATAAAGATAAATACGTAATATTATAAATGTATATATATATCCTTATTTTTTATTTATATAATCTAATACATAATAGTACTGGTTTTATGATTAAAAACTCTTACTTAACACACAGCCTATTACAAAAACGAAATATGTTAAATGATGATTATATAGGTGTAATACAAAAATACAAAGAATTTTTTGTTAGAGAAAATGTTATAGATTTAATTAAAGATATTGACACAGATAAAATTTCTGAAATATTTATTTCAAAGGATTACACCCAGTTAATAGGTGTAGATAACTCGATTACTAATAATATAAATGAAAGGTTTCATTTAACTCAAATCATGCCTGTTGAAGTTCAATATATTTTAAATAAAGGTTATGACCATAATATACCTATTTATTTTATTGACTTTTATTCCAAATCCAATACTCTTTCATTGATTCAAAACACAATTATTTCTATATTTAATATATCAGGATTTTTAGTTCCATTGATTTTTATTTTTTTACTTTTACGTAGTTTCAACTCATTTGGTTCACAAATGGATTCAATGGGTATGATAAACCGTAATACAAAGAATTTTAATATAAATAATATAAATAATATAAATAAAAATGATTTATTCGTTGTTCCCAACGTTTCACTTAATAGTTGGGCTGGGAGTCCAGAAGTTTTACAGGAATGCAAGGAAGTTATTTCATTTTTAGATAATACAAATGATTTTCAACTTGCAGGAGCTGAAATGCCAAAAGGTATTTTGTTAGAAGGACCGCCAGGCACAGGAAAAACATTATTAGCAAAAGGTATAGCAACAGAAACCAATTCATCTTTTATTAGTGTATCCGGTGCAGAATTTGTTGAATTATTCGTCGGAATGGGCGCGGCTAGAGTAAGGGAATTATTTAAAAACGCAAGGGAAAATTCACCCTGTATTATTTTTATTGATGAAATTGATGCTATCGGTAAGCAAAGAGGCTCTGGTGCTACAATGGCGACAAATGATGAAAGGGAACAAACATTGAATCAAATTTTATTTGAAATGGATGGTTTTACTAACAATGATGGAATTTTGGTTATGGCTGCTACAAATAGGAAAGATATTTTGGATAAAGCCTTGTTAAGACCTGGTAGATTTGACCGAATTATTAAAGTGCCACTACCAGATAAATTTTCAAGAGAAAAAATATTAAATTATTATTTAAGTTTAAAGAAAATAGAACCAACTATTGATATTAAATCATTGGCAGAAATTACTGACGGATTATCAGGTGCAGAATTGAAAAATTTAATAAACGAAGCTGCTATATTCACTGCACGCCAAAAAAGGGTTACTATAGGTGAAAAAGAATTGTTTGATGCATTTGAAAAAACAATTGTCGGAATCATCCGAAATAACAATGATGTTTCTTTGAATACGAGAACAAGAGTTGCTGTACATGAAAGCGGTCACGCAATCATGGTGCTTCGATACCCAGAGTATTTTGATTTACTAAAAGTGTCTATCCAAGCTACTTATTCAGGAGCAGGCGGATACACACTTTTTAATGAAAAATCAGAAATTAAAGAGGGTGGATTATATACACGCGATTTATTCAAAAAACGACTCATTGTAACAATGGCAGGTAAAGCCGCAGAAAATATATATTATGGTAATGATTTTGTGTCACTTGGTTCTGTCCAAGATTTGAAACAAGCGAATCAATTAGCACAAAAAATGATTGGAAATTTTGGAATGGGGGAGAAGTTGGAAGTATTTTTTAATGAAAATATTAATGATGATAACACAGGGTTTTACAATAATAAATATTCTGAATATATTAAGTTCAATATGGACAAAGAAACAATGCATTTAGTTATTGAAGCATATAATGAAAGCTTACGAATATTAAATGAAAACAAAGATTTATTATATGTTATGAGAGATTTATTACTTACTAATACAGTTATAAGTAAAAAAGAAATTCCTCATTATTTTTTTTAGATTTTTAGAATTTTTACACCAGTTCAAAATAAATAAATTTTAAATAGTATTTACACCTTTTTACATTTGAAATGCAAATTATTTATAATTATAATTTAAAAATTGATTAAAATTATTTAAATTATATATAATTAAACTACTAAAATATATATCAAAATGACAACCGAGATTGAAAGATATTTGAATTCTTTACCACAAGACATACCAATCATTGATATTAGTTGTAATGGTATTAAATCTTTGCCGGAATTAACTAGATTTCAAAATCTAAAAGAATTAAATTGTTCTAATAATAAATTAACTTTCTTGCCAACTTTACCACAAAATCTAACGTCATTAAATTGTTGTGATAATAAATTAACTTCTTTGCCTACTTTACCGCAAAATCTAATAGTATTATATTGTCGTAATAATAAATTAACTTCCTTGCCTACTTTACCACAAAATCTAATAGCATTATATTGTCGTAATAATAAATTAATTTCTTTGCCTACTTTACCGCAAAATCTAAGAATATTATTTTGTTATGATAATCAATTAACTTATTTGCCGAATTTACCAGAAAGCCTAGAAGTATTATATTGTAATAATAACCCTATTTACGAAATAGTAAATATTAGTAGGTTCAGTATAGAAGAAAATATACAAATATTAAATAATTTTCGTCATTTATATTATTGTTTAAAATTCAAAAAACAATTAAGAAAATGGTTATGGGAAAAAGTAAGAGAACCGAATGTAAAGAAAATGTATAACCCAAATTATTTAATTGAAAAATTAGGTGAGGATGATGATTTGGTTTCATTTTTAGATAATTGGATTGGAAATAATAAATAATCGGCTTTTGAAATGAGAAAAGGTGTAAAATTTATAACTACATTTCTTTTTCAACAAATACTTCCTTAGAAACTTTTTTTATTATTTTTTCAGTCTTTTCATACTCATTGTCTCCTGGACCTCCCATAGATTCAATTATAATCTTATTGTATTGGTCTGAATATTTGGATGTAGATTTATTACAATCGGGATAAGCTTCTTTAAACTTTGGCAATAATCTGGAATTTTTGTAAGCCACTTTTTTAACCAAATTGTGCATCTTCTTTTTCTCTTCATCTTTTTCCCATTTGTCTTCGTCCTTAATATACAATGTTTCTCTCTTTTTATCTGTACAATGAACCGGTCTTTGTGTTACATCTAGTTCATTCAGGTTTTTAACGATTATATTTGAAATTCCTTCCACATAACCAACTTCACCTACACCCACTAGGTCGCTTAACTGTAACTTTATAGAATCCACAAAATCCATGATATTCATAGCATCTTTACAGGTTTCATTTAAAAAGAAATTCAGATTAAATGATTTATTATGAGAATTAATACTTCCATTTGTATTGTTAATTATTTGAACATTGTTTCTCTCTTTACATAATTCGATTATTTGATTTTGAAGCTGATTGTTTTGGTTTAAAAGTGTAAGAATTAAGTCTTTTTCACTTACTATTTGAGGAGTCTCTTTTATATTCAACGAACATTTCTTATTGTGTTTCCATAAACCAGAACGATTTTTAAAATATTTGTTACAATTGTCGCATGAGAATTTTAAAGAGCATAATTTAGGCATATTTTGGTTTCCTAAAGTTTCCAAAGCGTTTCTAAATATGCTTTTTTGATGTTTTGATGACAATTTATGCGACTCATAACTGCTCTTTTTAGACGTTCCATAGTCACATTTTTCACAATAAAATTTGAAGCATAATTTGGGCAGAATTTGGTTTCCACATGTTTCCATATGTTTTAGACAGAAAAAATTTTTAAGTATTTTTTATAAAAATAAAAAAAAAATATCATAACAAAATGAAAATTATTTTTTTTGTGACCTTACCATAAAATTCAATTATGGTCTCACGAAAGAATTTTTGGGTACTTTGTTTTTCATTTTTCAAAAATGGACAAAATAAATGTCCAAAAATGAAATCCCGAAAAAACTTTCCCCAAAAAAAAACAAAAATTTTACTACACGTGTAGGGAAGTTTTAATTGCGTTTTTTGGAAAAATCAGGATTTCTCTTACATTATGTAGTATAGAAGAAGTTCGCTTCCAAATGCTGGCGACGTTTCGTCGAAGAGTGTGGAAGATGTCTTACTACATTTATGATGATATTATTTCAAGTTGTTTTTCAATCGTTACCTCTTTGGTTATTTTTGTTATAATTTTATTTTCGTTTTCATAATCTTCATTTCCAATACCTCCAAAAGATTCAATTACAAGTTTATTATATTTGTCAGAAAATTTGGATTCGCTTTTTAAGCAATCAGGGTATTTGTCTTTAAATGACGTTAGCATTTTAATATTTTTATTAGCAACAAGCTTGATAGCATTCCTTACTTTTTTATTTTTATTATCTTCCTTTTCCCACTTGTTTTCGTCTTTTACATATAATACTTCTCTCTTTTTATCTGTGCAATGAACAGGTCGTTTAGTAATATCAAGGTCTTTTAAATTTTTAACAATAATATTAGAGATACCATCTACAAAACCAAGTTCTCCTACTCTTTCTAAATCGCTTAACTGCAACTTAATAGAATCAATAAAATCCATAATATTCATCGCATCTTTACATGTTTCATTTAAAAATAAATTAAGGTTAAATGATTTGTTGTTGGAATTTGTATTATTACAATTTGTGTTATTTGAATTTGTGTTATTACAATTTGTATTATTAGTATCCTTTTTGATAATCTCCAAGATTAATTTTTTAAATTCTTGGTTTTCTTTAATAAGGTAATTAATTAATTCATCTTTATTCGAATCATCTTTATTTGATTCTGTATTTTGTATGTGAGATATATTGTTTTTTCCTTGTATTTTACAAACTTTATTATGTCTCCATAATCCTGTTCTATCTTTATATATTTTATTACAAAAATCACATTCTAATTTATTGTTGTTTTTGCTTAATTTTTGCTGTTTCTTGTTGCCGAATGTTGCCGTCAAATGTTTAACAGTTAAATTATGAGATTCAAAGTTACTTTTTCTATCCGTATTATAGTCACAAATTTCACAAGAATATTTTTTGCTAACTTTTTGCTTAATTTCGTTGCTGATTGTTGACATAAATTAGCAACAGAAAATAAGTTTAAATTCTTTTTTATAAAAATAAAAAAATTTTATCATAACAAAATGAAAATTATTTTTTTGGTGACCTTACCATAAATTTTAATTATGGTCTTTAAAAAGATTTTTGGGCAAAATGTTTTTCATTTTTCAAAAATGGACAAAAAAAATGTCCAAAAATGAAATCCCGAAAAAACTTTCCCCAAAAAAAATCAAAAATTTTACTACACGTGTAGGGAACTTTTTTGATGATTTTAAGGAAAAACTTGAATTTCTCTTACATAATGTAGTGTATAGTACTTATTTATCTCACAAAAATATTTGTTAGTAAAATGTTTTATTATATAAATTAATATTACCATTAGTATTATTAATTATTTGAATGTTGCTTCTCTCTCTTTACATAATTCATTTATTCGTGTTTGAAGGGTATTGTTTTGGTATAAAAGTGTAAGAATTAGGTCTTTTTGTTTTTTTGATGTTTACCACTCAAATTATGAGAATCATAGCTACTCTTTTTACACGTTCCATAGTTACATGTTTCACAATAATATTTTAGTTTTAATTTTGTTGTAACATGTATAAAAACAGTTGTTTGTTAAGTCAACTTCAAAAAACCTGCGTTGCTATTCATTTTTCTTGAGAAACACTCCATATTTTTATAAGAGTGAAGAAACAAAATATTTAGAAAAAACAATTATTAGATATGAACAAATTAGAAAAAAAAATAGCTACTATTTATATATGTCAGGAGGGTCTATTATTACATTTACTCCAACAAGTGGTTCGAGTAATGGAAATGTTTTCGTTACAATAGTTGTAGCAGGATTACCAGCAGGTGGCTATGTTACTAGTGTTAGATTTGGTTCAAATTCCGCTTCAAATGTTTCATACAGTTATCAGTCAAGTAATTATATAATCACATGCCTGACACCAGCAAGTAGTAGTTCAAACGCTTATATATATGTAAGTATTGTAACATCTTTGGGTGATTCTAATTTAGTGTCATGGACTCCTTTTATTTACACAAATCAAGCAACAATGATGCCGCCCAGAAATCATGTTTTAACACCTACCTTTGGAATGGGAAGTTATGGAAGAACAGGTCCGGCGATGGCTCTTAGCAATCATCATTCAAAAATTGGTTCTCAAAGCAGAATATATTCGTTCTATAACTCTAGAGGCCTTGGACAGCAGTATCAAGAATATTTAATAAAGGTATTGGGTCTCAATAATCATCCACGCGTAAATCGGTGGTCTATGATGAATGTATTTAGCAACAACTTTCATGAACGAATCAACAGGTTTCAAATAAAAAAATATTCAAATATTAAATAATGTTCGTCATTTATATTATTGATTAAAATTAAAAAACAATTAAAAAAATGGTTATGGGAAAAGTAAGAGAACCAAATATAAAATTAAATAATATAAAGCATTTGTTATATATTATATAAGTAAAAATAACGATGGTAAAAATATGTTCATACATTTATCCAAAAGATAGAGAAGAAGAATATGAAAAGTATTATGAAAAATATCCATATGAATTACACGATTTTCAAAAATGGTCTATAGAGGCTACTGTTACAGGAAATCATGTGCTAATATGCTGCCCAACTGGTTCTGGAAAAACGTTCGGTGGTGAATTTGCTTTAGATTATTTTCATTCGAAAGGGAAAAAGACAATTTATACTAGCCCTATTAAAGCTCTTTCAAATGAAAAATTTTATGCTTTTACACAAAAATACCCTCATATTAGCATTGGATTAATCACAGGTGATATTAAAACAAATCCAGATGCGGATGTATTGATTATGACAACTGAGATTTTATTAAATAAACTTTATCAGATTAAAAGTAAATCATCTGCAACATCATCAATATCATTCGAAATGGATATTGAAAATGAACTCGGATGTGTAGTCTATGACGAAATTCATATGATTAATGACGAATCCAGAGGTCATGTTTGGGAGCAGTCTATAATGCTTTTACCACCACATGTTCAAATGGTAGGACTATCTGCTACACTTGATAATCCAGAAAGATTTGCCTATTGGATGGAAAATAGAGGTGAAAGTAATGCAAACGGAGATAAAGAGGTTTATTTAACTAGAAAATTAGTTAGAGCGGTTCCGTTAATTCATTATAGTTTTATTACGGTGATAAATGGAATAAACAAAGCAATTAAAGATAAGGCAGTTCAAGAGGAAATTAAAAATGCTACAAACAAACCATTTATAATTCAAGATGAAAAAGGGTTATTTAATGAAATAAATTATAAAAATATGACGAAAACACTTGAACTTTTCGAAAAACACGAAATTCGCGTAAAACGCCACCACATTTTAAACAAGGTAACAGAATATTTGGTCGAAAAAGAAATGTTGCCTGCATTATGCTATGTATTTTCACGCAAACAATTAGAAAAATGCGCAAACGAATTAACAACCAATTTATTAGAATTTGATAGCAAAGTTCCTTATACAGTTGACAGAGAATGTGAACAAATTATACGTAAATTGCCAAATTATGAGGAATATTTACATCTTCCAGAGTATGTCAATACGGTAAAGCTACTAAGAAAAGGTGTAGGCATGCATCACGCAGGGTTAATGCCAATTTTAAGAGAAATGACCGAACTTTTGTTTGCAAGAGGGTTTATAAAAATATTGTTTTGTACAGAAACAATGAGTGTTGGGATTAATTTACCTGTTAAAACAACTATTTTTACAGATGTTACAAAGTTTAATGGCGAGATTATGAGAACACTTTATAGTCACGAATATACACAGGCAGCAGGTAGAGCAGGTAGGCTTGGTCTAGACAAAGTTGGCCACGTTATTCATCTCAATAATTTATTTCGAAATGTAGAACATTCCACGTATAAACAAATGATGAATGGAAAACCACAAACGCTCACATCCAAATTTAAAATTTCATATAATCTGCTGCTAAATTTGATAGATATAGGTGATACAAATATAGTGAAATTCGCAAGTAAAAGCATGGTAATAGATGATATTAATAGTCAAATAAAGGAAACCACCGTTAAAATAAATGCTCTTACTACAGAATTAGATAATATAAAACAATGTTGTACCATTTTAAGAACACCAAACGATATTCTAGAAAAATTTATTGAATTGCAAAAAAACAAAACAACGTCTGTGAATAAAAAACGAAAGGACATTGAAAGACAACTACAACAAATCCTGGATAATTATAAATATGTTGAACAAGATAAAGTAACATATCAGAAAATCGGTTTAAAAGAAAAAGAAATTAATGATCAACAAAATCAACTACATAATACTACTTCTTATATTGAAAGCGGAGTCGCAACAGTTGTATCCCTTTTAAAAGAGGATGGCTATATAAATGATGATACAGAACTAGTACTGACAATTAAAGGAAAAATCGCTAGTCAATTAAGAGAAATTCATTGTTTGGTATTTGCTGAATTATTAGAAAACAAAACTATTGATATGTTAACATCAAAGCAAATGGTATTATTATTTAGTTGCTTTACAAATATCAGTGTTCAAGATGATTTTAAAGACATTGTTCCTTCTACAGAAGACAAACAAATAATCGAGACACTGGCAAAAGTAACAAATATGTATGAAATGTATGAACAAAAAGAGTTGGATTATAATATAAGTACTGGTTTAGATTACACTATACATTACGATTTGTTAAAATATATAGATGAATGGTGTAATGCTAAAACAGTGGAAGAATGCAAACACGTATTGCAAAAATTAGGTGAAGAAAAAGAAGTCTTTTTAGGTGAATTTGTGAAGGCAATTTTAAAAATAAACAACATTACATGTGAAATGGAGAAAATAGCCGAACTTACTGGAAATATATCCTTTTTAAGTAAATTAAGAGAAATACCAAATATGACAATGAAATATGTAGTTACAAACCAATCATTATATGTATAAAATGGTGTATTATTATTATGTGTGATTATTATACAAATTTTTTATTTTAAATTATATATATATATGAAATTAGTTATAAGAACTGTATTTTTTCACCTTTTGTGTATTGCTGTATTTGCGGTTGTATATTATAAGCTTAAAGACCATTTTACACGTAATAATAAAGAAGAATTTACTATATTAGATTATTTATTATTAAGTACAACTATACAAGCTGGGGTTGGGTTTTCAGATATGTTTCCTACAACTATTCATAGCAAACTAGCATTGGTTATTCAACAATTTTTAATCATATTTACACATGTATTAACAATATATATATTTACATTATAATTTAAAAGTGATGGCAAAATAATAATATATTTATATACTAAATAAATGGAAAATAAGAAACTTAAATATAAAAATAATATTAAAGCTGTGAGTAAAACAATTAAACCAAAAAATAAAACGTGTAAAAAGTTTTGCAAAGAAGTTTTCCTACCTGAAAGAGAGAACGTTGAAATAAAATTTAGTTCAAAATATCAGCCACTTGAAGTTCTTCGTAAAACGAATAGAAAAACATTTGCCAATACTCTTGAAAGTATGTATTTGAAAAGTTGTAACGATATTTATTGTCAAAAATCTTGTAAAAATAATAAAAAAAGGTGGTTAAAATCATTTACAAAAAAAAGAAAAGAAAAACTAATTCAACAAGGAGCTATAACAGGTTGTAGAGATTTAATCAAAGAATTTCCGGAGTATTATAAAAATATATAGATAGTTGAAAGGTAAAAAATAAAATCTAATATTTTAATTGACATTATTTAAATACTAATTTTATTGTTTATTATGGATATAATTATCAATAATAAATACAGAATAATACAAAAAATAGGTGAAGGGTCGTTTGGATCTATATATAAGGGTCAAAATATGAGAACAAATGAGTATGTTGCAATAAAAGTCGAGTCTATTAAAAATGAAACCAAATTGCTTAAAAACGAATCAATAATATATCGACATTTAAATAATTGTGTTGGTATTCCTTATGTAAAATGGTTTGGTAAAGATAACACTAATTATTATATGGTAATAAATTTATTGGGCGAATCATTGCAAAGTTTAAAAGAGAAGAAGGGTACTTTCTCTCTAAAGTTGGTTTTACAAATAGGAATAAATATAACAACTTTATTAAAAATCATACACGATAAGGGGTTGGTTCATAGAGATATAAAACCAGATAATTTTTTATTAGGATTAGATAAAGAGAATAAAAAAATATATATTATAGATTTCGGGTTTTGTAAATCCTTTATGAATTGTGATAAGCATACAGAAATGAGCAAAACGAGTAGTTTAATAGGTAGTAAAACATATGCTAGTATTAATTCGCATAATTATTTAGAATTAAGTAGGCGGGATGATCTTGAATCACTTGGATATATGTTGATTTATTTATATTTAGGAACGTTATCATGGCAAGATATTTCAGCACTAACAACAGAAGAAGAAGATATTAACGAAAAAATAAAGCATTTAAAACAAAATATAATAGATAAAAATTTACCAATTGTTTTAGTGAATTATATGAAATATGTAAGAAAGTTAGAATTTAACGAGAAACCAAATTATTATATTATTATAAGAAATATATTCAAAAAAGGATATCAAAT
>Ga0187843_10000784_pt1 | contig 21132 bp, 16 predicted proteins | sample SpaLakP09_SKY_43_FD_134516 | JGI IMG/M metagenome (GOLD analysis project Ga0187843, IMG submission 134516) | Oligotrophic lake water microbial communities from Sparkling Lake, Wisconsin, USA - SP09_SKY_43 | ecosystem: Environmental > Aquatic > Freshwater > Lake | place: USA: Sparkling Lake...
CCCGGGTCCTCGCTGATGTGGGCCATGATGCGCAGCTCGATCTGCGAGTAGTCGGCGCTGACGATACGGCAGCCTTCGGGCGCGATGAAGGCCTCGCGCACGCGCCGGCCCTCGGCCGTGCGGATGGGGATGTTCTGCAGGTTGGGCTCGTTGCTGGACAGCCGCCCCGTGATGGCCACCGCCTGCGCGTAGTTGGTGTGCACGCGGCCGGTGTGGGCGTTGATCTGCAGCGGCAGCTTGTCGGTGTAGGTGCTCTTGAGCTTGGACAGGCCCCGGTATTCGAGGATCTTGGCCGGCAGCGGGAAGTCGGCGGCAAGCTCGGTCAACACCTCTTCGTCGGTGGACGGCGCGCCGGTGGCCGTCTTCTTCACGACCGGCAGGCCCAGCTTGGTGAACAGGATGTCGCCGATCTGCTTCGGGCTGCCGATGTTGAACGGCTGGCCGGCGATGTCGTAGCACTGCTGCTCCAGCAGCACCAGGCGTTGGCCGATCTCGTGGCTCTGCGCCTGCAGACGCCCGGCGTCGATCAGCACGCCCGTGCGCTCGACGCGCGCAAGCAGCTCGGCCGTGGGCATCTCGATGTCACGGTAGATGCGCGTCAGCCCCGCGTCTGCCTCGATCTGCGGCCACAGCACGCCGTGCAGCTGCAGGCACATCTCGGAGTCCTCACCCGAATAGGTCGTGGCCTTGTCGACGCTGACCTGCGCGAACGGGATCTGGTGCACGCCCTTGCCGCACAGGTCTTCGTAGCTCAGGCCCTTGCGGCCCAGGTGGCGCTCGGCCAGCGCTTCGAGGTTGTGGGTCTTGTGGGCTTCGAGCACATAGCTCTGCAGCAGCGTGTCGTGCTGCACGCCAGCCAGGCGGATGCCGGCATTGGTGAGCACATGGCGGTCGTACTTCAGGTTCTGGCCGATCTTCTTGGCGGACTCGTCCTCCAGCCAGGGCTTCAGGCGCGCCAGCACCTCGTCGAAAGGCAGTTGCTCGGGCGCATCCGGGCCGCTGTGGTGCAGCGGGATGTAGGCCGCCTCGCCGGGCTTGTCGGCAAACGAGATGCCGACGATGCGGGCGGCCATCGGGTCCAGCGAATCGGTCTCGGTGTCCAGCGCGCACAGCGGCGCGGCGCGCAGGCGGCCGATCCAGGCATCGAGCTGCTCGAACGTGAGGATGGTGTCGTATTTGCGCGGCACGTCGCTCGCACCAGCCAGCGGCTCGGGCTCATCGAACAGGCCGGGGTTGGCCGAAGGCGCGGCCTTGGCCTTCGGCGCGGGCGCCTCGCCGGTCAACTCCTCCAGCCAGGCCTTGAAACCATTGCGCGTGTAGAACGCGGCCAGCTCGGTCTTGGCCGGGTCGCGGAAGGCCAGTTCCTCCAGCGCCGGCCAACCAGCCACGTGCTCGGCCAGCTCGCAGTCCAGCTTCACGGTGACCAGCTTGCGACCCATCGGCAGCCAGTCCAGTGCGGCACGCAGGTTCTCGCCGGCCTTGCCCTTGATCGAGGCCGCAGCGGCAATGACGCCATCCAGCGAGCCGTACTCGGCAATCCACTTCGCCGCCGTCTTCGGGCCGACACCGGTCACGCCCGGCACGTTGTCCACCGTGTCGCCCATCAGCGTCAGGTAGTCAATGATGCGGTTGGGCGGCACGCCGAACTTGGCCAGCACGCCGGCCTCGTCCAGCCGCTCGTTGCTCATCGTGTTGATGAGTTCCACGTCCGGGTTGACCAACTGGGACAGGTCCTTGTCGCCGGTGGACACGATGACGCGGTGGCCTTGCGTGGTCGCGATGCAGCACAGCGTGCCGATGACGTCGTCGGCCTCCACGCCCGGCACCGTCAGCGTGGGCCAACCCAGCAGCTTGACGACCTCGTGGATGGGCTCGATCTGCGCGCGCAGCTCCGGCGGCATGGGCGAACGCTGGGCCTTGTACTCGGGGTACCACTCGTCGCGGAAGGTCGGGCCGGACGCGTCGAACACGCACACGGCGTGCTCGGCGCCAATATCGGTCTGCAGCTTCTTCAGCATGGCCACCATGCCGCGCACCGCCCCGGTGGGCTGGCCCTCGGGGCCGCGCAGGTCGGGCATGGCATGGAAGGCGCGGTACAGGTAGCTGGAACCGTCGACCAGCAGCAGGATGGGTTTGCTCATGGCGGAGATTCTCGGCCACCTAGAATCGGCCTCATGCTTCGCCCCGCCGTACTCCTCCTGCTCGCCGCCCTCAGCGCCGCAGCCCTCGCCGACCCGCCGCCCGAGCCCAAGGTCGAGCGGACCGTCTCGGAGGACGATCAGGTCCGCATCGAAGAGCTGAAGGTGCGCGGCGAGACCAAGAAGGTCGCAGTGAAGAACAAGCTCACCAGGGCTCCGGACTACGAAATCGTCGTCAAGGACGCAGGCCAGGAGTCGGCCGGCGGCACGGGAACGGGCATGCCCAAGAGTGGCTCCGGCTCTCGGGTCTGGAACGTTTTCAAGTTCTGATGTCGCGCGGCCCGCCGGCCGTCTCCGTCGCGTTTTCTCCAGAGCCATGGCAGTTTTCACCGAAGTCACTCTCGAGCAGGCCCAAGCCCTGCTGGACCACCTCCAACTCGGAGACTTGAGCTCGCTGCGCGGCATTGGCGCCGGCATCGAGAACACCAACTACTTCGTCGACTGCACGCGCGACGGCCATCTGCACCGCTATGTGCTGACGCTGTTCGAGCGCCTGACGGCCGAGCAATTGCCCTTCTACCTGCGGCTGATGCAGCACCTGGCGCAGCGTGGCGTGCCGGTGCCCGAGCCGCATGCCGATGCGGCCGGCGAGATCCTGTTCGAGGTGGCGGGCAAGCCCGCGGCCATCGTCGACCGCCTGCACGGCGGCCACCAGATGGCGCCCGACGCCTTCCACTGCCTGCAGGTGGGCGCCACGCTGGCGCGCATGCACCTGACCGGGCGCGACTACCCGCTGCACCAGCCCAACCTGCGCGGCCTGGCCTGGTGGCGCGAGGTGGTGCCGCAGCTGCTGCCCTTCCTGGCCGCCGAACAGGCCGAACTGCTGAAGAACGAGTTGGCCTACCAGGAGCAGTTGGCCGCATCGGCAAGCTTTGGCGAGTTGCCGACAGGCCCCATCCACGCCGACCTGTTCCGCGACAACGTCATGTTCGAGCCGGGCGAGGGCCCGGGCCGCGAGCGGCTGACCGGCTTCTTCGACTTCTATTTCGCCGGTGTCGACACCTTCCTCTTCGACATCGCCGTCTGCCTGAACGACTGGTGCATCGACCTGACCAGCGGCCGCCTCATCGAAGACCGCGCCGCCGTCTTCGTGTCGGCCTACGAGAGCGTGCGGCCGCTGTCCGGCACCGAGCACCGCCTGCTTCCCGCCCTGCTGCGCGCGGCGGCGCTGCGCTTTTGGGTGTCGCGCCTGTTCGACCTGCACCTGCCGCGCGAGGCCTCGCTGCTGAAGGCGCACGACCCCAGCCATTTCGAGCGCGTGCTGCGCGAGCGCATCGCCAGGCCCTGGCATGCCTTGCACGAAGAGGCGCCTGAATGACGATGCAGCTGCATCTGCAGGACGTGCCTGCCAAGAACGGCCGGCTGTGGATACGCCACGGCTTCAAGGTCTTCCAGCGCCAACCGCTGGCGCTGTCCAGTCTGTTCGGCCTCTTCCTGTTCGTCGGCTTCGTCGCCTTGCTGCTGCCCGGCATCGGGCCACTGCTGACCTTTGCCGCGCTGCCGCTGCTGTCGCTGGGCTTCATGCTGGCCACCCACCTGGTGCTGCAGAAGAAGACGCCGACGGCCAGCGTCTTTGCCGCGCCGCTGCGGCTGACGCCAGAGCGCCGGCGCAGCCAGCTCATCCTGTGCTTCAGCTACGCCGTCGCGGTGGTGCTGATCGGCCTGCTGGCCGACTGGGTGGACGGTGGCAGCACGCGCGACCTGCAGAAGCTCATCGCCGAGAACGCCGACAACGAGGCCATCTCACAGGCCGCGCTGGACCCGCGCCTGTTCTGGGGCGTGGCCACGCGGCTGGGCCTGGTGACGCTGCTGTCCGTGCCCTACTGGCACGCGCCGGCTCTCGTGCACTGGGGCGGCCAGGGCGTGGCCCAAGCCATGTTTTCCAGCACGCTGGCGCTGTGGCGCAACAAGGGCGCGTTTGCGCTGAACGGCCTGCTGTGGGGCGCCATGCTGATGGGCGTGGCCGGCGTCATCAGCCTGGTGTTCGGCGTGCTGGGCCTGGCGCAACTCGCACCCATGGCCTTGATGGCCACGGGGCTGCTGCTGTCGACTGTGTTCTACGCCTCGCTGTACTTCAGCTTCGTCGACTGCTTCATGTTCGGCGCGCCGCAGGACTTGCTCGACCACTAACCTAGCGGGGCCGGGCGGGTTCACGGACCAGCTTGGCCAACTCCCCCAGGCCAACGGGCGGCACCGTCAGCCAGGGCAGCGCGAACAGGCGCCGGGCCAGCCCGTCGGCCATGCGCTGGATCTGCTTGCGCTCGCCGGCCAGCCGCGCGGCCAGCAAGGGGTCGCGTGTGCCGGCCGCCAGCAGGCTCTTGTTCAGCACCCAGGCATAGGGCTCGATGCCGGCGCGGCGCAGGTCGTCCTGCAGGGCGGCTGCCTGGGACACCGGCGTCACCTCGGGCAGCGTCACCAGGATGATCTTGGTGTAGCTGCCATCCTGCAGGCGCATCAGCGGCGTGATGACATGCGCCGCGCCCAGGCCCTCGAACGCCCGCGTCATCTGGCGGTGGTAGGCGCCGGTCGCATCCATCAGCAGCATCGAGTGGCCGGTGGGCGCGGTGTCCAGCACCACAAAGGCGCTGCGCGCCTCGCTGACGATGCGCGAGAAGGCGTGGAACACGGCCACCTCTTCGGTGCAGGGTGACTGCAGATCCTCCAGCAGCAGGGCCTGCTCCTGGGCGCCGAGGCCCGGGGACTTGGCGGCCATGATCTTGTCGATGTAGCGCTGGGTCTCCACCTTGGGGTCGATGCGGCTCACCGCCAGGCCCGGCTGCTCGCCGTCCAGCGTAGCGGCCAGGTGCGCGGCGGGGTCGGTGGTGCTCAGGTGCACGGTCTGGCCCCGTTGCACCAGGCCCAGCGCCAGCGCCGCCGCGATGGTGGTCTTGCCGACACCGCCCTTGCCCATCACCATGATCAGGCCGTGGCCCGCAGCCGCCAGCTCGTCGGCCAGCTCGGCCAGGCCCGGCAGCGGCGCACCGGCCGGCGCTTGGGCGGCGGTGGGCACGGCCGCTGGGCCGGGGCCTGGCGCCAGCAACGCGCGCAGCGCGGGCAGCCCCACCGTGTCGAAGGGGCGCAGCGGCACCAGGTCCAGCGGCAAAGAGCCAAGCGGTGCCGGCAGCGCGCCGAGCGCCTGGCGCCCCAGCTCCTCGATCGCGCAGGCCACCGCGTCGCTGCGGTCGCTGGCATGGAACACGCCGTTGACCGCCAGGCGCTGGTTGGCCAGCCCCAGGTCCCGCAACTCAGCCGACGTACGCGCGGCCTCGGCGAGTGCAGCGCGGTCGGGCCGCGCCACCAGGATCACCGTGGTCATCGCCGCGTCGCTCAAGGCGACCAGCGCAGCCTTGAACCTGGCCTCCTGCATCTTCAGCCCCGAATGCGGGCCCAGGCAGGAGGCGCCCCGGTCGTTGCCGGCCAGGAAGCCGGTCCAGGCCTTGGGCAGGCTCAGCAAGCGCAGCGTGTGCCCCGTCGGCGCGGTGTCGAAGACGACATGGTCCCAGCGCTCGCTGCCATCGGCGAGCAGCGAGGAGAACTCGTCGAACGACGCGATCTCTGTGGTGCAGGCGCCCGACAACTGCTCGCGAACGGTCGACCGTTCCGCGGCGGTGGCCGCTGCATCCATCTGGCCCAACACGCGCTGGCGGTAGGACTCGGCCGCAGTATCGGGGTCGATGTTGAGCACCCACAGCCCCGGGGCGCCGGGGACAGCAACGGGCGTGTTGCGCAACTCGACACCCAGCATCTCGTCCAGGTTCGATGCCGCATCAGTACTGACCAGCAACACCTTCCGGCCGGCATCCGCCAGCGTCAGGGCCGTGGCTGTCGACAGCGATGTCTTGCCGACGCCCCCTTTGCCGGTGAAGAAGAGATGCCGCGTCGGCAGGTGCAGGAAGCCGATGCCGGCCGGCCTGAGCCAGCCCAGCGCCGCCTCGTGCGAGGGCACGCCGCCGCTGTGCACCACCTGCCCGTCGATGACGACCGCCGGTAGGGCTTGCACGCCGAAGCCCGCTATCTCTTCGGGGCGCTCGATCTTGACGATGTCGACGGCCACGCCGGCATCGCGAGCCGCGCGCTCGATGACACCGGCCGTGCTGCGGCACTTGCTGCACCCCGTGCCGAGCACCTTGATCATCATGGGACTGTTCATGTTGACCACTGTGACCCGGCCTGCGGCAGCGGGCTTGATCTACGTCAGCCTGGGGCGCGGGATGGCGTAGGTGCCGGTGGCGTGAGCGACGGGCTCGTCCTCACCCTCGGAGTAGATCCACACCTCGCCCACCGCCAGCGTCTTGCCCAGCTTCATCAGCCGGCAGCGCGCCACCAGGCGCCGTTCCGCGCGCGGCTTGCGCAGGAAGTTGATGTTCAGGCTGGTGGTGACCGTCAGCGGCACGAGGCCGATGCGGGCAAGGATGGCGACGTACAGGGCCACGTCGGCCAAGGCCATCATGACCGGCCCGGAGACGGTGCCGCCCGGCCGCAGTTCGGCCTCGGTGATGTCGTGGGCCACGACGATGCCATCGGCCGCGATGGACTCCACCGTGACCCGCGTCTGCGGGAACTCGCGCCGCAGGAAGGCGGCCATCTCGTCCAGCGTCACGGCAGGCATCGTCATCCCTGGCACCTCAATCGATGGGTGTCAGCTTGGCCACCGACAACGCCAGCCACTTCGTGCCATGCCGCCCGAAGTTGACCTGCGCCCGCGCATCCGTGCCCGCGCCTTCCAGCGTCAGCAGCACGCCCTCGCCAAACTTGGTGTGGAACACGCCCTTGCCCACACGCAGGCCGCCGTGCTCGTCGGACACCTTCTGCCGCATGGCAGCCGGCACCGGCGGCTCCACCCAGGCAGCCTTCTCGACGCGGCCCGCACCCACCATGCCCTTGAGGCCGGTGCCGCGGTCCCAGGCCTGCTGGTACTCGCGCGCAAAGCCCGAGCCGAAGCCCTGGTTGCGCGGCGTCAGCCACTTCAGCGCCTCTTCGGGCAGTTCGTCGAAGAAGCGGCTCTTGACGTTGTAGCGCGTCTTGCCATGCAGCATGCGCGTCTGGCAGAAGCTCAAGGACAGCTTCTGCCGCGCCCGCGTGATGGCCACGTACATCAGGCGCCGTTCTTCCTCGATGCCGTCGTGGTCGGACATCGAGTTCTCGTGCGGGAACAGGCCTTCTTCCAGGCCCGTGATGAACACCGCATCGAACTCCAGGCCCTTGGCCGAGTGCACGGTCATGAGCTGCACGGCGTCCTGGCCGGCCTGGGCCTGGTTGTCGCCGGCCTCCAGCGAGGCATGGGTCAGGAAGGCCACCAGCGGCGACATGATCTCGCCGGTCTCGGCGTCGGGCACCGCGCCGGGCGTGCCAGCCTCGGCGACCTCGTCCACCGGCAGGCCCACGGCGTTCTTGCCGAAGCCCTCCTGCATGACGAAGGCCTCGGCCGCGTTGACCAGTTCGTCCAGGTTCTCCAGCCGGTCGGAGCCGTCCTTGTCGGCGCGGTAGAAGTCCAGCAGGCCGGATGTCTCCAGCACCTGCTCGATGATCTCGCGCAGCGTCATGCCCTGCGTCAGGTTGCGCGTCGAGTCGATGAGGTTGGTGAAGGCCAGCAGGCTGGCGCCGCCCTTGCCCGCGAGCGCGCCCACGCTCTGGTAGAGGCTGCGGCCGCTGGCCTTGGCGGCGTCCTGCAGGTTCTCCAGCGTCTTGGCGCCGATGCCGCGGGTCGGGAAGTTGACGACGCGCAGGAAGCTGGTGTCGTCGTTGGCGTTCTCCAGCAGGCGCAGATAGGCCAGCGCATGCTTCACCTCGGCGCGCTCGAAGAAGCGCAGGCCGCCGTAGACGCGGTACGGAATGCCCGAGTTGAACAGCGCCGACTCGATGACCCGCGACTGCGCGTTGCTGCGGTAGAGCACGGCGATCTGCTGCCGGTCCAGCCCGCTGCGCACCAGGCCCTGGACCTCCTCGATCAGCCACTGCGCCTCGGCGAAGTCGCTGGGCGCCTCCTGCACGCGGATGGGGTCGCCCAGGCCGGCGTCGGTGCGCAGCGTCTTGCCCAGGCGCTGGCTGTTGCGGCTGATGAGCTCGTTGGCGGCGTCCAGGATGTGGCCGAAGCTGCGGTAGTTCTGCTCCAGCTTGATGACGCGCTTGACGCGGTATTCGCGCTCGAAGTCGGCCATGTTGCCCACACGCGCGCCACGGAAGGCGTAGATGCTCTGGTCGTCGTCGCCCACGGCCAGCAGGCTCTGGCCGTTGTCGACCCCAGGCGGCGCGAACATCTTCAGCCACGCGTACTGCAGCTTGTTGGTGTCCTGGAACTCGTCCACCAGCAGGTGGCGGAAGCGCCGCTGGTAGTGCTCACGAATGGCGGCGTTGTCGCGCAGCAGCTCGTAGCTGCGCAGCATCAGCTCGGCGAAGTCCACCACGCCTTCGCGCTGGCACTGGTCCTCGTAGTTGGCGTAGATCTCGACCAGCGTCTTGGTCTGGTCGTCACGCACCTCCACGTCGCCGGGGCGCTGGGCTTCTTCCTTGCAGCCGGCGATGAACCAGCCGACCTGCTTAGGGACAAAGCGCTCCTCATCCAGCTTCATCGCCTTGATGACGCGCTTGATGGCCGACACCGTGTCGCTGGAGTCAAGGATCTGGAAGGCCTGCGGCAGGTTGGCCTGCTTCCAGTGCGCACGCAGGAAGCGGTTGCACAGCCCGTGGAAGGTGCCTATCCACATGCCGCGCACGTTGAACGGCAGCATGGTGGACAGCCGCGTCAGCATCTCCTTGGCGGCCTTGTTCGTGAAGGTCACGGCCATGATGCCGCCGGGGCTGACCTGGCCCGTGTTCAGCAGCCAGGCGATGCGGGTGGTCAGCACCCGCGTCTTGCCCGAGCCGGCGCCGGCCAGGATCAGCGCGGGCTCCGCTGCGGCGGTGACGGCGGCAAGCTGCTCGGGGTTGAGGTTCTTGAGGAGGGGACTGGTCTGAGCAGCTTCAGGCACGTCGGGCACGGGATTCATCAATGCATTTTAGGGAGGCGCTACCTGCGCCTGGTCTTGCCGGCCCTGCCGGCCTTGGACCATTCATAGGCTTCGCCATCCGGAGTCCGCCCGCCCTCCACCGCCGACACGCCCGGCCGGCCGACGCTGCCGTCCAGCTCCGTGGAGATGCTGACGTGGCGATGGCCCTGCCGGCGCCGGTCCTCGGCCCAGGCCAGGGCCTGCGTCAACTCCTTGCTGCCGAAGAACGTGCAGCTGGGCGTGGCGTCTTCGCCTTCGCCTTCGCCTTCGCCTTCAAGCCAATACACAACGATGCTCAAGACTGCCTCCCTGTTGACGGTTCTCAGGCCTGCCGCAGCATGCTGGACAGCAGCAGCCTGGCCTTCTGCCAGTCGCGCTGCACGGTGCGCTCGGTGACGCCCAGGTAGCCCGCGATTTCCACCTCGGCCAGACCGCCGAAGTAGCGCATCTCCACCACGCGGGCCAGACGCGGGTCCGTGCTCGCCAGTTCCTCCAGCGCCTCGTGCACCTGCAGCGTCTCGTCGTCGCCCATGGGCATGCCGTCGCCCACGGCGGTATTGAGCGTCACCATCACCGCGTCGCCACCGCGCCGGTCGGCGTGCCGCGCGCGGATGGCGTCCACGACGATGCCGCGCATCACCTTGGCCGCGTAGGCCAGGAACTGATGGCGGCTGGCAAAACCCACGGACTGCTTGCGCTGGAACTGCAGATAGGCCTCGTGCACCAGCGAGGTGGTGTCCAGCAGCGTGCTGTCCGGGCTGCGGCGCAGGCGGCTGTGGGCCAGGCGGTGGAGGTCGTCGTAGAGCAGGGCCACCACCTGGTCGATGGCGGCGGGCTCGCCGGCGTCGGCGGCCTGCAGCAAGGTTTCGAGTTCTCGTCCTGGGTTCACGACAGGAACCACCCCACCCGGTCACTCCGATGGCTCGGATCAGGCAGGGGCAACGGTTTTTTCCGATTCATGTCGGGTTGGCGCGGTGGACATCGATTCAGTGGGTGAAAGCGGCTGATCCCGCACCCGTGCGACGGGTAGCCCGGCCCCTTCAACCCACAAAGGAATCATCATGCCTCAAGCCACACCGGCCAGCTGCGCCCTGACGACGCACCGCAAACACGCGCCGAGCGCCATTCGCCAACGCATGAGCAGTCTCATGCTCGGGCTGCTCTGCACGCTGGCATGCGTCGAAGCCACAGCCAAGGAGCCCGCGCCAAGACCGCAAAACAATCTGGCCGCCACGCGCAGCCACTATGCGCAGCTTCTGGCCGGCCCCTCACCTCGCCTTGCCGAGCTCAGCCTGTTCGCCCGCCTCATGCCCAAGGGCGGTGACTTGCACCATCATTTTTCCGGCGCGCTATATGCCGAGACCTATCTCGAATGGCTGGGCGCGTTGAACTACTGCGTCTACGCCATCACGGACCTGGACGACCCCAAGTACCCGATGACGAAGTTCCAGATCGAGACCGATCCGGCGAGGCTGCCCGACACCTTGCGCGCGCATTGCAAAAGCGCAAGCGCGGTACTCGCCGACACCGCCTTCTACCGTGACCTGCTGCAGGCCTGGTCCGACAAGGACTACGCCAACCACGCCCACTCGCAGGTTGCACCGGACCAGCACTTCTTCGACACATTCGACTACTTCGGCCCGGTATCGGCCACCTTCCTGCGACGCGGACTGCAACTGCTGAAGGCGCGAGCCCAGGCCGAGAACCTGGGCTACCTGGAGACCATGCTGAAGGGCGGCCCGGCCACCACCGAGGACACGGAATTCAATCGCCTGGTGAACGGTTTGACCGGCACCCCTACCGCATCACCCGCCCCACTCGCGCCGGAGCAAGTGGACGCAGCGCTGAACCAGGCCGTCGAGCTGCTGGTGCGCAACCCGGCGAACGCCATTGAGCAAAAGGTCGAGGCCTACGTGAAGGCGATGCAGGAGGCGGCAGTGGGCCTGGACGACGCGGGCTTCAGGCTGCGCTTGCAGGCCTACGCATCCCGCAACAGCGCGCCCGCCAAGGTCTTCAGCAGCCTGTACACCTCTTTCGCGGCCGCCGCGCGCAGCCCGCTGGTGGTGGCCGTCAATATCGTGGGCCCCGAGAACGGCGTGGTGGCCATGAGGGACTACGGCCTGCACATGCGCATGTTCGCGGTGCTGAGGAAGCGCTTTCCGGACGTGCGCCTTGCACTGCATGCCGGCGAGTTGGTTCCCGGCATGGTGCCCCTGAAGGCCTGCGCACCCACATCCACGACGCCGTGCACATCGCCGGCGCCCATCGCATCGGGCACGGCATCGACATCGCCTCGGAAGCCGACGCCATCGAGCTGCTCGGCACGCTGCGCCAGCGCCAGGTGGCCGTTGAAGTGAACCTCACCAGCAACGCCTTCATCCTGGGCATCGAGGGCGATGCACACCCACTGCGGCTGTACGCCCGCTACGGCGTGCCCTTCGTGATCTCGACGGACGACGCCGGCGTATCGCGCAACGACCTGAGCGGTGAGTACCTGCTCTACATGAGCCGCTACCGGCCGAGCTATGAAGCGCTGAAGCGTGTCGTCTACAACAGCATCACGCACTCCTTCCTGGCTGATGCAGACAAGCGCGACGAACTCGACCGGCTGGGCCGGCGCTTTGAAGCGTTCGAGGCGCAGATAGCGGCGATGGCTCGCACCACGCGCTCCTCAGCGAAGGCGGGCGCAGCGCAATCCACCGGTCGCCACGCAGCCCAACCCGCAACGCTGCAGGTGAGGCCACGTCACAACGTCACCTCCGCAAAAAAAGTTTCGCGTGATGTCGGGTTGGCGCGTCGGGCATCGATTCAGTAGGTGCAGAGGCTGACCCTAAACCTTTGCGACATGCCGCTCCGGCCCTCTCAATCACTAAGGAAACCATCATGCTCCAAGCCATCCAACCCCGCCGCAACGCCGTCAATCCGACCGCCGACGCCGACGCCAATCCCCTGGGCACCGGCGGCATCGCCACCGACGACGGCCTGGCGCTCACGAGCGATCAATGGATCGCCCTGCAGGTGTTCGCCACACAAGGCCTCGCGCTGCCGCAGGACAACACCAGCCTGGCCCAGCTGCTGCAGACCGATGTCGGCACCGTGCAGAGCCAGTTCAACGACCTCCTTCCCGCGTTCACCCAGGTTCGCAGCGATTGCCTCAACTGGTCCAACACGCTCTACCCGGCCGTCGTCGACCTGGCCAACGGCATTGCGAGCCAGGGCACGAACGCGGTGCGCGACTATGGCGCCCTGCAAGACGTCATCGCCAAGCTCAAGGCCAATCCCAACGACGCCGACGCTGCAAGCGATTTCAGCCAGGTGCTGGCCAGCCTGAAGTCCGCAGCCGATGCCGCCGCCAACAGCACCTCCAGCGTGGTGGAACAGCTCACGGCCTACGGCACGGCCATCGACCAGGACCAGACCCAGATGAACACCCTGGCGGCGAACTACCAGGCCCAGTACGGCAGCACGTCGGGCACGATCCAGACCCTACAGGCCACCATCGCCGATCTCACCACCCAGGCCAGCACGCTCAATGCCGAGTACCAGAAGGACGTGGCCATCGCCAGCACCACGCCCGCCTATGCCTGGGTCGGCTTCCCCATCTTCCCGGTCGGCCTGATCGCTGCAGTCGCGGTCGACAGCGTCTACGGCCCAAGGGCGAAGGCACTGAAGACCCAGTACGAAAACACCGAGACCGCGATCCAGGCAGATCAAGCCCAGCTCCAGACCGATATCCGGCTGCTCGGGATCACCCAGCTGGCGGCCACCAGCGCCAGCGGAATGTCGGCTGCGATCGCTGCAGCGCTGCCCGTCATCCAGCAACTCGAAGGCGGCTGGACGGAGGTGAGCGGCAACCTGGCCGACCTGGAAACCGCTGTCGCCAACATCGGCACCGATCCCTCCTTCCTGCAGGGCCTGGACATCCAGCAAGCCATCACCGATTGGCAAAACGCCGGAACGGCGGCAGCGGCATTCGTGCAGAACGCCTACGTCCAGGTGAGCGGTACGCCCTCCTGACCGGCGCTGGCGCACCCACGCCACACACCACCCGCCAGGGTCCGTCGGGCCCTCTGACCCACCCTGGCACACCCAACGCGAACTCACTCAGCGAGATCACCATGAACACCCTGCCTGACTGGCCCACCCTGTTTCAAAACGCCGGCACCGTGCCCGGCACCTCATCCACCTCGACCGGCCAACGCTGGGTGGTACGTGCGCCCTACGTCGACCTCGGCGACCTGCTGCAACAGGTGGAGCAGGCGAGCCCTGCGCCGCTCTATGTGCAGGTCTATGCCGACGTGATCCACCTGCCCGACGGCATGCAGTGGCCAATTGCCAGCAACACGGGCCTGGTACTGAGCGCTCGCCTCATCGAGGTGGCCGGTTCGGCCACCGTGGTGATCGATTGCCGCACCAGCCAGGTCGCCAATGCCACGGTGTTTGCCGGTGCAGTTGTCGGCAGCCTGCAGGCGACGGTCGCCACCGGCGGCAGCGCCTCGACGAGCTTCCAGATCGACCAGAAGACCAGCCTGGGCGTCACCATCGGCATGGATGCCGGCGCTGCGGCACAAACCGCCCTCGCCACCCCCGACTCCCAGATGCTGGTTGACGGCAGCCCACAGCTGCTGTCGCTGGTCACCAGCTTCACCTACGCCACCCTGTGGATGCAAAGCGATCCGACAAGCGCCGGGACCATGTTCGCCTGGGTACAGGCCATGACGGCGGCGTGCCCCGACGTCGCTGACCTGTACACCCAGGCGGCGGCGGCAGGTGGGATCCTTGCAGCGCTCTCGACCGACAGCGCCTACGTGCCTGCCCTGAGCGCCACGGTCTACACCCAACTCGCCAGCGCCTACGTCAGCACCGCCACTGCTATCGAGGCCCAGATGCAAACGGTCATCGATAACGAGCAGTCCGCCGACACTCAGATCGCGGCTGCCAAGGCCATGCTGGCCTCAACCACCGACAAAGCAAAGCTTGCTCAGTCACTCATTAGCCAACAAGCGCAGGCCGTTGCCGCAGCGCAAACGACCTCGGATCAAGCCAGCGCCTTGCTCTCCCGACAAGGCGCCGCAGTTGCCGCTGCACAGCTCACATTCAACAATGGCTTGGCGCAGTACCAGGCCAACAGCACGATCAGCGGCTTGCTGACCCTTTACGGGGCCGTGTTCGACTTGGCGGCGGCCCTTCCGGGCTGCTTCCTCACGGGCAACCCGCAAGAGGAGATCACCAAGATTCTGATCGCCTCCGAGGGCATGCTCCAAGAGTATGCAGATACCGCTGCAGCGATGAAATGGATCGCAGGCGCACTCGGTAGCCTCAGCAAGCTGTTGCAAATCAGTAGGACCGTCGCCGCCGCAACCAAATCCTTCTCCAGCATGAAGGAACTACCCAGCCTCCTGAATGGCATAGGGAGCAGCGACGTGGATGGACAAAACCTGCTCGCTACCGCCCAGTGGCAGGTGATTCAGTTGGAGGCCGACAAGGCCCTGAGTCAGGCCGTTGCCCTCAACGTACCCGGCGCCAGCGACTACCAGCTCGCGCTGGACAAGCTGGTGGTCTACGGTCTCACCTGTGTGTCTGCCCAAGTGCAATACGTCGTGCTCTCGCAGCAGCTGGCCAAGCTCGAAGTGGAGCAGTACTACACCCAGCGGCAAGCGAACCGGTTGAACGCCATGATTGCCTCGCTGCAGTCCGGCATTGCGCTGGACGACGACGCCCTTCAGCAGCTCTTCCTGCGCTCGCTGGCCGCCCGCCGGTGGCTCTTCCTGGCCTTCGAGAACTACTGCCTCTCCTACCAATACTGGGCCCTGCAGCCCTCAAGCATCACACCGTCCATGCGGGATGACGCCGCCACTTTGCAGGCCAACCTGGCGAGCATCGAGCAGGACCGCATCCAGGGGCTGCTGTCCTTCAAGCCGCAGCCCTTGAACACGGTGATCGACATCACCGATCCGGACGTCATCGCGGCGCTCCAGACCACCGGCACGGCGTCGTTCCCGCTCACCTTGGACACCACTGCCTTCGCCGGCTGGGACCGCGTGCGGCTCAAAAAGATGCGTTTCTGGATCGAGGGGCTCACGCCGCCGACAGGCCAGCCTGTCTATGTGAGCTTCAGCACCAGCAACACCTACTTGGACCGCCTGCAAGGCCAGGACTTCACCTTTACCACCCAGCCGCTTGCTGCACTCACCTTCGAGTACCACGTGAATCAGAATGCCGACGACGGCTGGCCCTTCGCCGACGGCAGCTACGGGCATGTGGACGGGGATGGGGCTGTGATCGACACCGAGCAATACGCCTACATCGAGCCCACGCCCTTCACCACCTGGACACTGACCCTGCCCGCGACGCTCGAACCCGGCCTGGACCTCAGCGGCATCACCGCCATCCATATGCAGATCGCCGGCAGCGGGGTGGCCCAGTCCCAGTGAGCCACCGCCACCGCGAGGGCTCGCCCTCGCGGTCCCACCCCCGTTTATCACGAGGCACACCATGAACCTGAACCAACAGCTCATCACGCTGAGCGCCGTCGCAGCACGCCTGCGCGCCACCTCGCCCGACAGCGCCGTCACCACCTTCATAGACACGATGGTCGGCGACCTCCTCGACCCCCTCTCCTACCGGGGCAGCTGGGACTACGAGGGCCCTCTGCGCGGCGGGCTCGCCTCGCTGCGCGCCGACTGGCCCGGTCTCCTCAGCGACTCAGGCCAGCCCCTTTCCGCCAGCGACGACGCGAACACCCTGGCCACGCTGGCCAGCCTCGCGAGCGACAACGCCACCAGCTTCGCAACCCTGCAGTTCGCGCTCAACCAGTACGAAGCCAAGCTGCCCAGCTCGGCCAACGACGTGCTGACGGCGCTGGGGCTGAACTCGCTGCCCGCCGCACCCACGCTCGGCTCTGACGTGCAGACTTACATCTCCGCCGTACTGACCTGGTTGCAGGCCTGCCTGGCGCAGATCAGCGGGCCCACGGCGGCGCAACAGGCCGCGGTGCAGGACTTCGGCCTGCTGCTGGGCACGCTCGACAGCATCCGCCTGATGGCCGCCTCGCTCAACCAACTGTGGAGCCAGACGGCCGCCGACGCTGCCACGGCACGCAACAACGTCCTCAAGTCCCCTGTCGACCCTTTGATCTCCGGCCTGAGCCTCGGCACGCTGGAGGGCGACTGGGACTCCATCCAGTCCATCCTCGGGCCCGGCATCACTATCGACACCGCGCCCGACTTCCCCACCGGCGCCGGCACCCTGTCCGGCCGCCTCTGGGGCGTGAGCGATCCCGGCACGCTGCAGCTCTTCGTTTACCGCTCCGCGCTGGACAACGGCGTCTACACCCTCAACCTCGGCCCCAGCGTGCAGCCCGCCAGCGACGGCAGTTGGTCCATCGACCTCGACGCCATCGCGGGCTACGGTGGCGACGGCATCGTCGCAGCGACGGCCCCTCCACCCGCAGGTCCCCTTGCCGCGCTGCCACGCCTGGGCAGCGCCATCCTCACCCGCGCGGGCGGAGGCACTTCGTTTCCCTGACTTCATCAAAAGGAGGATGCAAACCCAGGGGCGGGCAGGTATGGTCCGCCCGCACCCAGCGCCCCCCATGCCACCCGCAAACCCCGCCATCGACCTGGCCCACTGGCCGCGCCTGAGCGCATTGCTGGACGAGATGCTGGACCTCGCGCCATCCGCGCTCACGCGCCGCCTCGCCACCCTGCGCGAGGAGGACCCCGGCATTGCCGAAGCCATCCAGACGCTGCTGGGCCGAATGACCTCGGTCGAGCGTGACGGCTTCCTGCAGCAGCCTCCGACGTTGCCAAGCGAAGCCCTGCAAGGCCAGACCGTCGGCGCCTACCAGATCGAGCGCGAGCTCGGCCAGGGCGGCATGGGCACGGTGTGGCTCGCGCGGCGCACCGATGGCCGCTTCGAGGGCCAGGTCGCCATCAAGTTCCTGGCTGCAGGGTTTGCCACCCGCGGCGGCGCGGCGCGCTTCACCCGCGAGGGCAGCCTGCTCGCCAGGCTGGCCCACCCCCACATCGCCCGCCTGCTCGACGCCGGCCTGGCCCCCGGCAACCAGCCCTACCTGGTGCTGGACTATGTCGACGGCCAGCCCATCGACCTCTACTGCGACGCCGCCGGCCTGGACACGACCGCCAGGGTCAGGTTGTGCCTGGACGTGCTGGACGCCGTGGCCCACGCCCACACGCGGTTGATCCTGCACCGCGACATCAAGCCCGGCAACATCCTCGTGACGGCGGCCGGCGACGTGAAGCTGCTGGACTTCGGCATCGCCAAGCTGCTGGACGACCAGAACGGCGCAGGCCAGGCCACCGAGCTGACGCGCGAGTCCGGCAGCGCCTTCACCATGGGCTATGCCGCGCCCGAGCAGGTGCAGGGCGGCGACGTGACCACCGCCACCGACGTGTTCGCGCTGGGCGTGCTGCTGCATGTGCTGCTGACCGGCCTGCACCCGGGCGGCCGCGCCGACACGCCGATGGAGCGCATGCGCCAGCTGGTGGAGGTGGTGCCGCCGCCGATGTCGCAGGCGCTGGCTCAATCCGGCGCGGCCGACGCCGTCAGAAGAGCGCGCGCCCTGCGCGGCGACCTCGACACCATCGTCGCCAAGGCGCTCAAGAAGCTGCCCGCCGAGCGCTACGCCAACGCCGAGCAACTGGCCGCCGACCTGCGCCGCTGGCTGAACGACGTGCCCATCCTGGCGCGGCGCGACGCGCGGCTGTACCGGCTGGGCAAGTTCATCAAGCGCTACCGCACGGGCGTGGCGCTGGGCACGCTGGCCTTCGCCGGCCTGACCGTGGGCATAGGCGTGGCCCTGTGGCAGGCCGCCGAGGCGCGCGGCCAGCACAACCAAGCCGAGGGGCTGATTGAGTTCATGCTGGGCGACCTGCGCACCAAGCTGCAACCCGTGGGCCGGCTGGATGTGCTGGATGTGGTGGGCGAGAAGGCGCTGGCCTACTACGCCGCGCAGGACGATTCGCGACTGGACGCCAACTCGCTGGGCCGGCGTGCGCGGGCGCTGCATCTGATTGGCGAGATTGCCGAGTCACGCGGCAAGCTGGACGACGCGATTCGGCGCTTTGCAGAGGCGGAGAAGAGCACGGCGGCCTTGCTGGCACGCGAGCCTCTGGACGGACAGCGCATTTTTGACCATGCGCAGAGCGTGTACTGGGTGGGCTACATCTCCTGGCGCCAAGGCGGGCTGCTTGAGGCGGAAGCCGGCTTCAAGCGCTACCTGGCTCTGGCCAACCAACTGATCTCTCTGGCCCCCGACAAACCGGCCTGGCAGACCGAACTGGCCTATGCACACCAGAATTTAGGTTCCGTGCTTGTCGACGCCAACCGCCCCACGGAGGCGCGCGTGTCGCTGCTGGCGGCCCAAGCCCTGATGCGACCGCTGGCGACCACCCATCCCGAACTGGTTGGTGAACTCAGCAACAGCATGAGCTGGCTCGCCCGCACCGACGAGCGCCTGGGCCAGCACAGCCGCGCCATCGCCAGCCAGGAGGCCCGCATCGAGCTGATGCAGCCCGCGCTGAAGGCGAAAACCGGCCGCCAGGCCCAACGAGAGGTTGGTGCAGCGAGGGCCGAGATCGCCCGACTGGAACTGGCCCGCGGCCAGCCTCAGGCGGCGCGGGCCAGCGCACAAGCGGCCCTGGACATCCTGGTGCCTCTGGCCCGCTCCGATCCCGCCAACACCCTCTGGCAGCAGGAACTGGCGGGCGCGCACCTGCGGTTGGCTGAAGCCTTACGCACCACAGCTCTCGACTCCGCGCGCACGCAGGTGGCCAGCGCCATGACCATCCTGCGCGGCCTGCTGGCGCAGAGCCAGGCCGTGGCCCGCTGGCGCGTCAACCTGCTGGGCCTCGCCCTGGTGCTGCAGGCCCAGACCGCCCTGCCTGCGCAGCGCGAGGCGGCCTATGCCGAACTGCGCACCTGGTTCGACAGCCTTGACGCCTCCAGCACCGATGCCACCCGTCGGCCGACCTTGGCGAGCGCCGGCCTACTGTTAGGCGACTACCTGGCCCGGGGCGCACAGGCAGCAGATGGCCCTGACCGCACCGAGGCCACCGCCTACTGGCAGCGCGCTGCCGCCCAGGTGGCCGACAACGACCCCACGCCCGACGCCCTGGCCGCCGCCTGCGCGGCCCTGGCCAGCGCACGCCTGGGCGACGCCGCCCGTGCGCGACATCTGGCTGCTTACCTCAGCAGGACTGAGTTCCAACACCCCGACATCGTTGGACAACTGAGATTTTGACCGAATGGTCGGGGCAATTTCACTGAAATACTTCAACGGAGAATCATCATGGCCGAAAACACTGAACAAAATCCCGCAATTATTGTCCTCTTGACAGTCAATGACCCCGACTCAACGCATTCCACAAACTGGATCAGCTTTGTCAATTCAGTGTGGGGTTCAAACAAGTCGAGCAATTACCCACAACAGATCAAGATTTCCTATTGCCCAGGCATCATTTACTTCACGATCGACGCGCCGAGCTTGGGCAAGGGTTGGCGATTCATCGAAAAAGCCGCGGCCCATCAATACCAGCAAAAGCTAAATATCACTTTGGATAACTTTTCCGACGTTCAGATCGTGACCCTCGGCCAAGATGACTCCCTGGAAAGCTGGAGCTTTGGCGCAGATGGTTCACAGGTTTCTGTGACGGACAATTGGAAAGCTTCATACCCAGACTCTTTCAGTCAATTGCGCGATTTCAGTCTGACGCTCACAAATATCAACAATCAAAGCACCGTATCACTTGATCCGACCATCAAAGATCAGGCCACATAGGCAGCGCGAAGCCAGCGGCGATGACACCGCCACGGCCGCACAGGCCTGGTACCAGGCCAACTTGCTGGACGCGTTGTCGATGTCCTACACAAGCACCTCTGAGTCGGTGGCCGACCTGGCACACCCCCTATCCGCCGCCTTCAGGTTCAACGCCACCGCGGGCCGCGACCACGCCACTGAATACGAAGCCTGGTATTCCTGGGGCACGACGAGGCGCGCCTACTCCACCGCGAACGCCTTGCTGAGTTTCGTAATGGCCAACGAGGGCGTGAGCGAGATCGCCGGCCGGCCTGTGCCGCAAGCCATCCTCGACGGCCTCGTGCAGGCACTCAAGCCACGTACCCCCCATGTCCAGGAACGCGGCCAATCGGCCAGCCTTCGCCTGGGTCGTGAGCCCCCCGGACGCTGCCACGGGCTCTCGCGTACGCGCCAAGGACGGCGGCGTCCCCGGCGTCAGCTCGGGCGTGCTGGTGAACCCCAAACGGCAGTTCGGCCTGGTGCTGCTGACCAACATGTTGAAGGTGCACGCGATTCAAGCCGGCCACGCCATCATGGGTGAGCTACTTGCGCTGTCAAGCGCGCGATGATCCCCCCCAAAAAAAGTGCGGCACCCGCGCCCTCCCGCGCCGAGCCGCCAGCATCGGTAGGGCGCGAAATGGTCTTCAGCATGTCGGGTTCTGACCGCTTGTTGCGATTCAGTAGTTGAGACGGGCGCCTGCAAGCGCTCTGCTCCGCCGCCCCGGCGCAACTCACCCCCCCGTGCAGGAGCCCCCCCATGACCCCCTCGAACAGCTACATGATCACCAACCGCAGCGACCCCACCTCGCTGCTCGACCCGCAGAAGCCGCTGCCGGGTGACAACCTCTGGTGGTATGTCTCCACCACCCAGGCCAACGACCCGAGCTACGGCAACTACAAGCTGGTGTCCAAGAGCGCCAGCAGCGGTGCGCCGGCCGCCTTCACGGATGACGTCGTCGCCGAACTCCAGGCCCAGGCCAGCCCCAGCCTCACGCTGTTCATCCACGGGCTGGACAGCGACTGGGCGCGCGCCGTCAGCGACACGGCGGCCATCGGCGCCAACCTCGCCGGCACCGGCATCTACGGCGGCCTGGTGATCGGCTTCAGCTGGCCCAGCATGGGCGGCAGG
>Ga0187843_10000785_pt1 | contig 21123 bp, 21 predicted proteins | sample SpaLakP09_SKY_43_FD_134516 | JGI IMG/M metagenome (GOLD analysis project Ga0187843, IMG submission 134516) | Oligotrophic lake water microbial communities from Sparkling Lake, Wisconsin, USA - SP09_SKY_43 | ecosystem: Environmental > Aquatic > Freshwater > Lake | place: USA: Sparkling Lake...
AAGTGCAACAAAAGCTAAATTGGTTTGAATGGAAAGATGGGGCAACATGCATACTCCAGGTCGAACGATTGCAATTTTATGCATTGCCTGACTGCTACGGCCTTGCCAGCTGATTGACGAGTCCAGGAAAGCGTCCATCATTACAACCCTTCACGACCCAGTTTCAGTCCAGTCAAATTGATGCGGCATATCTTCCTTGACGACCTCTGGCCGCAAGGTTTGCATGACCTGCACAAGTTTGGCGCGCTTGCGTGGCGCTTTCAAGGAGGCGGGCAGGCGGCTCAGCCAGTGGCCGTTCGGGCCTACAGGTGCATTGCGCAGGGATGACAGGTGACTTGTGGTCGGCAGTGGCTTGCTCGATAGCACGGCAATAAAGTGATCAAGCTGCGCTGGTGAACTGAATACCAGTTCATGCGTCTCAAACTCCACATGCAGAAAGACGTAGCCCTTATGCGGAATATAAGGCGGCAAGGGCGGCTCCCAGGCATCTGGCTTGCCTGTTACGGGAAGATGTACCCAGTAAGCAAGCGGGCTGCGCCAATGCTCTTCAAAAGTGAAATGGTATGCAGTAGTCATGGTAAGCGATTATGTGTTAGCGCAGAAAAATGCCCATTTTTTTTGTCATTTGCATGCGGCGTCATAACATAAGAAATCAGTATCCAGAAAAATGCTTGCAGGTATCTTGATAATTATCCCTGGCAACTCCCCTCCTTAGAAAAGAGCTGAACATCATTGATGTGCGGACGGCACTTTAATGATATACGTGAAGATGACAAGTGTCGCTTAAATTAAGGGAGCCGAATGGACCACAACATTTCTTTGATCACGACTGTTGCTGCCGCATTTGCCGGAGCACTCGCCTTCGGTTTCATTGCCGAAAAAATCAAGATCCCCGCCCTGGTTGGCTATTTATTTGCAGGCATCATGATAGGCCCCGCAACACCCGGTTTTGTAGCGGATGTGCATATCGCATCCCAGTTGTCAGAGATAGGTGTGATGCTGCTGATGTTTGGCGTTGGTTTACATTTTTCGCCTAGTGATCTTTTGGCGGTGAGGCGGATTGCCATTCCTGGTGCCGTTTTGCAAATGGGGGTAACCACGGCGGTAGGCATGGCAATTGCCTCTTGGTGGGCCTGGAGCATTGGTGGGTCATTGATTTTTGGATTGTCACTGGCCTGCGCCAGTACGGTCGTACTACTGAAATCACTGGAAGCACGCAACATGCTAAGCACCATGAATGGCCGCATCGCAATAGGATGGCTGGTGGTGCAGGATCTGGTCACGGTGATGGTGCTGGTTTTGTTACCCCCACTGGCGGGCGTGTTAGGAAGCACAACAGCAGCTGTTGTAAATTCGACACCGCTATGGATCACCATAGGTAAGACCTTATTGCAGGTAACCGCATTTATTGTCTTGATGCTGGTGGTTGGTCGTCGTGCTTTGCCATGGATGTTATGGCAAGTGGCGCGCACTGGCTCGCGGGAATTATTCACGCTGTCGGTAGTGGCGTCCGCTATTGGTATTGCATATGGTGCTTCGCTGGTATTCAGTGTGTCTTTTGCGCTGGGTGCATTCTTTGCAGGGACGGTGATGCGCGAATCTGAATTCAGCCATCGCGCGGCAGAAGAATCGCTGCCTTTACGGGATGCGTTTTCAGTCCTGTTTTTTGTATCGGTAGGCATGGTGTTTGATCCTAACATTTTGCTGGCACAACCTCTGCGTGTACTGTGTGTCGTTGCCATTATCATCCTGGGCAATTTTTTCACAGCATCGGCGCTGGTTATCATTTTGCGCTACCCCCTCAATACGGCGCTTTCTATTGGGGCCAGTCTGGGGCAGATCGGTGAGTTTTCCATCATCCTGGCAGGTTTAGGCTTGTCACTGGGCTTGCTGCCGCAAGAGGGCATGAGCTTGATACTTTCAGGTGTGCTGATCTCGATAGCATTGAATTCTTTTCTCTTTACGCTGATAGAGCCAATCAGGAAATGGGCCTTGTCACATTCTGACCTGGCGCGAGAAGTGGACCAGAGACAAGACCCGTATGCAGAACTGCCTATGAGTACGGATAGAAAATATCTGGAAGGCCAGGTGGTTCTGATTGGTTATGGCAGGGTTGGTCGCCGCATTGCACAGGCCATGGATGAACGGGGCATCCCTTATGTCATTGCTGAACAAAATCGCGAGATCGTCGAAGACATGCGCAAACTAGGCATAGCCGCTGTGTCCGGCAATGCGGCTGACCCAGCTGTCTTGATACAGGCGCATATAGCAAAAGCTGCCATGCTGGTCATTGCCACGCCAGATACCTTGAATGTGAGGCATATGGCAGACACTGCCAGGACGCTGAATCCCACCATCGAGATTTTGCTGCGCACGCATAGCGAGGATGAATCAATCATGCTGCGCAAGGAGGGAATTGGCGATGTCTTCTATGGCGAAGAAGAGCTGGCAAAAGGTATGTCCAGTCACATACTTAATCGCTTTCATCCTGCTGGCGACAGCAAGCTTACGCATACGTAATTTCTGAGCACCATCTTGCGTGATAGATTCGTTGCGCCCGGCTGTAACAAGGGCGGAGCTTGCTATCCTGCTTGAAGCGGACTTTCTCAACGCAGATTGTCGGCAAAGAATTTCAGTGCATCTGCCGCCACTTGCCGGTGTATTACCGAGCGATCCACTCCTGCCGGGTCAACACAAACCTGGCTGGCCACAATTTTACCCAGCGTATTGCACTCAGCCAAAAAACTATAGTGCGTGACTGCAGGCAGTATCTGTATCGTACTACCAGTTATGTTTGCCGCATAAACCTGGGCATTAAACTCTGGTATGGCCTGATCGTCATCAGCCCCCACCACAATGCGCACTGGCACCGTGATGTTGGTCATGCTGTCTTTTGTCATTACCCTGCCCATTACCGGGGCAATAGAATATGCGGCGCGTATGCGGGCATCACTGTACGATGCACCAGAAACTGCGATGGCATCCTTGACGCGCTGGTTTTCCTTGAGCAGGGTCTGTAATTCTGTCTGGCTGAACTTGGCTTCTGGCGGTAGCTTGCAATTAGGATTGCTGCCATTTTTACCGCAAAACTCTTCCCATTGCGCATAACTGATACGGCCTCCCACACTCGCCAGTGCGGTGTACCCACCTATGGAGAAACCAGCTACAGCAATGCGCCGGGCATCTATTCTGCTGCCAAAAACAGGGTCTGCCATCAGCTTATCTATCAGGATGGAGAGATCCTTTGGTCTGTCCCACCACACCACGAAACCTTCCAGACGAGTCTTGTCTTCATAGCCAGTGTTGCCATGATGATTGACAGCGGCCACAATGTATCCGTGTGCAGCAAGACTTTCTGCCAGCCAGGCCATGGAAGCAGCTGACCCACCTGTGCCGTGAGATAGCAAAATCAAGGGCAGTTTTTGTGGTGCCGTGGATAAAGCCGCGCCCATGGCATTGGAACCTGCTTTAAAGATAGCTACATTCCAATTTTTTTCTACAGCACCTGCTTGCGCCGGATACCAGATCGTGGTCGCCAGTGGCGCGCCTTGCTGCCCGCCCAATCCTGGCGACTGGCATCTACGTACTGAAGCATCTGCATTCCTACCGAATGAGGTCTGGGTGCTGTCTCTGCAGACACGGCACAGTTTGCCAAAGTGAACAAACTTAAAGAAACAAGAATATGACGAGCAAATGAAATCATGGATACAACTCTCAAAAAATGATGGGCGCAAGCATTCAATAGCGCAGCGAGTGCCAGCGCCCATGCCTGCATCAAAATGACTTAAAGCAGCAACTGTCTGCTCAGAGGGGAACGACAGGGATGCAGATGTCGCAATCAAAGATGCCTGTTTCGGGATCAAAGCAAGCGTCAGTTGAATAATATTCAAAGCAAGGCCGGGCATCGACTTGATAGCCGCTGGAAGGTAGCCAGTCACGCAAGATCGCTGTCCAGGCGGCGCCTATCTCTGCGTTTTTCCCCTTAAAACTGAGGGCTGCGTATTCACCGCCCGGTATGCTGGTCTGCAAGGCATGGCCTGGAATGTCAGCATCTTCTGGCAGTTCAACAGCGGCATCGTAACGGCATAGTGCAGGATCGGTAATACTGGGGTCATCATGGCTGATGCCATAACGCGCCCTGCCAAAGAGATTATGCATGACTATCCAAGGTGAGACAGTATCTGCCCAAAACTGGCCAACTGGTGCACCATACGAGCCTATGTGGCGCAAATAGGCGATATTGGTTGTAGCCCTGCGTATTAATTTGACATCCATGCTGGTGACCTGTTTCAAGTTGGCAGAGACCCCATTATGGAAGGACGCATAAGATTGCAACTGATCATTCTTGCTCAAGACTTGATTAATCTTGCTATTTTCACGGTGTAGTTCTACTTGATGCTTCCGCCAGGCGGCTGGTGTGTACGCAAACCGGTCCTTGAATGCTCTGGTAAAAGCCTCTGCTGATCCAAAACCGACCGACAGGGCAATGTCCAGTACCGGAGTGCCTGCCTGTGCAGACAAACGAAATGCTGCCACCTCCAGCCGTCGGCGGCGCACATAATCCCCAAGACGCTCGCCCATCCAGGCGGCAAACAGGCGATGAAAATGAAATGGGGAAAAATGCGCAACCCCGGCCAGCACTTCCAGATCAAGTGGCTGATCGAGATGACGGTCGATATGCTCCAGCACCCTGTGCATACGAGCCTGGTAATGCGATTGATATTGGGATGATTTGGAAGACTTGCCCAGTTGAAGCTCGCTCATCTTGCTACCTCTGGCTTGACTTCCCATTCCATGTACTGACTGGATGGTGCGAAGCCTTCGGAAGCATACAGGGCTTGGCCGTCTTCAGTCGCATGTAGCCAGATCTTTGCGAAGCCTTGCTCATGCGCGTATTGCATTGCCTGTTGCAATATCTTCCTTGCCAGTCCTTGCTTGCGATAATCTGCCAGGGTGTACATATTGAGCAAATACGCGTCCTTGCCTGCCACATTGCCGGGATATGGCGGGCGCACAAAGATCGCGAGCGACCCACTGGCGACGATATGTCCATCAGCTTGTGCTACCCAGGTTTTGCAAGATCCATTTTGAAAAGCATCATTGAAGTAAGTGCGAGTTGCTTGTAGCAGGTCTTCATCCACGCCTTTGCCGTGATTAAAATCGACGAGCTTCTCAAACAGGCGCATGCGCAATTGCAGGATTTCTTCAAGATCATCTGGCTTTGCATCGCGAATTACGATAGTCATCAATGCTCCTTTAGCGGGATACTGGCACCCACGATGTGGGCGAAAATGACTATTTTAAAACATTCGTATGCCTCTTATGCAAGCGCATACAGGTTCATTCTGAACGCCGCAAGGTGATGGCTTTTTCCGGACAGGCTGACACACACAAGCCACAAGCCTGGCAGGCGTCTGCCCTCGGTGTATAGGCAACCTGCATGCCATGCACCCGTAGTTTGATCTGTGCCAGCAAGCCCAGTTGTTTGTAATCCTTGTCGTCAATACGACGAACTTCAAACACATTTTCCGGGCAAACTGGCACACAATCGGCCTTGCCTTCACACTTGCTTAAGTTGACGAAAGGGACGATCACGCCTGCATCTTGTTTGCAGGCTGCTTCTTTTGCCGATTGCATCTCAGACTTGCTCCTGATTGCTGTCGTGCTTGTTACTGTATTTATTGTCTTGAACATGGCCATGCGCTCCATCCCTGTGCTTTCTGCGGCCAAACAGGCCATGCTTGAATTTTTCGCGCTCTTCAGGTGTCAGCTTTTCCCAGCGACGATGATGGCAATGGTGGTCATGATGTTTGTGCCAGCCGCCATGTCCACGCATCCCACCGAACAGGATTTTACTCAGCACCAGCAACCCAAGTGCCTGCAAAAAATCGATACTACGGGCACCCACAAACAAAGCAGGCATGAGCCAGTTCCACAGCATCATGACTACCCAGCTCAGGGCACTGATACCGGCAACGGCCAATACCATTATTTTTAATACTCTGAATTTCATCAACATATCAGGCTCCATTCAATTAAATTCTTCCAGTAAGTCTTGCAGGCGGGTTCGCAAGTGCAAGACCGCATAGCGTTTGCGCGCCAGCAAGGTGTTGATGCCCAGCCCGGTAGCGGCAGACATTTCTTTAAAACTCAGGCCTTCGATTTCATGGCCTATGAAGGCATCGCGCTGCTCTTCCGGCAATTCATCCAGGGCCTCGTACAATTCTTCCAGCATGACATTGCGTGCGTATGCTGCTTCCGGGCCTTCATCACTGGACGGCAATACTTTATCCAGCCAGGCTTCATCAACACTACCCTCTTCTCCCTTAGGCAGGGCCACTTCTTTTTTCTTGCGGAAGCGGTCTATGATACGGTTGCGCGCCACTCTGAACAGCCACGCACCAACCTGCTCTATCGGCTCTGGCAAACGATAAGCTTCTACCAGTTCATACAATACATCCTGCAAGATATCTTCTGCTTCGCTGGCGTCAGCCACACGCTTACGTATGAAACTCCCCAGCCGCCCGCGCTCGCGCCTGACCGTTTCGGTGATGTGATGGTCCTGATCAGTCATCAGCTCGTGGGGGTTATGTGTAGTCTCCATACCCTGTAGACGCACAGGCACAAAGAATATTGCACGCAAAGGGAAATAGTTGAGGCAACTAGATTATCAGTCAGGCTGATATTGCCATAAAATTACTTTTTGGTGTCGGGAAGCGTCGCTTCAGTGCTTGCAGTTCCTGGCATAGCCAGAGCCGCTCTGTTTTTTTTGCTATTGTCTACCCGCAATTGGGGCGCAACTAGGGGTACGACGAGTGTGAAACTGGTCCCCTCACCCGGCTTGCTGTCCAATTGTATGGACCCACCCAGCACACCAGTTACCAGGTTGTAAACTATATTCATGCCCAGGCCAGAACCACCCTGCCCCAACTTGGTCGTAAAGAAGGGGTCAAATACGCGCTTTTGTACTTGCTCGCTCATGCCTGTGCCATTATCGCTAAAGACGATTTGTACCTGGGTATCATCCAGCAAATGTGTTTGCAGGTGCATTTCACCGCTATCGCGGTGCTCAAACGCATGGGTCAGAGCATTGGTCATGAAGTTGGTAATGATTTGCCCGAGAGGGCCAGGGTAACTGTCCATGATGATGCCGGGCGCAAGATCAGTCACCAGTGTGTAGGCAGTTTTTTTATACATCGGGGCCAGGGTCACGATCAGTTCTTCCAGTGCTGTTTGCAAATCAAACTGTCGCCTGTAACTGCTGGACTGGTCGACTGCGACTTGCTTGAAACTGCGTATCAACTCGCGTGCCATTCCCAATGTACGCATCAGCAAGGCGGTTCCTGTTTCGGCATTCTCAAGATAATTTTCCAGGGCAGATCGTTTTAACTTGCCTTCTTTGATATCACGCAGCATTTCTCTGGTTTTGTCCTGCAGCGTGCTGGCTACTGTCACACTATTCCCTATGGGAGTATTAAGTTCATGGGCGACACCCGCTACCAGTGAACCCAGTGCGGCCATTTTTTCAGAACGCACCAATTCATCCTGGGTATGCCGCAATGATTCCATCGCTGCTGCCAGTTCTGCATTGGCCTGTTGTAAATTCAAAGTACGCAACCTGACACGCTCTTCCAGTTGGGCTGTCATCTCGCGGATTTCCTGCTCTATCTGTACTTGTCTGGTCACGTTCAATAAAGAGAATATGCACATGGGCTTGCCATGCATTCTGATCAACCTTGCCGATAAGAGAAAAATCATTTCATGATCGTCACAAACTTTGATGCGAACTTCCAGTTGATCGACTTTCTTGTCGCGCCCAAGGTCATCGTTGAATTTTTTGCGTTCTTCAGCTTGCGCGACAAGACCCATTTCCATCGTAGTTTTGCCTACGATACCTTCCCGTTGATAGCCAAATTCCTTTAACCAGATATCATTGACTTCAACAATGCAATCTGTCTGCACATCCACCAGACCCAGGGGTATCGGTGACAACTGGAACAAGGTAGAGTACTTTTGTTCGTTCTCGCGCAAGAGAGATTCCACTTGCACACGTGCGGCTTCAGCATTGAGCTCCTGATCTATATTGCGAGACGACAGTAAGAGATAGGATTCATTGCCCGCCTCAAACTGAGATCCTGAAACCCTGCATTGGGTAATATGCCCTTGCTTGTGACGGAATGCGATTTGCATATTATGGACCTCACCATCGCGGCGTATGCGCTTGATAAGTTCATCGCGTTGCTCTGGTTTTTCCCATAACTGGATGTCGTTTGAAGTGCGGCCAAGGACTTCTTCGCGCGTATAACCAGAAATAGGTTCCCAGTTGCGGTTAACATCGACATATTCTCCAGTAGCGATTTTGCTTATGGTCAGGGTATCAGGCACGAGTTGAAACACCGTTGAAAGTAATTTTTCACGTTCCTGCAATTCCCGTTCTGCCTGCTCCTGCAAGCGCTCTACTTTGCGCAGTGCCGAAATGTCTTGCATGGCGTAGGCAATATATGGCTCGCCGCTGACATCAAAGCGCGTGCCAGAAATCAACACATTGTAAGGATGCCCCAGTTTGTGCCTGTAGACACCTTCAAAATTACTGACTTCACCATCGCGTCTTAATATCTCCAGCATTTTTTCACGCAGGCTTACATCCATCCACAAGTTCAACTCCAGCGAATAGCGTCCTAAGGTTTCTTCCCTGGCATATCCTGTAATGGTTTCCCAGTGCCGGTTCACTTCCAGATAACGGCCATCTTTTTCACGGCAGATCGCCAGTACATCGGGTACCATCTGAAATACTTTTTCAAACAGGGCTTCCCTCTCCCTGGATAAGCGTTCTATGTTTTTGCGCTCTTCCATTTCCAGTTTCAGATCGTCGTTAACACGCTCTACATCATCTTGTTGCCGCAGTAAAGCAGCGACAAGAAAGAGCATGCCGATAGCCAGGTCCAGAAAGGCACTGACTTCATATCCAAGTGCAGCGTACTCGGGCTGCTCACGGAAGAAAGGAAAATCCAGCAGATGCAAGCCCTTCAAAAATATCAGCGAACCCAACAAGTGAAAACCGAAAGTATGTTTTTGACTGCGGGCACGCCAAAAACCCAAAGCTGATATCATCAAAATCAAGCCGGAAACCAGGTATATCGGCAGCATGCGCCACAAGGGTTTTACACCTGTCAGGAAAGTCATTAACAACCAAAGGACAGCAATCGCAAAACCAAGCATGACAGGCATCACATAGACTGTAACACCGTGGAATATCCTGATGCCGGCCCACAAATAGCAAACATAAGCAAGCAAAAAAATATCGGCAAAGAGATTGAAGATCGGCGCCTGGGTGTCAGCCAGAAACCTGCATGTCTGTTGTAACGCCAGGCCAGCATATGCCAGCGCCCAGCAGCGTGTAGCTCTCGCATGCACATGTAAATGCTGCACATAAAGCAGTACCAGCATGGTCAAAAAAGACGTGACCAGTGAAGAGATGATCGCAGCGGGAAGGTATACAGTAGGCATCAATGAGCTACCCAAGAAAGCCATGCAAAAAATCGCGAAGCGACATACCTGCTCCTGAATCAGGCTTACTGTTCTCAGTCCGGGTGGACTGGATGCCAAAGGGAACATCGCACTCAGAAAAAAATCAGCTTAATTCTGTGCGAATTCTGGCTGAAAAAAACAAGATCTTAATCGCCTGAATTTAATCATAGCACCGAAAATCAACGCATTTAACGACATAAATCAATATTCGTGACAAGTAAGTGTTGCAATAATCATTATTTAACACTTTCAAGTTTTTTGGTCTTGATTATGCTACCTGCTTCACATAAGATTGAATTGAAGCTAGGCAAAATTCAAGCAACAGGGAGCACACTGATGAAGAACCAACACAGTAGGATACCCGGCTTGTTACAAAGTGATCTTTACGTAGGCAAAATGGCTGTTGAAATTTTGTCAAAAAATGAAAGGTCAGCGGGTTTGGGGCGGTACTCATATTGGGGTAATGACTCTATTTCTGACGGTGCGCTAGGTACCAGTCAGGATGATGACATTATTGACTTTATAGAAGAAGATGAAGAAAGCTTGCAGCCCAAGCTGGATTTGCATCCGTGGAAAATCCTGATTGCTGATGATGACAGCAATGTCCATGACACTACCTTGCTGGCTTTGAGCGGCGTCAAAATTCATGGCCGCCCACTGGAGTTTATACACGCCTACTCTGCCAAAGAAGCACGTGCGGTGATTAGCGCCAACCCGGATATCGCTCTGGTGTTACTGGATGTGGTCATGGAAACTGTTGATGCTGGCCTGAAACTGGTGAATATCATCCGCAACGAGATGGCCCTGACCAATCTGCGCATCGTTTTACGTACCGGACAACCAGGTTATGCCCCTGAACAGCAAGTCAGCGAAGAATTTGCCATTGATGGTTATACGACAAAATCAAAATTGACACGTTCGCTTCTGATTTCCGTGCTCAATGATACCCTGGCAAATTGTCACAATAATCCTGATTTGCCAAATTAGCACTTTTAAATATTTTACTTATGCAGCGGGGAATGCCAGGGGCCAGTTTTCAGGCCCCTTTTTTTGTCTCCCGACAACTAACAATTTTTCAGCTCTACTATTCAGCATCCGGCTGATTGGCCGGTGCTGCTTTGATAAAGGCAGGATGTTCGCTACATGCCTGGTGTATGCGCATAAGTGTAGGCATGCCACTCATATCGCAATGAAATCGCTGGGCATTGGCAATTTGCGGGACCAGAAAGCAATCTGCAAAACCTGGTGCATCACCAAAGCAAAAAATTCCGGTGCGGGCATCCGCCGCCAGCTTTTTCTCCAACACGGCCAAACCAGTTTCACACCAGTGCCGATACCATGCATTTTTTTGTTCATCAGTGACTTGCAGGGTACCTGACAGGTATTTCAACACACGCAGGTTATTGACGGGATGAATTTCACAGGCAATTGCCAGCGCCAAAGACCTGACATAAGCACGATCCAACGGTGTGGATGGCAGCAGTGATATTTCAGGATAAACTTCATCAAGATATTCGATAATTGCCATAGACTGCGTCAGATTCGCCGTTTCTCCTTCCAGCTCATCCTGCAAGACTGGCACCAGGGCATCCGGATTCAAGGCACGAAAGGCCGGGGCGAGTTGCTCGCCGCCGTTTTTAACCAGATGCACAGCTACCTGTTCATAGTTCAGGCCCTTGAGATTGAGCGAGATCCTGACCCGGTAAGAAGCAGAACTGCGGAAATAACCATAAAGTTTCATCATTTCGTTTATACCAATTTAATTTTCAAATCACTCAAGCCCGGGATTGTCGCCTCTAGCATATCCCCACGCTGCACGGCCCCAACGCCTTCAGGTGTCCCGGTAAAAATCAGGTCACCAGGCTTCAAGGTGTAAAGCTCAGACAAGCAGGCAATAATCTCACACAGACTCCAGATCAATTTACTGGTGTTGCTATGTTGACGGCTTTGGCCATTCACATTCAGGCTGATGTCTGCCTGCTGCATGTCTTGCACTGTATCAGCCATATGGATTTCCCCTATAGGTGCAGAAAAGTCGAAACCCTTGGCAGTACACCATGGCCTGCCATGGTCCTTGGCTTCTGCCTGCAAGTCACGCCGCGTCATGTCCAGGCCCACCGCATAACCCCAGATGTGGCTGAGCGCGTCTTCGGTGCGGATACTCTTGCCCCCCTTGCCAATCGCTATCACCAGTTCAACTTCATGATGCAAATTGACTGTCATGGGTGGATAAGGCATTTCACCGACCGTTCCCTGTTTCACGGGCAAAACAGCATCAGCTGGTTTCATGAAGAAAAATGGTGGCTCGCGGCCTGTCCACCCCATTTCTTTGGCATGCTCCACATAATTACGCCCGACACAGTAAATCCTGTGCACGGGAAAATAAGCAGTACCACCAGCAATGGGGACGGCCGCTTGCTGTAGCGGGGGAAACAGGTAATCCATATTTGTTCCTGAAGGTCTGAGGCCAAACCTTATTATGGCATTTTCAAATATGTTCTGTCATACACTCTCGTCGCTTGATTGTAGTCTGTAGACTCATGATTTAATTTCACTGGTTATAATGCCAGATCAATTGCGGAGTCTAAAAATATGAAAACCTGCCTACATCCCAAGTGTCTTATTCCTATAGAACCACGCGCCACCGTCCTTGGCGAGCATGCTCTGGTCATGCAAGGTGAAAAAATTCTCGCCATACTTGGCAGCGCAGAGGCGCGCCAGCAGCACCCGGATGCAAAGCATATAGAATTACCTGAACATGCGGTGATGCCTGGCATGGTCAATCTACACGGTCACTCTGCCATGACGCTGCTGCGGGGCCTGGCGGACGACCTGAGTCTGATGGACTGGCTGCACAATCACATCTGGCCCGCCGAAAAGAAGCATGTGTCGGAAGAATTTGTCTTCGATGGTAGCGTCTATGCGATGGCTGAAATGCTGCGTGGCGGCACGACCACCATCAATGACATGTATTTCTATAACGACGACGTGGCACGCGCTGGTCTGCATACCGGCATGCGCACTGTCGTTGGTTGCAGTGTGCTTGAATTCCCTACTGGCTATGCGGCAGATGCTGATGGCTATCTGGAAAAAGCAATGGCCTCACATCAGGCATTCAAGGGACAAAATGGGGTCTCCTTCCGCCTTGCACCACATGCGCCTTACACGGTTGCGGATGCGACGTTCAAAAAGATAGTCGCTCTGGCAGACAAACATGACATGGGCATACACTGCCACATTCATGAAACCATGGACGAAGTCAATGACAGCCTCCGCGATCATGGCATGCGCCCATTGCAGCGCCTGCATAACCTGGGTCTATTGTCACCACGCCTGATTGCTGCCCATATGGTGCATGCGAATGAAGATGAAATCAAACTGCTGGCACAGCAAGGCGTGCACATTGCCCATAATCCGGCCAGCAATCTGAAACTGGCTTCCGGCTTTGCACCTGTCCACGCCATGCAAAATGCAGGCGTGAATGTGGGGATAGGTACGGATGGTGCAGCCAGTAATAACAAACTCGATTTACTGGGTGACTTGCGCATGGCTGCGCTGTTGGCGAAAGCGGTGTCGGGCAATCCGACTGCACTGAATGCTGCAAATGCGCTGGAGATGGCGACCCTGGCTGGTGCCAAAGCCTTGGGCATGGATCAGCAAATTGGCAGTCTGGTGGCGGGTAAATTTGCGGATGTGATTGCGATTGATCTCTCGGCACTGGAGACCCTGCCACTGTTTGATCCGGCATCGCAGATTGTATATGCCGCCGGACGTGAGCAAGTCAGCCATGTCTGGGTCCATGGACGCTGTCTGATGGCAGAACGTACATTGCAGACTGTGGATGAAGCACAGCTCAAGGACAAGGCAAAGTGGTGGCAACAAAAAATTGTTGCGGCTTGATTGATCAAATTCATTTATTCCATCATACGCATGAAACCAGCATACTCAATTTTAAAACTAAGCGTCATTTGTGGCTTGATTGCAGGTAGCAGTCTGATGTTGACGACTGCTCAGGCAGCGAATCCCCTCAGCACGATTGCCGAGCAAAGCGGCTTTAAAAAAACCGGGCGCTATGAAGAGGTAGAAAAACTGTGCCTGTCTTTTCAAAAAAACTATCCCAAAGAAGTGCGTTGCATGGAATTTGGACGTACTCCGGAGAACCGGCCCATGCTGGCCTTGCTAGTCACACGCAGCGGCCTGTTCACACCCGCACAACTGGTGGAAAAACAGGTGCCGGTGACTCTGATACAGGGTGGTATCCATGCGGGTGAAATTGATGGCAAGGATGCGGGTTTTCTGGCCATCAGGGACATCCTGGAAAACAAGGCGGCATCACATGCGCTGGACAAGCAAGCCTTGTTGTTTGTCCCCGTCTTCAATATCGATGGACATGAACGCTTTGGTGCCTGGAACCGTCCCAATCAACGCGGCCCAGAAGAAATGGGCTGGCGCACAACCGCACAAAATTTTAATCTCAACCGTGATTACGTGAAGGCAGACTCGCCTGAAATGCAAGCCATGCTGAAGCTGATCAACACCTGGGATCCCTTGGCAATCATCGATTTGCATGTGACCAACGGTGCAAAATTTGAACATGATATTTCCATACAGGTAGAGCCTGTCAATTCAGGAGATACCTTATTGCGTGAAGCGGGCAAGACCTTGCGCGACAACGTCATTGCCGACCTTGCCAAGCAAGGCTCGCTGCCACATGCCTTCTATATGTCGTTTGTGCAGGAAGATGATCCCATGTCAGGCTTTGCTGACTCGGTTCCTCCTCCTCGCTTTTCAAGTGGTTATCCGGTATTGCGCAACCGCTTTGGCATGCTGGTGGAAACCCATTCCTGGAAAGAGTATGCCACCCGTGTACTTATCACCCGCAACACCATAATTTCTGTACTGGAGCAAACGGCCAGCTATGGCGAACAGTGGCTGAAAGCAGCCAAAGCTGCGGACCAGCGTGCCATGCAACTGGCAGGCCAAGCTTTGCCTTTGACCTACAGAACAACTGAAAAAGCCAGGGACATAGACTTCCGTGGCTATGCTTATACCCGCAGCGTGTCGGATATTTCTGGTGCCTTGATGACGCGCTACGATGAAAGCAAGCCACAGATATGGAAAGTCAAACTGCGCGACGAGATTGTCACTGATGCGCAAGTCACGCTGCCTAAAGGTGGCTATCTGATTCCAGCTGCCTATAGCAAGGCGGTGGCTGAAAAACTGCAACAGCACGGCATCCTGTTCCGAACTGTCCATGCGGATTTAAGTGCAGTCACTACGGAACAGTTCACGACCAGCAGCGCCGCTTTGCAGCCAAAGTCATTTGAAGGCCGACAGGCCATGAAGCTGCAAGGCAAATGGCAAAGCCAGCAGCAAAGCGTGCGCAAAGGTGCTTTATTCATTCCCATTGCCCAGCCAAAAGCGCGCCTGGTTGCCGGTTTGTTCGAGCCGCAAGCCCCTGATGCACTGGTCAACTGGGGCTGGTTCAATGGCGCGTTTGAGCGTAAGGAATACATGGAAGCCTATGTAGCAGAAGAAGTGGCTCGTGAGCAATTGGCCAGTGATCCGCAACTGAAAGCTGCATTCGAAAAGAAAATTGCTACTGAACACGAGTTTGCCAAAAGCCCGTTTGCGCGCCTGGACTTTTTTGCCCAGCGTCATTCGTCCTGGGACCAGCGTTATCAAGTGTACCCTGTCTTGCGCCTGGATTTTGTTCCCAAATAACTGGGTAAGCGTCGCTTGAAAGTAGATTCGCGGGCGACGCTCCATTTCAATAGAGCAAGATGAAGATATCAAACATGTATACTTGCAAGCTGTCGACGATGTCCTGATACCAAGCTGCTGTAACATCTGCTTGCATATTGAGATGTCTATGTACAAACCCGTGTCAGCGCATCAGTACTAGCCTGCGTTATAGAGATATCAAAACGAAGGAATTGATATCATGAAACTCAGTCAACTTTTCAAAGGCCTGTTGGCAACCCTGCTGATTTGCAGTGCCAGCACCAGTACCGTGTTTGCGAATGATGCTTATGGCAGGGACCATCGCTGGCGCCCGGCACCTCCCGTCCATCATGTGGCACGCAATTACAATTATGTCTATTACCCCTCTCATCAGGTTTATTACGCACCTGCACAGGGTAACTGGTACTGGGCCAATGGACGTGGCTGGGAAACTGGTAGACGTCTGCCCTATGGCCTGAATCTTGATGTGCGCGTTGGCGGCGTACCTATCGTGTTGAGTTCACCAAGACCGTATGTAGAACATGTATATGTCGAGCAAACCTATGGGCACCCCTTGCGTGACCGTCACGAGTGGCGTCATGGCAGACGCCATGAACGAGAATGGCGCGAAGAAAGACGTGAGCGTCATCATGGCCACCATGGTCATTACGGTGACTACGGACGTTAATTGCCTACCAGGCCAGCAGCAATATTGATGGAAAAGCCGACCACGGCCACATTGAAGAAAAAACCGAGTACGGATTGCGCAAGCACGGTCTTGCGCACCTGCTGGTTCATCACGGTGACGTCTGAAGTTTGTGCGGCTACGGCTATCGTGAACGAGAAGTACAAAAAGTCCCAGAAATCAGGCATGTCCTCATCTTCAGGAAAACGTAATGCGGGTTTGTCTGGTGCTGAGTTGTAAAACAGCAAGGCATAATGAAAGCAAAAAATCACGCCCAGCAACAACCACGAGCCCAGTACTGTGCTGGCAGCAAACAGATATTTCATTACTCTGAGTTCGCTGCTGGCACCAGCCATGCCCGACAACTCATGAATGATGGCCAATAAACTTAGCGCTGCGGCCAACGACAGTAAGACCAGCACTGCCACCGCACTTTCATCCTCTTGTCGCGCCATCTTACGGACCGCATGCTTGTCTGCGCGCATCATCAACCAGGCCATCAGCAAAAGATAGGACCAGACAGCCACATTCCAGCCACTCAAGGCACGGGTTACCACAGACGCCTCTCCTGGCAAAGCCAGAGCCGCCACTATCCCGAAAACCAGGGTCAGCACGAGGCGCGGTCTGCGTTGAATTAATTGTTTGATGATGACACCTGACTAAGGAATAGAGTGTTGGAAAAATTTGCCTGAATGAAAATTACAAATGATAAATTGCAGTGACTAGCAGAATCAAACTGCAAGCAAGAACAGGTGTAGTATATTCATCAGTAACTGCTATCCTGTTTCACCCAGCTTTGACTTCTCTCTGAAGTTCAGTATCTTAATGAAAAGTAACTTTCTTTTGCGCATTTTTTTATTACACTGAAACCATACATCACTGCCAGTTCTGGTGTGATGTCATTCAACGAGGCAAGTGTCATGAACAAACATTATCACTATTTGCCCCTTTCCAAGGTCACGCCTGGCATGGTGCTGGCGGATGATTTGCTCGATAAAGTAGGCCATGTATTGCTACCTGCCAGCACTATCCTGACCGAGCGCATGCTTCAGGCAATAGCGCATCATGACATACATCAGTTGTCCATTGAAGGTGTGGCGGCAACTGAACAGGAAGACAGCGAAAATCTCGCAACTCAATTAGAGCGTATAGAAAAAATTTTCCGCCATATTGGCGAGAGCGAACCTGCGTGTATCCTGAAATCCTTTGTTATCCATTACCGTCAGGGTGAAACCAAATGACAGATAACGCTGAATTCAAGATCCAGCTCGATGACATGGTTAAAAAGATCAAGGATTTGCCTACCCTGCCCGAAGTCGCTATGGAAATGCTGCAAAATCTTGAAGATGAAGAAGGCAGCCTGGACATGGTCACTGAAAAAATCGCCATGGATCACTCCATCACGGCGAAATTACTCAGGCTGGCCAATTCTTCTCATTATGGCAACAATTCGAAAGTTGTTACCCTGCAGCAAGCGACTGCCATGCTGGGGATCAAGAATGTCAAGAATCTCATCCGCGTGACAACACTGGCCAATAAATTTCCCACAGCAAATTGCCCCGGATTTGATTTCAAGGCATTTTGGCGTCACAGCATTGCCACCGCTGTTTGCGCCGAACAAATTTCCCGTACTTTGCATATGAAGCATGATTTCGCATTCACAGCAGGCTTGTTGCACGACATAGGCCGTCTGGTTCTGGTGACTTGTTACCCAGCAAATTATGATGAAGTCTTGCGCCATCAGGCATATACCGATGCCGATTTGCTGGTCGCGGAACGCAGCATCATGCACATCGACCATGTCGATGCAGGTTTGGCACTTGCCACACACTGGAATTTCTCTGAAGCTGTGTGCGATGCTATCCGTGGCCATCACCATCCTGAACAGGAAAATTTACACGTCCTGGCCTCAGTTGTCCATATCGCGAACGCAATTGTGCACGCACTTGATCTGTCTCACGATGAAAACGACAGGCTGCCCTTGCTGTCGCAGTCAGCTTGGGATACGCTAGGGCTTGGTGAAGCTGACTACTTGAGCATTTTTCACGAAACTGAAATGCGCTTCGATGCTTTGGATCAGATCGTACTTTGACATTTTTTATTTTTGCCTCATGTATCTGGATAAAATGATTTTGGAACAACTGATGCGTTTCAAGGCAACGAACTACCGTATAGAAGATATCCATCTTTTTCGCGACATTACAGAAGAAAACAGAAAACTCATTGCTGACATAGTCAAAGATTGCCTGGTAGTCAAAGCACGCGCTGGTCAAGTCGTCCTGGACGCCAACAGCGCTGGTGCCAAGCTATTTATTGTGCTGCAAGGAGCTTTGGGCGTAACCCGTCTGACGGAAGAAAGCAACCAGCTAGAAAATACCATCACCCAGTTCCTGCCAGGTGAATGTGTTGGTGAAATCTCGGTCCTGGACGAAGAAATCCATTCTGCTACCATCTCGGCAATCAGTGACAGTGAATTACTCTTGATTGAAGCCGAGACACTGTGGCGACTGATTGATGAATCGAATGGTGTTGCCCGCAATCTCTTGCAGCTCTTGTCTTTTCGCATCCGGGCTGCCAATGCACAGATACGTAGCCGTCAAAAAGTGGGGGAATTTTACCGCCAGTTATCCATGGTAGATGGACTCACCGGCTTGCACAATCGCGCCTGGCTGAATGCGCAGCTACCTGGAATGGTACAGCACGCCCATGCCACAGCTGCTGCCTTGAGCATCATCATGGTAGATCTGGATCACTTCAAGCGTTTCAATGACGAGCATGGTCATTTGCTCGGAGATGATGCCCTGCAAACTGCCGCCAAGGTCTTGAATGCAGGACTGCGTCCGAGTGACTTTGCTGCGCGCTATGGCGGCGAAGAGATGATGGTCATACTACCTGGCGCCAATCATAAGTCAGCGCTGGGAGTAGCGCAAAGACTATGCAACCGCTTAGGCAAAACCAAGGTATTTATTGACCGGCATAAACCCTTGCCACACATTACAGGCTCCTTTGGAGTCGCCACCTTAAGTGATGAGCAAGACAGTAATGCCCTCATCAGTTGTGCCGATGCGGCACTGTACCGTGCCAAAGCCAACGGGCGGAACCAGGTAGCAAGTTAAACGATCATCTGGCCAACTCATAAAATAACAAGGGCGCGTGATGCGCCCTTGTTATTTGCAATCACACTACGGTCAATTACTTGCCTGACTGATTTGCATAGATTACCCAGTAACGCGCCAGATCGGCTGTACCGTCTGTGCCACGCACTGTTTTGAAAGTCTTGATCGCATTGGCTTTCTTACCAGCCTGCAATTGAGCTACACCCAAATGCAATTTGGCATCATCTTCCTGCTTGAGACCACCCTTGGCAATACCCTCTTCCATCATGCTCAGGCCTTTATCAACCTGCCCGGCTGTCACATAGGCAAAGCCAATATTAACCAGGCCATTGCCATCTTTAGCCGCCTTGGCTTCTGCTTCACTGGCTGCCAGGGAACTATTGGTTTCGGTTTGCGTCTTGTTTGCCATGTCACGCAAACGCTTATGACGATCCGCATCCTTGCCTTCACCCAATGCCCCTGCTTTATAGCCGGCATCGATTACTTTGATCGCTTCAGCAGGATAACCAGCCTGGATCGCGAACAAGGACATATCCATGTAATCAGAAGTTTTTGTGATTTGACCCAGAGCCAGTTTGAGGCGCATCAAATCCAGTTTCAGTCGCTCTGAATAGCCAGGTTTTCTCTCGATATTATTCAGCAGGTTAACCCAGAATTCTTTTTTACCATGGAAAGACACCATTTTTTCCAGGGCGCTGGAATAAGTTGCCATGTCTTTACGCTTCAGCGCATCATTGGCCAGATATTCCAGATTGGTCAGGCTTGGCGTACGGCCGGCTTTTTCATCTGCTGCCAGCTCAGCATTAATCTCTTTCATCGCTTTGGCACTGTCACCACTTTGCGACATAGCCTGTATCAGATAAGGGCGCAGAGAAGGGTCTGTACCACCATCCGCATAATAGCGGTTATACCATTGCGCTGCTTTGACGTAGTTACCAGCCTTGAAATAGGCATTCGCCAGCACCTGTATCATTTGCAACTGTTCTTTGCCGCCCAGTTTATTTGCCGAAACAATCGTTTCTGCTGCACGGATCACCGTATCATTGTCGCCAGCTGCAGAAGCGATCGACAAGCGCATGCGCTCTATCGTAAAGCTTTCATTGACTGTCTTACCGCCTATGCTATTGGCCTCATGAATCTTGGATAGCGCCTCTTTATACTTCTTCGCTTTGTACAGTTCACCAGCTGCTTGCACAATGCGGCCAATTTCAGGGCGCATGGCTTCTTGGGCATAGGCTTGATTTGCGGCGATATTTGTTAATTCCGGAATGGCTGCAAAGCCAATAGCTGCAATCAATACAGCAATACGAGACAAGCGAAGTTGCTTCATATGTTGATCTCTCAATCAATAAATTTAATAAACTTTGGGACTGCAGCTTTAGAAAGGACCAAGGCTCAACCCGTGAATATGAAAAATGGCAGGGTTAACCCTGCCAATTTTCTATCATACCTTAATAACTCAGCATTGTTGCGCCGAAACCATCTTGAAATGCTGATTTATCATTTCAAGAACTGTTCGTTGCCAACCATACCAATCTTGGTGACATTGAGGCGCTGTGCTGCCGCCATCACTGCTGCTACAGATTTGTAAGGTACGACAGCCACAGGGCGCAGATGTATTTCTGGCTGATCAGGCTGTGCTGCAGCTGCTGCCAGTTTAACATCCAGCTCAGCTGGGTTAACTGCCACACCATTCCAAGAAACAGTGCCATCGAAGTCCACATCGATATTCACTACCACTGGTTCAGTTTTTGGCGGATTCGACGGCCCTTGTGGCATATTCAGATTGACTGCATGATTCTGAATAGGAATCGTGATAATCAACATGATGATCAACACCAGCATGACGTCAATCAAAGGCGTCATGTTCATTTCTATCATTACTTCTGGATCAGCAGACGCGCTGCCGGAACCTATTTGCATACCCATAATGATTCCTTTACTTAGTTCCGCGCTGGCGGTTCAATAACGAAGCCGACCTTGGCGATACCTGCACGCTGGGCTGTCAAAATGCTCTTGCCGACAAACTCATAACGGGCATTCTGGTCGCCACGGATATGCAACTCCGGT
>Ga0187843_10000791_pt1 | contig 21052 bp, 19 predicted proteins | sample SpaLakP09_SKY_43_FD_134516 | JGI IMG/M metagenome (GOLD analysis project Ga0187843, IMG submission 134516) | Oligotrophic lake water microbial communities from Sparkling Lake, Wisconsin, USA - SP09_SKY_43 | ecosystem: Environmental > Aquatic > Freshwater > Lake | place: USA: Sparkling Lake...
GCCAAGCGGCTCAAGCTTGAAGAGGCCGTGATTGCTTTGGGCTTTTCTAAAGGAAAAGCCACGATCGATAAATGTCTCGAGCTCTATCAGTTTTATGGTGGCAGAGTGCGCAAAATGCGTGCCATGGGTTCTGCAGCTTTGGATTTGGCGTATGTAGCCGCTGGGCGACTAGATGCCTATATTGAACAAGGTGTCAGCATTTGGGATGTAGCTGCAGGGGCCTTGCTGGTGGAGGAAGCGGGAGGACAGGTACGGATTACCGCAGGGGACCCCAAAGGAAAACTTCATCTCGTTGCGAGTAACGGGAGGATTCTTTTGGAACGGGTTTAAAGAGGCAAGCATCCGCGATTGAAGAGTGGGTCAGACTTGGGCAGGATCAGATGATGAGTAGTGTACGTGTACGATTTGCTCCCTCACCAACAGGCCTCCTTCATATTGGAGGTGCGAGGACAGCTCTCTTTAACTGGTTGTATGCTCGCCACATGGGCGGAACCTTTGTTTTGCGCGTTGAGGATACCGATCAGTCGCGCAACACCCAAGAAGCAGTGGAGGTCATTTTTCAAGGAATGCGTTGGCTGGGATTAGATTGGGATGAAGGTCCCGACGGGAAAGGGGGAGTAAAGGGAGATCGTGGGCCTTACTTTCAAAGTCAGCGGGGTTCCATTTATGCGAAGTATCTTGAGAAGCTGCAAGCCACTGGAAAGACCTATGAAGATGGTGGCGCGCTCAAGTTTAAGATGCCGAAGACTCCGGGAGTGGTGAAGGATCTGGTTTGCGGAGACGTAACCTTCGATCGAACCAATGAACCCGATCTTGTCATCCGCCGAAAAGATGGGACTCCCGTTTTTCACTTCGTCAACGTGGTCGATGATTTAGAAATGGGAATCACCCATGTGATTCGCGGGGAAGATCACTTAACCAACACCCAAAAGCATCTGGCACTCTACGAGGCACTTGGAGTGGAACCTCCCCAGTTCGCCCACATTCCTCTTATTCTAAATCAGAGTGGTTCGAAAATGAGCAAACGTGATGATGGGGCTGCACTGGAGTTTTACGAGAAAGCAGGATATCTCCCTGCAGGAGTCCGTAATTATCTTTGCTTGCTGGGTTGGTCACCTGGGGAAAACGAAGAGATCGTACCTCTCGATCAGTTGATTCAGCGTTTTGAGCTGAAGGACCTAAATCGAAGTAATGCCCGCTTTGATGCCGTAAAGCTTTTCTGGGTGAACGGAGAGTACTGGCGCGCCCTGCCTGATACGGAATTTGAGAAGTTTACCTCCGAGTACCTTGCCCATGCCTGTCCTTCGTCTTCCTTTATGGAGTTCTCTTTGCGAGATGGGCTGCGAAAGATCATGAGGGAGAAAGTCCGCACGGGTCAGGAGCTGGCAGACTGGTTTGAGCCCTACTTAACCGAAGATTTTACTTATTCTGATGATGCTCGGAGAAAGCAGTTCTCCAATCCTGACGCCATCAAACTTCTCTCGGCACTCCTCGCAGGTTTCGCTGAGATCAGTGGATCGCTGGATGATGCCAAGGCGGAGGCAGTTTGCCAAAAAGTCTCTCTCGATGCTTCTCTTAAGCCAGCCAAGGTCATTCATCTGGTTCGGGCTTCCGTCTCTGGTCGAACTGTAGGACCTTCCTTATTTGCGCTTTTAACAGTTTTAGGGCTGGATCGGGTGAAAGTTCGATTGGGGCGCACACTCGCCTTATTGAAAGAGGGGCATCTTGGGGTAGCGGCGTGACCCTAGCCAATCGCATCACGTTTCTACGAATACTCTTGGTACCACTTTTCGCAGGCGCCCTCCTTTACCATAGCGAGTCCCACGCAGAGGGGTATCAGGGGAATGGCTGGTACTATGCGGCGGTTGGACTTTTTGCCTTGGCGGCTTTCTCAGACGGGATTGATGGTTATGTGGCTCGCCACTTTGGACAGAGAAGTCAGCTTGGCCAGATCCTAGATCCCATCGCGGATAAGCTACTCTTAGTTACGGCGATCGTTCTTTTGGGAACGATTGGAGTGGCGGGGAAGGGAAGGTTGCCTCTCTGGTTTCCTATTTTGGTAGTCAGTCGAGATTTGATCATTGTAACTGGAACGATTCTAGTGGGCACTCGAATGTCTACGTATCAGTTTGTTCGTCCTCACTGGATCGGAAAGGTATCTACGTTTTTGCAGATTGCAGTCGTGCTCCTTGGTTTACTTCTTCCAGGAAATCCATCAACCAAGCCGGTTCTTTGGCTGGCTGGGATAGTAACATTGGCTTCCTTGGCGGTTTACGTCGCACGGGGTTGGCATCTTTTGCATACCAGCTATGGAGAATCGCATGGAAACTGAATCTGTGCGTCCTACGGTGGCAATCGTGGGCCGCCCCAACGTCGGTAAAAGCGCGCTCTTCAATCGTATTTGTCGCAGGAAAATTGCCTTGGTTTTTGATCGTCCTGGAGTAACGCGAGATCGTTTAGTGGCGGATGCGGATTGGGAGGGGAAGCCTTTTGTTTTAATCGATACGGGTGGGCTAGGACTGGAGGACGGCACCGGCTTGCAGGAGGCAGTCGAGCGGGAAGCGGATTTGGCAATCGCTTCTGCCCAGCGAGTTCTTTTGGTAGTCGATGGCAAAGAGGGACTGCATGTGCTGGATACGGACGTAGCTAAACGACTGCGTAGGGCCGGGCAGAAGGTGACTCTGGTTATCAATAAAATGGATCCAGGATACGCTGGAGGTAAAACGAAGGAATTTGCAAAGCTGGGATTTGGGCCGGGACATCTTGTCTCAGCCGAACACGGTCTGGGTTTCGGAGATTTAATGGAAGAGGTGGGTAAAGCTTGGGAAGAAGGTACTAGGGTGAAGGACGAGCGAACTCGTCTTGCGGTAGTAGGCCGACCGAATGCGGGAAAGTCTTCCTTGATTAATGCTTGGGTCGGAATTGATCGTACTATGGTCAACGCCATGGCGGGCACAACGAGAGATGCGGTTGATGTTCCCGCTGAGCTTGGTGGATTTCCGGTTTTGTTTATCGATACAGCTGGATTGAGGCAAAAGAGGAGAGTGGAGGATCCGCTTGAGAGGATTATGGGCGGGCGAACGGCGCACGCTATTGATCGTTGTCATTTGGCGATTTTAGCGGTCGATGCAGTCCTCGGGGTAGGGCTTGTAGAAAAGAAGGTGGCAGGATTAATCCAACGCGCTCAGCGACCCAGCATTGTGGCGGTGACTAAGTGGGACCTGACAGGAGAAGGAGATGAGAAGACGAAGGGGGATGAGTTCAAAAAGAAGTATGAAGAAGCTTTGCGGCGTGCCCTTTTCTTCCTACCGGATGTACCTGTCATCTTCTTGAGCTCCGTCAAAAAGACAGGGCTGAAGGAGTTGGAGGCTGCAGTCACTATGATGCTCAAGGCACGAGCGACAAAAATCAGCACGGGAGAGCTTAATCGAGTACTTTTGCGGGCAACAGATTCACGCAGTACTCCAGTGAAGGGGAACAAGAAACTGAGAATCTATTATGCCACGCAGGTGGAAGGCCCGTTGCCCACCTTAATGGGATTCGTCAATCATCCTGCTGTCATGTCCGAGGCGTATGAGCGGTATTTGAGTAATCGAATAAGAGAACATTTCAATTTGGGGGGGTGTCCCCTGCGTTGGCGCTGGCGCGGTAGAGAGAAGAAGGCCTGAATTTAGCCGAAACAAAGGGGACTTTATTTGACGATCGCTGCGGATATCCGATCGATCCCATCCCGTGCGATCTCACTATTGGGATAATCCTGCAAAGCTCGCAAGTACCAAGCCAAACTTGACCCAATCTGCTGTTTTCGCTCCATTTCCTGCGCTGTCCGAACTGAACGAACAAACTCAGCAGCTTGAGTGGTAAAATCGGCACGTGCTTGGTTTAATTTCGGATCATCAGGGTAGTCAGAAAATCCATGTTCGACACTCTCCCATGCTCCCGCGGGGTCTCCCCGCTTTGCGAGCTCCGTAGCCCGCATTAAAGCGGTTTCGGCCCCCTGAACACGGTCGAGAATTGTTTTTAGCTTTTCCTGCCGCTCTGGATACATAGCGGTTGCGGCGATATAGCGAACCTTGTCATCAAAAATTTGCCGATAATTTTTTTGGGCAAAAAGACGATCGAAGTCATTCAGAGCCTGCTGCTGAACATCGGTCTGGCTAAAAATTGATCCAGAAACCGTGGCGAGGGCTGGATTTCGCGGCCAGATTTCTGTAGCCGCTCGAAGTTCGGTTTCGAGCGTAGTACGGTCTCCCGAGCTTGCGGCTGCCTTTGCCTTTGCGAGGTGCATCGCACTGACTGTTTTGGCTGTTTCCACTACGGCTAAGGGTTTCGAAGTGTCGAAGTCTCTCGCGGTTTGGCTTAGCTCTTTAATAAGATCTTCCGCACGAGTGAGATCATTGACTTCGAGGGCTGCGAGAAGTTCATTGGTTTTGCGAGTAAACTCGAGAGCACGGCGTTTATCATCCCGCGAAAGTTTACGGACGGAGGGCATATACTCGCCCATCATGAAGGTTTCGAAAAGGCGTTCGGTTGCACTTTTAAGCTCATTTTTTTCAAGAAGGAACTTGTAGGACTCGATGCCTTCGTCGACATCCCGAATTGCTTCATTGGCTAAAGAATCGATTTGACCGAGAGAGTTAATCATTTTTCCCAGAGCTTTCAAACCACTCGCGCCCGCACTGATCAGGCTCTCTACTCCAAGATTCTCGACCCCAAGCTGCACTCCTTCCGCGTTAAATCCGCCACCAGAGGAAGACGTTTCTCCACCTGCGCTGGCATAGTTCCCGCTGGTACCTGTGCCGGCGCCAGCATAAGCACCTGAACCCCCTTTCGCGCTAATTTTGGGGTCTAGTTTGGCTTTGATTTTGACTTGGCCTGCATCTTTATCAACCGGAAGGGATGAGGCAATCTGATCCATTGCATTAAGTCGGCTGTCACCGTCGCCGAAAAGGGATCGGTAAAAACGTGTGCCGATCAGTACATGACGAAATCTACGCTGGGCGAAGTATTGAATGATTAAGCTCTGGAAATCGATCTTCGCCTGAACAATCGATGCCTCCTTCTTTAGCTTATTATTCACCATAGTGGCACGGACATCAGAGAGAGCTTCCTTAATCGGTTCCACTCGGGCTTCGTCTTGGGGCGTGAGGGTTGTTGTGCTTGTGGGAGAATTTGTATTTGAGGGGCCGTTCGAAGTAGTGGCGCTCGGCCCTAAATTCATTCGGTAGTTCCACTCCAAGGCGGACTTTTCTCGCTGCAGAGTTCGATTTGCCATTTCCAATCTGGCCGATTCATTTTTTGCCAACCAAACACTGTAAATGACGTCAGCCAGGGAGTTGCACAGATTCGCGTCGCTACGATATTCAGATGCTTTGGGTAACAGCTTCCATGCAGCATCAACATTTGCAGAGGTGACTTTTCCTGGGCTGAGTAAAGTGAGGATTTGATTAATGGTGCTTTCGTACTGCTGATCGGCTTCTGAAGTCTCAGCGGGAGCGTTGAGGTACTTCTCGAAACGAGAACGAAAGAGGCGGTTATTATTCATATTCCAAAGTTTTCCATCGAAAGTGGAGGTGTCTGAACCAGGATCCATAACCGGGACATCGCGCCCGAGAAAACCTTGATTCATCTGGGGGGGGCGAGCTCCGCCGGTAGCGGCTTTTGAATTTCCCTCTTGAGCGAAGAGTGCCTCTCCCAGTCCGATAAAAAGAAGCAGAAAACAGCTAAGAATCTTCATGATTTCTGCACCTCTTCCACCAGAAGAATGCCTGAATCGTTAATCCGAACTTTGGCTCGATATGATTGATTTTTTTGAATGTTGATTTGGCGAAGACTGGATGGAATCAAAATAGGCAGGGGCCAGTTCTTGGAGTCCCCTGTGGTTACACGAATACTAAAGAGGCGGCCTTTTTCCGGATTCCAGGCCAACGAATTTAGGATGGTTCCTTCGATTTGGTAGACATTACCCCGAAGGCTGTTGGCGTTTTCATAATAATCAGATGGGATAAGTTTCTCGGCTGTTCGGTAGGGATTAGCATCTTTCTGGAAATAATAAGCTCCGATTCCGGCGAGAGTGAGGAAAGCAAGGACCACGAAAAAAAGCGTTTTTGAGGGCGTTGTGGGATGAGCGCGACGAGCCATGGGACGAGCCTAGAACCAACGGGCATGGAGAAGCAACTATCGCCACTGAGTCCGACGGATTCCGAAGTAGGCAAAAACCAGTCCAAGTCCAAGGTGAATTAAAAGAATCCAGAGAGCCATGGAGTAACTTGCTAGGGGTGTCTCTGAGATCGCTCGCACCAAATCGTAAAAGCGAGTGTCACGAAGAGTTTGCAGGTAGCCAGACCACGCCCAGTAGGCACTAATGAAGGGGCGTGTGAGTGTGCCGAGAGAATCTGGTAGTGCTAGAATCGCTCCGGAAAGGGGAAGTTGAAATCCGACCAAATAGAGACTGCCAAGGGAGGCCTGCTCTGAGGATGAGGTCCAACTGGAAATGGCCAAGCAGAGGGCAGTGATGGCGGCAGTTAAAATAAAAAATGGCAAGAACTGGGCAAGTATATTCCCGGGGAACTGACAGACCGCCCGAACGAAAAGCGTCATCCAAGTCGACTGAAGAAAAACAAGCAGAAGTAAAAATAGGGACATACCGAGGAGTGTGGATCCAGGGCGAAGTCCAGCTAGCTTCTCTTTTTCTAAGATAGGACGGTCCCCAATTACTTCTCGTGCCGAATTATTCGAGCCCATCAGTGCAAGAAGAATAACCTGAAACATGGCGAGACCGCTGACCAGAGTTCCAATCCGACTGGACTGAAGGGTGAAGGCGAGAGTTTCGCGGAGTTGATCCAGGACACCGCTATCTGCGGACATGGTCATGTTCCTAACCGAAGGTAATCCTCGATAAGCAAATAAGGTGACGACTGCTGGGAAAACGAGCAAGAGTGAGAGTTGTAAGAAAACCTGAGTAGGGTCTCGCATAAATAACTTGAGACGTCGGAAGAACCAGGTGGCTGATTGTGAGAGAAAGGATGGCAGCTCAAAGGAGCCTTCCTTTTCGGCTCGGCTCATTTCAGACTCGATTTCACCGAGAACAGTGGAAGGAGTTATCTCGGGAGGATGTGGAACTTGGACCCACTCCTCCGCCCACGTCCCGGCATCCCGTTTGGCTAATGCTGGATAAATATCTTCAGGCGTACGGACATTAAAATATGAGGTAAGGTCTCGGGGGTCTGCTGAATAGGCAAGGCGCCCCGCAGAAAGAATGGTAACGGAATCGTAGAAATCCAAAAAACGCAAACTATGAGTCACTAAAAGAACTAATCGACCTTTTTCTTTGGCGAGAGAGGAGAGTAGTAGGGTAATTTCCTCTTCTGATTTAGGATCTAATCCGCTGGTAACCTCGTCGGCCAAGAGCAGGCTTGGTTGTGTGGTAAGTTCCATCGCCAGCCCTAATCTCCGAAGTTGACCTCCCGAAAGAACCCCCGCCCGACGATCTTGTAGTTCCGTCAGGCCAGTTTCTTCGACAACTTGGTCCACGATAGTTTCGATTTCACTCGCTGAAGTACTCCTCCGTAAGCGGGCGGTATAAATCAGGTTCTCTCGAACGGTTAGGAGAGGTTGGGTGCAGCTAAACTGGGGTACATAACCAAGTTCCCCTGAAGGAAGATCGGTCTCATCTAGATTGCGGCCGCGCCAAAGAATTGATCCATCGGTGTGGGGTAAAATCCCAGCAATCACCTTGAGAAGAGTACTCTTTCCACAACCGGAGGGCCCAAGAATGGCGCCGAAGTGTGCGGCTGGGTACCAAGCGGAAATTTTCGAAAGTAGGGGAACGTTGGCGTCGGGTAGGCTTACCTCCATGGAATCAAGAACCAGCATCCTTCTAGAGAATCCTCTTATGAGGGCAAAGGCAACGTGGAAAAGTTTTCCAAATCGCTTTCTTCGGGTTAAATAAGTCTATGACTGCTTCCTCAAAACAGGGGTCCGAAAAAAAGAAGTGGTACATTTTGGGTGGTTTGTTCATGGCTGGAGTTGTTTTGCTTGTCTTTCTCGGGGCTCTGCTACCCATCTTTATTACAAATTGGCTCGGAGGGAAAGACTTCCAGAAGATCGCCTCTCAGCAAGCCTCCTCTTTTTTAAAGACTGAGGGGGATTTCGAATCTTTTGACTGGTCCTCGTTTTCTGTTTATTCGGCAGGTTTTGCGACACGATCTGGGGCTAAGGGGGAGTGGAACTGGGACATTCGGGATATACGCACAGAGATATCACCGCGACTACTTTTGGATCGAATTCTTCGCTTTTCAGAGATAAGTGTCGGCAGCATTAAGATGAAATCAGGTACTGGGCTCGTTGTTGTCCCTGAATCTTTATCCACAAGACCTGCCTCGGCATCCTCGGGGGGCGACCTTTTTCGAGATGTGCAAGTGGGCAAGGTTGTGATTAAAAGTTTTGCTTTGCAGCCCGGTTCTACCACCTCGGGTTGGGGAGTGGAAAACGTTGGAATCGAGGTTCATCCCAATCCCCAGAACACAACCTTTGCAATCCAAGGGGGGGAGATTCTTTCACCCCTACCATGGCTAGGAGTGCTCTCCTTGCAGCAAGCGAAAGGTTCCTACGTATCGCCTCAGATCTATCTTACTCGGCTCGAACTTAAGTCTGCTCAAGGGGGAACCATGGAATTATCTGGAGAAGGTCGAACCGACTCGATTGCAGGTAGAAAAGGTCGCCTGACTTGGGATCGCTGGCCCCTGCCTGAAGGTAAAATCGGAGTGGGACTCTTTGATATTCCCGCAAAAATGTCCGGCTCGTTTGAGTTATCGGATTGGAAATCGGACGGGCCTGTGGGCACAGGCCAGGTAAAGCTCATCGATGCCCGGCTCGAACCGGGAAAGGGATCGGAAACTATTCTTGGTCTTCTGGCTGTACTGACGGGGGAACCGCGTCTTCGCGGATGCACGCTAAGCACGGCGCAAGCTTCTTGGACACTCGAACCTGGGATTTATAATGTTCGCTCAATTACAGCTGAGGCTCCTGGGCTCTTAAGAGTGAACGGACAAGTTAAAGTGATGGGTCAAAATCTGAGCGGTGTTATCAATCTGGCTTTGGAAAGGAATCTTGGATCGAAAGTTTCAAGCTTAACCGGGGGTGAACTCTTTCGACAAGAAACCGATGGTTATCTCAATCAGCCGATCCAAATTTCAGGGACACTGGACCGTCCAGAAAATGATCTCCAATCGAAGCTTTCTGGAGCCTTGGCTCGGACTGCAATTCGAACAGGGGCCCAGATTCTGGAAAAGGCCGCGGGGGCACAGGGAGGTTCTGGGGGCGATGCGGCGGGCCAAGCTGTCAATGTGCTGAAGAGCTTATTCGGGCCTGCCCCAAAATAAGTTAAAATCTATCCGTAGCTCTTGTAGTACTTCTTCTTTTCCTCGTCGGAAGGGGAGCCGGCATTCAGGGGGTTGGCAGCGGGTGATGCGGGTGGTGGGGGCGTAGAGGATTCCTCTCCTATTTCTTCGTCGAGCACCGACATATCCACTTGGGGGCTTCGATCGGGCATCATTCCGGCAGGGGTCCCCCCGCTAGCTTCGACAAAGGCCAACTGAACCTGCTGGAGGGCCTCGCTGATAATTTTCGTCTCTTGCGCACTCAGATTGCCCTGCGTCTTTATCTGAATGAGATCGAGGTGGTCGATCATCATCTTGGCAGCTTGCAGATTGGGGGGCAGACGATCGCCTTCTGGCGTAGGAATCTTTCCAAGAACATAGAGAATGTTTTGTGCCTGGATCATGACAAACTGAACAAACTTACGAGCTAGTTCAGGATTGGTGATTGGATTCGCTTTTTGAATTTCAGCCATAAAAATACCTAGTCCGAGAGCTTGCTTGAGCCCGTCTGCGAGCCTGACTTCCGATTGCGACGGCGAGGGGATTGTTTTGCTGAGGCCGAACGCCTGAAAGGGGGTGTGCTCTTTGTTGGGACAGCCTTAGGGAGAAAGGGGATTTCGAAAGCTTCTTGGAAAGTATAGAGCTCTTGAAAGTCATCGATTTTATCCGTCTCACTCTTTCCCAGAATGCCGTGTTGAACGAGCTGGAAGACAACTTCTCCAACTTCCGTGCAGGTAGAAATTCCCCAATCATTCAACACGGTTTTCGCCATGGGACCAAATTCTCGCAGAGCGAGCGCGCGAAAACTCTCCAGCAGTTCTTCGCCGCGAACGTGAGCAGGCTTTTTCTGGTCGGTGCGACCCAGGCGCTGAAGGCCGTGATCTAAAGAGCGGCGGACAAATTCATAGGCGGGTAGGGAGAAGCGGGTCTCTGTTAGGCGGATCTTTTTCACCGCAGCGTCAAAAGAAAGTTGGCTCACGTGCTAAGAATGAGCCAAAGGGCTCTTCTTGTCTATGGGTTACGCGCTGTGCCGAAACCACATCCAGCCCGAGGCAAGAGCCAAGCCAAGACCTACGATCAAAAGGAAGAGTCGTTCGCGGCGACGCAACTGTCCGTAATTCATGTGCAGATAAGATTCACGATTCGCCCAGGAACAACGATAATCTTCTGGATTTGTTTAGCATCGATCCAAGTCGGAAGATCGGTATGGGCGCGAACCATCTTTTCGATTTCTTCTCGAGTGGCCGTAGGTAAGATATGAATCTTCCCTTTCACCTTGCTGTTCACTTGGACGGGTAACTCCACGCTATCCTCCAAAATGTCATCGGGGTGGTAAGTGGGCCATGGGGCGACACTGAGATTATTCTTCCCGCCAAGGTGCTGGTGAATCTCTTCAGCAAGGTGGGGGGCAAAGGGTGCAAGTAATAGGCAGAGATGTCGCAGGGCGGATTGAGGTCGTTTGGGCAAACTGGTTAGGTGATTCACTAAAATCATCAAAGCTGAGATGGCGGTATTGAACTGCAATCTCTCGATGTCGGCCGCCACTTTCGCGGTTGTTTTTGCGAGGGCACGCGTAGTTTCCCGATCCGCTGGCTCGTCCGTAACCAAAGGGGAGGGGATCCACTGTCCTTCTTCAGTTTCCTCAAAAACTAAGCGCCAGATACGTGCCAAGAACCGAACAGATCCTTCCATGCCTTTTGCGCTCCATGGCTTCATTTGTTCAAGAGGGCCCATGAACATCTCGAAAACTCTTAAGGCATCGGCCCCGTGTAAAGCAATCACGTCATCAGGATTGACTACGTTGCCCACCGACTTAGACATTTTGGAGCCGTCCTCTCCCAAGATAATCCCTTGATTAACCAGACGACGAAAAGGTTCCGGATAAGAAACCAAGCCTAGATCGAAAAGAACTTTATGCCAAAACCGAGCATAGAGAAGATGAAGGACAGCGTGCTCTGCTCCGCCGACGTAAAGATCCACTCCACCACCGCTCATCCAATATTTTTCTGCGGCCGGGCTCCAAGCGACCCGATCGTTGTGGGGGTCGCAAAACCGCAAATAGTACCAGCAGGAACCTGCCCACTGTGGCATGGTATTGACCTCACGGGTAAATCCATTCGGCAGATTTCCCCACGATTTCGCTTTCGTTAAGGGCGGCTCACCAGTTGGACTGGGTTGGTAGTCCTCGAGTTCTGGCAAGGTGAGAGGAAGGTCAGTTGAAGCCAGAGGTGAATGCTTTCCCTCGTGCCAAAGAATGGGGAACGGCTCACCCCAGTATCGTTGTCGCGAAAAAAGCCAGTCGCGAAGTTTGTATCGCGTTTGCTTTCGCCCCTGTCGGTTTGCTTCCAGCCAAGCCACTATACGTGGGTAAGCCTCCTCAGTCTTTAATCCGTCCAGAAAACCAGAATTGATCTGGATTCCTGGTTTCGTAAAGCAACCCTCTGGGCTCTTTCCACTTTCCGGTTGAATGACTTGGCGAATGGGGAGTTTGAAGGTTAAGGCGAATTGGTGATCTCGCTCGTCGTGCGCTGGAACTGCCATGACTGCTCCTGTGCCGTAGGAAGCGAGTACGTAGTCCGCGATCCAAAGCGGAATAGCTTGGCCGTTGACGGGATTAATAACACTGACTCCCAATGGAACGCCGGTTTTCGTTTTGGCGAGTTCTACTCTTTCCAGATCAGACTTAGCAGAGCTTTCCCTCCGGTATCGCTCCACCGCGTCCTTCTGCGCGGAAGAGGTCAGGGTAGGGACGAGTGGATGTTCCGGAGCGAGTACAGCGTAGGTCGCCCCAAAAAGGGTGTCGGGTCGCGTGGTGTAGACCGCAATTTTGATCTGCGTTCCTTCCACGATAAAGTCAACTTCGGCGCCTTCGCTCTTGCCAATCCAGTTTCTCTGCATTTCTTTAAGGGAATCAGGCCACTCGAGGAGATTGAGATCCTGAAGGAGCCGTTCCGCATAAGCGGTAATCTTAAGCATCCATTGGCGCATCGGGCGTCTTTCCACAGGATGGCTACCTCGCTCCGATCGCGGTCCCTCCGAGGTATTGAGAATTTCTTCGTTCGCTAGAACTGTCCCAAGGGCTGGGCAGTACCAGACGGGGGCCTCGGCAACGTAGGCTAACCCTTTTTCATAGAGTTTGAGGAAAATCCATTGGGTCCAGCGAAAGTATTTTGGATCTGTCGTATCGATTTCTCGAGACCAGTCGTAGCTAAAACCCATGGCTTTGATTTGGCGCCGAAAATTACTGATATTTTTCGCCGTGGTAACACGCGGGTGAGTCCCGGTTTGAACCGCGTGCTGTTCCGCTGGCAGGCCAAAGGCGTCCCAGCCCATCGGATGAAGCACATTATCTCCAAGCATACGGCGGTACCGACAAAGAATGTCGGTCGCAGTGTATCCCTCAAGATGACCGACGTGGAGGCCTGCCCCTGAAGGGTAGGGGAACATATCGAGAATATACTTCTTAGGCTTTTCTGATCCTGGCTCGCCGGGTTGTGCCGCACGGAAACAGTCTGCCTCAGCCCAAATCTTCTGCCATTTAGGCTCAATGGTTGCGAAAGGATAGGGCGCGTGGGTTGGCATAAAGCGGTTAAGGGGTTATTAAACGCAAAGCCGTATGCCAAGTCGAACCCCACCTCATCGCCCTGTTTTATGGATTGCTACAGCCAATCCAGGCAAAACTCGTGAATTTAAAGGACTTTTTGGTTCCCAGTTCCTTGTGCGGGATTTGCATTCCTTTAAGAATCTTCCTGTTATCCGTGAAACAGGAAAGACATTCGAGGCAAACGCTAAAATTAAGGCCTTGGCTCTATGTCGGATTTTGCCAGGCCAACTGATCCTGGCGGATGATAGTGGTCTAGTTGTGCCTGCATTAGGGGGTCGACCTGGGGTTCGATCGGCCCGTTTTTCGGGTCCGAATGCCACCAATGAAAGTAATCGGCTTAAGCTTCTTCGGGTTATGATGAAGTTACAGAACACAGCTCGGAATGCCTACTTTGAGGCCACTCTGGTCTTGGCTAAAGACGGGGTCGTTTTCGGGGTCGAGCGTGGCCGCGTTTGGGGTCGAATTACCCATCGAGAATACGGTTCCGGTGGGTTCGGGTACGATCCGATCTTTATTCCGAAAAGCTTTTCTAGGACGTTCGGCCAACTATCGCCAAGGACCAAAGCACGGATCAGCCACCGGGCTCAAGCAGTCAGGGGAGTTATGAGACTACTTAGCGTGAATAGACAGCTCCCAGCAGCCAAAGATTGTATTTGATACAATATTTATTGTGCGACATATAGTACGCTACAAGATTGATCCTGTAGCTACTGAATCAGCCCCCAGCGCTTAGTGAACGGCCAGTAAACGAAGGCTCCTTTGCCCACAAGATTAGCGGCAGGAACAGGTCCCCAGCCCCGACTGTCGAAGCTATTGGTGCTGTTATCCCCCATCGCCCAGTAATCTTTGCCAGGAATACAGTACTGATCCCCAGTTTTAGCAAGATAACTCGGGCCAAAAGTATATCCAGGATAGCCATCGGTTTTTGAAGCCACTTTTGCGCAAATCGCCGCTGCCGCAGGAGATCCATTAATCCATAGCTCGGACGGTCTAACCTCGACCACGTCGCCACCAATGGCCACACAGCGCTTAATGTAGTACTGGGAACCTTCAATCCCGCGAAGGCGTAATCCCGATTCGATGCCTTCAATTCGATCCGTGGTAAAGACGAAGGTCTCCGCCCTTCTCGGTTTACGAAAATGGTAAATCATCTTATTCACGAAAAGATGGTCGCCTGTCGCCGAACTAAAATTCGCCAAGACATCACCCTCTTTAATCTGATCACCAGAACGCAATCGCAAACCACCCTCCCTAGCCTCTTGCAAAGTTGTCCAAAGGGTTTGCGACCAGCCGTCCGCAATAATCTCTGTGGTCGTCCAAGGAATGAAACCACCCAAGCGACCTTCGCGAACCGATAAGATAGTGCCATCTTGGGGAGCAACCGCGCGGTGGTAGCTTTTACCTAGCCAAATAAAATCAAATACTCGCGGAAAGAAATGGGGCGGAGAATTAAGTTCAGGCTGATTTAATATTCCAAGCAAGGTAGGTCGCATAGAGTGAGTGGGGATTTTGAAGGGCTGAAAGAAATAAGCGCGCACCCCAAGTGCTAAAGCAATTGCCACCAGCGCCACCTCGGCATTTTCGCGTCGGCCATGATGTCGATCGGTCCGAAGTAAATCTCCATAGGAGCCCTCCAGTCGGGCGAGAATTTCTTGTCTTTGTTCCGCCACCATCCTCCAGCCTAGTGCCTTAGCGCAAAGGCCCCTCGCCTCGTGAAGTCTAGAAAGAAGCGCCGTCGGCAAGATGTCCCTTCCGTAGCGCACTCGTTTGGCTAGGAAATGGGAAATAGCGCGGAGCTGGGTCCGCTCTTCTTTCGCTTTTCCAAAAAAGAAGTAATCAATCATGATTTAATCTCCAAAAGCCTTCAGGACCTGAAGGAAAGCTTCCTGCGGAATATTCACCTTGCCGAACTGCTTCATTCGCTTCTTCCCTTCCTTCTGTTTCTCTAACAGTTTTCGTTTTCGGGAAATGTCACCACCGTAACACTTGGCGGTCACGTTTTTGCCAACACTTTTAACATCCTCTCGAGCCACAATCTTTCCTCCAATGGCTGCTTGCAAGGAAACCTTGAAGAGCTGAGGAGGGATCACCTCCTTGAGTTTGGCAGTCAGGGCGCGTCCGCGAGAAGGAGCCTTCTCACGGTGGACAATGCAACTAAAGGCGTCCATCGGCTCTCCATTGACTAGAATCTCGAGTTTCACTAAATCATCGGCTCGATAAACACCGTGTTCGTAATCCATCGAACCATATCCGCGTGTAATGCTTTTAATCCGATCGCTGAAATCAACCAGAATCTCACTCAAAGGAATCTCGGTGGTCAGCATGACCCGCTTGGCATCCAATGAATCCGTTTTCTTTACATCCCCTCTTTTCTCTCGAACCATGGAAACAAGGTCCCCGATATTCTCATTAGGACAAAGGAGGAACACGGTCACCATCGGTTCGCGAATCTCCTCAATCACGCTGGGATCGGGCAGTTGCACTGGGTTCTCAACTGAAAGTATCTTGCCGCTAGTCAAACGGACCTCGTAAATAACACTGGGATAGGTGGACAAGACTTCCATGGAAAACTCACGCGAAAGCCTTTCCTGAACAATCTCCATATGCAAAAGCCCCAGAAAGCCGCATCGAAATCCAAACCCAAGTGCCGGCGAGCTTTCTGGAATAAAAACTAAGGAGGAATCATTGACCTGAAGCTTGCCTAAGGCCGTCTTAAGCTTCTCGAAATCCTCCGTATTGATCGGATAGAGACCTGAAAAAACCATCGGCTGAACCTTGCGAAAACCAGTTAGTGGCTCTTTTGCGGGGTGGATTGAACTAGTGATCGTATCGCCGATATCAATTTCCGCAGTGGTTTTTAGATTAGCCACTAAATAGCCTGAGTCTCCGGGCCCTAGCTTCTTTCCCACTGTCATTTTAGGAGTGAATGTCCCCACCTCTTTGGTCTCGTATTTTCGCCCACTCTGCATGAGTTGAATTGGGGTGCCCGCGGTGATTTCTCCACTGATCACCCGCACATAGGCGATTACCCCGCGAAACGTGTCGAAAACACTATCAAATACCAGAGCTTTCAGTTCCTTCCCGTCTGCGTTCTTGGGGGGTGGCAGGCGAGCAATAATTGCCTCCAAGACGTCGCTAATCCCCTGCCCTGTTTTTGCGCTGACGAGAATCGCCTCGTCTCCAGGGATAGCTAGAATCTCCTCCAACTGTTTTTTGACTCCGGGAATATCTGAGCTTGGTAGATCGATCTTATTGATAATTGGAATAAGAGTCAGGCCCTCGCGATTGGCTAAATGCACATTCGCTACGGTCTGGGCTTCCACGCCTTGTGCCGCATCGACCACGAGAAGAGCTCCTTCACAGGCGGCGAGAGATCGGGAAACTTCGTACGAAAAATCTACATGACCCGGAGTGTCGATGAGGTTGAGGAGGTAAGTTTTTCCATCTTTGGCCTTATAATTCAAACTGACAGGATGGGCTTTGATGGTGATTCCGCGTTCCCTTTCCAAGTCCATCGAGTCAAGTAGTTGAGCCTGCATATCTCGTTCGGCGATCAGACCCGTAGCCTGAAGCAGCCGGTCGGATAGAGTGGTCTTGCCGTGGTCGACGTGAGCAATGATACAAAAGTTGCGAGTAAGGATAGGGTCCATAGAAAAAGGAAGAAGTTAACCCTACCCCGAAACATTCGCCGAACCAGCAGCCGCGCGGAGATTGGCAACCGCTTGAGTTAGGTCGGATTGACTAAAAAGATGGGAGCCCGCCACCATAATGTTGGCCCCGGCAGCGGAGCAGCTCGCCGCGGTTGTATCACTGACTCCGCCATCGACCGTAATATCCACATTATAGTTCTGTAGAACAATCACGTCCCTTGCTTCCCGAATCTTTGGGAGAACTTCCGGAAGGAACGCCTGTCCTCCAAAACCTGGGTTGACTGTCATGCAGATAAGTTGGTCACAAAGGGGTAGAAGCGGGATTGCATGTTTTAAAAGGGTGGCAGGATTAATCGCCAAGCCCGCACGGCAACCCCTTTCGCGAATACTCGCCAAGGTTCGCGCCACTTGATGCCGAGCCTCTAGATGAACATTTAAGCAATCGGCCCCTGCTTCAATAAACTCGCCTGCATAGCGATCGGGCTGCTCGATCATCAGATGTACGTCAAGTGTCGCCTCCCCCATCACGCGCCGCAAAACCCGAACCATATTTGCCCCAAATGAAATATTGGGAACAAAGTGACCGTCCATAATATCGATATGTACCCACTCTGCTCCGCTGGCGCGGATTCGTTCCGCCTCCTCCTCAATTCGACCTAGATTGGCGCCCAATATCGAGGGAGCGATCACGATGGGACGATTCGTCATGTGCTCTTTGCTTTCTGCATGATTTCAACCTCATACCCCTTGGGCGCATCAAGAAAGGCAAAATGCGCTCCGTCTTGAGTTTGAGTTGGACCGTCGGACCAGGGGTAACCCTTGGCTTTAGCATAGCGCCCAAAGGCCTCTAGATCTTCCACCTCGAAGGCGAGGTGCATCAGATCCGTAGGTACTTTTACCGGGCCTGCTTTTGGGTAGTGGCAAAGCTCTAAACATTCGCCCCCTGCCTCTGATTGCAGGAAAACTAGGGTACTTCCGCGAGGAGAAGTGCTTCTGGATATTTGCTTCAGCCCAAGGACATTCCCGTAAAAATCAACAGACCTCTCCAGATTTTCAACGCGTAAACGAGTGTGGAGCCATCGGCCAACTTTCATCAGGGGAGCTATCATTCCTCCCCTACCCCTTTTCGTCGAACATGTAATCTCGACTATTCCGCCTCCGCTTTCGAATCACGATCGAGCAGAGAAGTTAAACCCTCTTTGGGCGACTTCCCCTCAAAGAGAACTTGGTAAAGTTGGCGAGCTACTGGAGCCTCCACATGTTTCCGCGCTAGCATTTTATGGAGGGCCTGCGTTGTCCAAACTCCCTCACAAACCCCTTCAACTGAGGCGATAGCTTTCTCAAGAGAATCCCCTTTTCCGATCCGTTGACCCACCCTGCGATTCCGACTCGCCTGGCTGTAGGAGGTTAAAAGAAGGTCTCCAATTCCACTCAGGCCTTGAAGAGTCTCCTCTCGTGCCCCGAACTGCACCGCGACCCGCGTCATCTCCCGCAGACTCCTCGTCGTCAGTCCTGCTAAACTATTTTCACCGAGGCCGAGGCCTACACACATTCCTGCCGCCAAAGCGTAAACATTCTTTAAGGCGCCACCCCACTCCACCCCAGCAAGATCGGTACTGCGATAGACCCGTAGACCCGTGCCGTGCAGCGCCGCCTGCACGCTGGTGGCAAGAGATTCATTTTGAGCAGCGGCCACTAGAGCGGTGGGTACCCTCTGTACCAGCTCGGCAGCTAAACTCGGCCCCGAGACCACCGCAACGGGAGTTCCAGGCCAGACGTGACCCACAATTTCACTTACCCGTTGGCCTGTGGAAATCTCAATCCCTTTGGATAAATTAACCACCGGGCACATGCCTGCAAACGAGTGCAAGTTCTGCAGAACTTCACGAACCACTTGAGTGGGCAAGGCAATCCAGATTAAGTCGGTTCCCTTAGGGATTTCTCGCCCGCCTTTTTCCACCCAGTGCACGTCATGCCCACGGGTTTGTAGAATTTCTCCAAGAGCTTTTCCCCAGGCTCCTTTACCCAGAACGGTGATCTTCATGCCTTTCACTTTTTTACCAGCTTGCTCTCCCGCCCTTGAAGGAGTCGAACGAGATTATCCCGATGGCGAATCCAGACCAATCCGGTCATACCCACTGCAGCCCACTGCAAAAGGGGTCGTCCTGAATCGAGGCCGAAAACTAAAAAAGGAAAGGCCGAAGCCGCCACTAAAGAAGCGACCGAAACAATTCGGCTAATGAGAAAAACAACACCCCAAACTCCAATAACCGATATTCCCACCCAAGGGGTAAGGGCGAGCAGGGCCCCCGCGGAGGTGGCCACCCCTTTTCCGCCCCGAAATCCAAGCCAAGGAGAAAAAACGTGACCAAGAACAGCCATCACTGCCACCCCACCGCCGTCGAATCTCCTGTATGACCCACTTTTGTGGCTAAGGCCACCGCGAGCCATCCTTTGCCAAGATCCAAGGCCAAAACTAGAAATCCCCACTTTTTTCCCAAAACCCTGCCCACATTGGTGGCGCCAGTGTTTTTACTCCCCTGGCCGCGGACGTCGATCCCCCGAAAACGTCCTAGCCAGTAGCCAAAGGGTAAAGATCCGAGAAAAAACGCCAAAATGATATAGAGACAATCGAAATACACCCCTTGCGAGATGAACCAAGCAGCCAAAGAGAGCAAGTAAAACCTATGGTTATTTTTCCTTTGGGGTACTTGCCCTTTTAGGGTAGGTTTCACCATTGTGCCTGAGATTTCTGCCACGCAACTAACAGGATCCCATGTCGACACCTTCCGCAAAGCAAAGGAAGCTGTGGCCCGCCAAAATCATGACTACGTCCTGATGCTGATGCCGCCCGTTCTCGAGGCTCAGCCAGGGTTCCTCGACGGGCGTAAACTTCTTCGCGCCAGCCAATTGGCCAAGGCCAAAGGCGCCTCCAAGATGGATAAAAACATGGCAGCAGTTCGAATCACCCCAATCATCATGCAGGCGAAGATGTCTGCGGGAAAATCCTCGGGCTCAGGCATGGCTAAACTGGAGGAAGCATTGGCCCTGGACCCTCATAGCCCCCAAGCGAACAGCGCCCTAGCCGAGATGGCCCTAGCCAATGATTTACCCGGAACCGCAATCTTTGCTTATGAAACCATTCGAGCAGGAAAACCCCAAGACACCGCCAATCTCCACGGACTAGCTAAAGCGCTTATCGCGGCCAAGGAAATGGGAAAAGCTCGTGATGTTTATCAGTCGATCCTCGAGCTTGTGCCCAATGACGGAGCCGCTCTCAAAGGGATGAAAGACGCCAGCGCGCTGGTTGCCACCCAAGATGGGGGTTGGGAAAAATCTGAAGACTTCCGAGATTCCTTGAAAAATAAAGAAGAGAGCCTGGCCCTTGAGGCCTCCTCAAAAGTTGTGAAAACGGCTGAAGCCATGGCCGAACAGCTAACTCGACTTCATGCCCAATTTGAAAAAGAGCCACAGAACGTCACCTTAGCCCGCCAAATTGCAGAGCTATGCGAACAGCAGGGCTCTCTGGAATACGCCCTTCAGTGGTTCCAGTTTGCCTATGACATGACGCAAAAAACTGATCCCAATCTCGAAAAATCCGTCTTCCGCATTCGTCTTGCCCTGCTCGACGCCGAGATGGATCAAGCCCGAACCGATCAAGTGGATCCTTCCCTTCTCACCGGAATCGAGGCCCGCGCCAAAACATTAGTCCTAGAGGGGGCGCGAGAGCGTGTCGCCCGCTATCCGAACGACCTGCAATACCGCTACGACCTAGGCGAAGCTCTTATCGAGAATGAGCTCTACAAAGAAGCGGTTCCAGAGCTGCAGCAAGCCTTGCGGCAACCTTCGGTGCGGCATCGTGCCCTCAACCTCCTTGGAGTTTCTTACCAAAAACGAAAAATGCTCGATCTTGCGGCCAAACAGTTTGCCCTAGCAGCTTCCGAAATTGTCGCGATGGACGCAGTGAAAAAAAATGCCATCTATAACCTCGGGGTGATCCTAGAAGAAATGGGCAAGAAAGATGAGTCTCTCGAAGAATTTAAAAAGATTTACGAAGTGGATAGTCAATTTCGAGATATCGCCGAACGAGTCGAAGCAGCCTACCAACAGCCTTAGAAAGGCGAAAGCCGGACGGCCTTTACGCCGCCCGGCCCTCCTCCTGTGGAACCCGTAAGCCGGATTCTGTGACCTTCCGAGTTTCCTCAGTCAGCCGGCAGTCATTTCTCTAGCCCGCCTTGTGGCGGACTCCGGTTCGGCGTTGCCGCCGTTCCGATGCAGCACCAACCCGGGGGTGCTCTGCTTGCGCAGAACGGGCGGGCCACCCATTCCCCCTGTTCGGCCTTGCACCATCCGTGGTTTATCTATCTCTCTGGTTACCCAGAAAGCGGTGGGCTCTTACCCCGCCATTTCACCCTTAC
>Ga0187843_10000793_pt1 | contig 21020 bp, 30 predicted proteins | sample SpaLakP09_SKY_43_FD_134516 | JGI IMG/M metagenome (GOLD analysis project Ga0187843, IMG submission 134516) | Oligotrophic lake water microbial communities from Sparkling Lake, Wisconsin, USA - SP09_SKY_43 | ecosystem: Environmental > Aquatic > Freshwater > Lake | place: USA: Sparkling Lake...
GTGCTATTACGCCAGGAACAGTAATTACAGCCGCCATCGAAAAAATGTGAATAAATAGATTTTTAATCGCATCTTCTTCATTTAATGTTGGCGGTATCTTCAATAGCAGTAACCCCGCAATCAGCATCGGAATATAAAGTGCAGACAATCTAATTTGCACCTTTGAAATCTGAGTCGTCATTGCATGAGACAACAAAGCCGCACCAATAATAATTACAATTTCTGGAAAAATGATTGCTTGCGGGATGAAATAAATAAAAGAATTCACTTTAGAAACTCCAAATAGTTAGTTTGATCTTTCCTTTGATTAATCCAGACCTTGCAAATCCATGTCCGGTTCTTTATTAACTTCGCGTAATGCAGACTTGTCCATTTCATCCAACTCAGAGCAATCGCGATCTGCGAAACCTGCCTGTTTCAAAATGTCAGCAGCCAGCGATGGTGAGCCTTCGATATTTTGTAATGTCGCTACCGCACACAGATAACCATGTTCAAACTGGGTTAATTTCGCCATGCTGATTTTTCCCTTTCAATTACTTAAGTCACTATGTCGCATGAATTCGTCCAGTTCTTCAGATGACATTGGCCGAATATCCTCAATTGTTCTTCCAGCGACTTCCACACCACACTTCCAGCAAAACGAGAGCGCGTTTGAATGAAAAGTCAGCCCAGGAAAATCATGCTCGCAGTGATCTTGCAGAGATAATTTAGCAATGACGACTTCTTCTTCAAGCTCAGCGAGACGTTTCTCATGCGCTTGCGCATCAGTAGAACTCAACTGCCCAGCGACTTTCTCAATTTGCACCTCAACTTTGGCAAGTGCAAGGCGTACCAAACCATCCAGATCAATGCTCACAATGTTTTCCTATTTCCAACCCACTTGAATAAATGCATCCAACAGACCGTGAACTGACTCAGTTGTGAGACGTTCCGCAGTGTACCAATCGTCTTGTACATACCAGACACCTTCGATGTCATCTTGCGCTAGAAGCGCTAACATCGTAACGACATATTTCGTCAGTGGCCCGTCTGGGTAACTGGTTGACCACCAGCGTGTGACGTACGAGATGCAAAAAAACCTTCCTTGACGCACTGGTTCGTCCATCAAAGGGCCGCTGCGTGGCCTGCCCAACGATGTCACTGTCCCGTCGTCCCTGAACGAGTAATCGGTATCAACGTCGTTCTCCGCGATCAAGTGACCATAGTCTTTGTCATGTGGTGGACTATATTCATCACGGCCTAATCGGTTGTCAATTACACTCTGAACTTCGGCAACGCGCTCTGCAGACGGTACGTCTTTAAAAAGGCAATAGATATTGGCGCAAATGCTCATACGGTCGATTTCCTTGGCTTTTAAATGCGTCCGTGGTAGCGACCTTCACCAGTACCCCAGTCGTCACAGTTCACTACGGAAGGCGTGTCCTCGATGAAGTCACCTTCGTCATCGTTCAGGCCAGCAGCAGCCATGCTTGCGCGATACAGCGCAGCCTTTGCACGTACAACCGCAAGCAATTGGTCATCCGTGGCATCGGGATATTCGCGTTCAGCGTGTTCCCACGCAGCTTCTTCATTGAATGACATAGCGTTTTCCTAGCCTTATATGCGGTCAATTAACGAAGTCATTAAATTCTTCGCATCTGCTACGCGATGATTCAAAAATTCACAAATTTTTCCATCTAATACTTCTTGCCAGCTTGATGATTCAGCGACACGTTTGGCGATTACAACACCCATCAAATCTAAGTCGATAATTTGAGCTTCATCTGAAATCAACAAATCTGCATCTTGCTTTGCCTCAAAAATTGTGAAGCGAATAGGATGCTGACCTACATAATGTAAATCAGCGTTTACTGTTAATGCTTGAAACATCATTTTTTCCTCAGTTGCGCCCCAGGGCTGTATCGAGAGCATATTTTGTTTCGCGCTGCGCATCAAATATTGGGCCGACTACCTGGCTTCCATATCCAGCCTTCTTGCAAAGCTCAAGCGCTCGCTGAAGCGCTTTCAGTGCCTCAGCCAGTGCTTCGTTTGCCGCAGTTTCGTCAAATGCTGCCATTGCGTTTTCCTTGGTTACTGACCGCTGTCATCTAAACAATGTCGCAGCGATCGATCCTCAAATCGCACGCCGACATGTTCCAGCATGCGTAGCAAGACAGCGCGAGCAAAATCAGAGGCGTCGGTTTTTGCCTCTTCAATGCTGGCAAAATTCTTTGGGTGCGCAAAATCCAAATAGGACAACTGAAATGATTTGCCATCATCGTTCAGGCAAATCATCATCTCTTTACCGGCGTAGAGCGCCGTTTGCAATCCTTCTGATTGTGCCGCCCATCGAAACTGCATGCGCGATAAGGGATGATTCGGCCCTTCAAATGTCTTTATGGGATCGATCCCGCGATATTTAGCCATACTGTTTTCCTATGGCTCAGTTGAGGCGTTCAATAAGCGCGTCACAAGCCTCTTTTGCGCTCACGCCGTCGTTAAATTTTTGCATCAGAAAGCTGTAATGTTCGTCCAGCAGTCGAGCAACTGCATCACGGCGAATACCACAGTTCGGCAGGTATGCCGCAACCTCATCCAGCCAATCTTCACGCACTGGAATTTGCGGAATTCTGGGCAGCGGCACCCAATCGCCATCCATACCCAACATCGTCCAGATTGTCCCATCGTCACATAGCGCGACAACCTCCGTTTCGATTGATTCGGAGCCACCATTTTTGTCTGAACGACCGAAGCGAAGGGCAGCAATTTGGATTGGTTTGCGATTACTTTTCATACTTTGCATTTTCCTATCTCAATTATTGGCTAATCTGAGCGGCAGCAAGGGTTGCATTCCAGATTGTCATGAAACGCTGTTCGCTGAGCTGCGAAACACTTTTTCGACCGCGATTGATCATTTCTGCCGTTGGAACACGCGGCACCATAACGAAACCTTCTGAAATAGCCTGCGCAATTGGGTGGCCAAATTTATGATTGAGTATTGCGGCCACCGCATCACAAATTTCAAAAATGGTGTCACCATCAATATCAAAATTTGCCATCTCACTTTCTTTGATTTCGCCAGCATGCACCATCGAATCCATCACTTCGCTGAGCATAGTTTCGACAACCTGAGGTGATACCCCTTGTTTAAAATCGACTTTCATTTTCTGTCCTCCGGTTGATTGTGTTTTAAATCGCCGCGCAGAAACCATAACAACGCAGCCCATTGTGAATTATCCGAACGCATTGATCCGGCTAAGTTTTGCCGTTCCAACGAGCGCATTGCACTGACCACTGCTACATTAGAACTCTTTACGACATCAGCTAGATACACCGTAGAAATGATCCCGTTAGGTGCTTTTCTGATCGCTGTACAGCATCGCACTTGAAATGGAGTCATCGCCGTTTTCCGTCCTGGTTAAGGTTGAGCCAATGCGGCGCGTATTAAGCGCAGCGGACGCTTAGTGTCGCCTTCCTTCGCAACGAAGGCCACGCTGTCCAGAAGCTGTTGCGCCGCTTTCAATGCTTCGGCCTTTCGGTCAATCTTCGGCGCGGGTTTCTGGCCTTCCATCACAATCACCAGCGGGTCGTAGCCGAGTGCGATAATCCGGTGCTGGCGAACATCAACGGCAGCATCGTCCGCCTCTTCGTCGCTGAACTCCGGCAACAGATCGCCGCGTGCCTGCCAGTAGTCGTACAGTTTTTCAGCATCGGCAACGCTGCGCAGGCCGTAGGCGATGTTTTCATGGTGCCAGCCCAGCCACTCAGCAATCGCGGCAGTTTTTTCACGAAAGTTTTGCGGATATTTGCTCATGACTGCGTTTTCCGGTTAGTGAAACAGTTGAAATTCGATAAGGCCGTCTTCAGCCTTGTCCAGTACTTCTCCGGCGACCTCGTGTGAGTCACGACCGTTTTGATAAATCACTGATGGCTGAGCCAAAACACTGTGCGCCCATTCCGCCCGTACCACGGCGTTATGCGACTCTTCGGTGTATTCAAATTCTCGACCAAGAGCTTTAATCACTTTCTGTTCGCCGTACCAAGTCGTTTGCATGATCGTTTTCCTTATCAAACCAATTGAACATGATTTATTATATAGTACCCATTGGGTACGTCAAGCTTTTTTCTGAATCTTTTCGAATTTCTTTTTCAAAGCCTCATGTTCAAGTATTTCCCGCACTAGCACCCACACCGTAGATGGCATTTCACGTCCATTTGCAGTCGATTCCGCTGAGAGTGTCCATTTCTTCAACGTACTCTCTGGCGCTCCAATACGATTCGCAAAATCCTTCCAACTCAAACCGAGCCGGTCTTTTGCATCTCGCAAGAATTCCTGTTGCGTCATTGGTTTTTGCATATTCAAAACTTAATTTAATAGTACCCATTGGGATCATAGCACTACCTCAAACATCTCACAAAGTGTTTTGTGATCTACGTTCAAATAGGGCATGACATGCGAAATGTCACTGTGTCCAAGAAGCAATTGCACCGTTTCTATGCTGGCACCGTTGCGCAATAAATTTGACGCGAAACTGCGCCTACCGCTATGGCTAGAGCCTTGTTTGATGCCTGCATCACGATAAAGTTTAGTGATGTGCGATTGGAGGCTTATGAGGATTGCTTACATGCAATCCATGCTAAGGCCGCATGCAGTAATGGAGGTTTCAATAGATTGGGGTTGTGCCGACGAAATCTATGTTCGGCGTGGCTTGTTCGAGTTGAAGAACTTGTTACGCCATTCATCGCGCTCGACTTCCAGGCGTCGATTCAACGTTTCCAGATCATCCGCCTGCTGCTTGTAGTGCATTGCTTCACGCTGGTACACCGCATTCAGGCTTGCCGCCTTGTCGCGCTGCGTCGTCAGTTCCGCAATCTGGTCACGTAGCGCCCGGATAGTTTCTTTCGTGGTCTTCCTCTCGGACACCGCCACAGGTCCGGTTTCGAGAGCATTCCGAGTGTCGGCATTGTGTCGTTCGAATAGGGCAACGACGTTGGAATGCCGTGGGTTGTTGAGTGCCATTCCGCTTTTCAGGCCTGCTTTGCGCCAGAGTTCCGCTTTTGCCCATAGCGCCTTTGGCTTTTCCTTTTTCAGCTCATGGTAAGCACGGATTAGCGCGTCCTGCGTCGCTTGCTCCTTGTCCTTGTAGTGCTGTTGCAGCCCTTTGGTGGACCCCCTGGATTTCTTCGTCATACTTTATTCCGCCATTGCTTTGAGATCAGCCGTAATCTGCACGGCCTTTGATTCGGCTTGCTGGAGCAATCGGATCGTAGTTTCTTGAGCTTCAAGAATGTGCGCTCTGCTGAGTGGCGATTTCACCACCCGCAACAATTCCTCATTACGTGCGCGCCGGCCTTCCAGGTGCCTGAGTGCCGTGTCTAATGGGATGACGGCATTGAGACAGTCGGCGGGTTTGCAGTTATGTCTATTGCCGCCGCACTGGGATCGCTTAGGGTTGTACATACACAGGCCAAAATCGACCGCATCAATGAGCGCGGTCTTGGATAGCTTTTCCAAAAATTCAGCCTGGCTATCCCTTGTTTTGCCGATAAACTCCGCCCGCAGAGCCTCTACCTGTTCGGCACCGCCCCCTATGATCGGCGTCGATCCGCGTAACAACTCGTCGTATTGTTCTTTGGCGAGGGCAAACCGCTCTGCCTGCAACTCCTGGTATAGCTGCATGTGGCCATAACGTTTGGTCATCTCGATATCAAGATGCTTCATCTGATCCTGAATGTCGCGTAGCCCCAAACCCTGACGGACGAGCATTCTTGCGAATTTCTTCCGGAACTGGTGCGTAGCCAGAGGCCACAATTCTCCGTTCCAACGGATATCGTGTCGTTCTACGAACTTCTGCAATCCATCATTGATGGAATTTTCATACATGTACCGGGCAATGCTCGTGCTTGTCCTTGCGGCGAATAGGTACTGCTTTTCGTTCATTAACGCTGCGCGCACGGTCGCAATAGCTTCAATGGCTTCGTGAGCGATTGGAGCGACCTGCCACTGGGTAAGTCTGGGCACCTTTTCCAACTTCTTGGTGTATCCACGGACGAAATAGCACTTCCTGACCAGACCGTCGACCTCAACGTCTTCCCTGAACATACACGGCAATGCTTGGCTGTTTCCCTGTCCAGGATAGGTCAGTTGCATTGACACGATTTCATTAACACGCATGCCACTGAACAAGGCAATCAAAATATATCCGGCGACTGTCACATGCGAAGGATGAGCCGTCCAATCGAAGTGGGTATCAAAGCCAAACTGCTTCCAATTAAAGGGATTGTCCGGAGTATATCGCCCACGGCATGCTCGGTATGCTTGGTATGCATCCCCGGCATCCACATAGCTCTTTGCTGTCTGGATCACCGCCATTGCTTTGAGAACCAGTATGCGGGCGATCTCGTCCGGCATCTCCCTTGTACGGCCCTGACTAATCGATTCAGCCGCGTTAGCTGCCCACTGTTTTGAGGTTATATCCTCCCACGGGTTGACGTACAAGCCGTGAGACATTTTAGCTCGCTGTGCATGTACCCAATACAGGCCGCAAGCTCGCGTCTCCAGCGTGGCAGATGAAATGTCGGCCTTTGGATTATTCTGATTTGGCAGCTCGGCACACCAAGTCAGAAATCTGCCCATATCCGCTTTTGTGATGTCCGAGAATTGAGCAATTCTTTCCTTGTGCATGAAGCGAAGCAGCAATGTCGCCCCATGACCAAGGAATTTGATGATGGTCGTGAGTTTCGGTCGGCCTGCTGGCGGGTTCGTCACCAGTGTGTAGGCCAGTTCCTTGAAAAGCGATAAATATCGCTCGTTTTCTGGATCAGTCAGCATCGAACCATCAAGCATGGCTAGTCTGTTGAAACCAATTGCGAAGGTCTTATTAGCGCCGGTCTCCTTCTGAAAGTTCCACACTTGATCTCGATAATAGGACTCCGCCGAAACGCGGATATCTTGCCTGCGACGGTCGGAAAGGTTCCGGATATCCAAGAATTCAGCACTTTGTGGCGCTGCCGCTGTCTTTGCTGGGTCATTCAGTGCTGCTGCCCTAGTCATGCTTTAACCTCACATTTCCACTCAGGCAACGGATATTCAATCGCCTGAGTGCGAGCGATTTCAACCGTTTGCGGACGGAATTTCGGCAGAACATAGTTTTCGAACATATGCTTCACCTCTGCCGTCGCTAAGTCGTAGTCCAGTGAAGGCATGCGCCCGGTATCTCGCATCGAATCGTGATATCGGATGAAACAGAAATACTTGTGCAGATCACGGTTGGTCACTACCAGGTTTTGACAACTCAGACATGCATCGGACTTACAGATCTTGCCAGCACTTTGCCCTGGTTGCGGCGAATTGCGGGGATTCTTGCAGGACGTGAGTAGACCATGGTGTTCGCTTTCAATGTCTGCCAACGCCTTGGCCGCGTCGGCACCCATTCCGTGTGCCTCAAGCAGTTGGACCGCAAGTTCGCCATTACCGGTGAGATCCAAAAACATCGCGTCTTGATGCACGCCGCGTCGAGACATCAGAATTGGGTTATCCATTTGGGAGATATACTGAACGGTCATCCCCATGGATCGATGGCCAAGAAGCGTTTGGATATAAGCCATGTTCTCGGTTCGCACGTACTCGCGCATGGCTATCGTCGGACGTATGCGTGCGATTTGTAGTGCAAACGGCTTTTCATTTCCATCCGCATCAAGTTCTTTCAGGTCATGCCTCTTAACGAACGAAGCAATCTCGGCCGCCAGGGTGATCATTTCGTCCCCAGTTTCGGTGATCCAAAGGCGCTTACTGTTTGTGCGATGCGGGGCGGTGATTTTTATCACCCGGAGGATGACACTAACTGGCATCAAATCATGGCGGACATGCGTTGGTATTGTCGCTCCTCGGCTGAAGGACCGAATTTTTTCCCAATCAATGTGCCAGTGCTCCGGCTCTTCGAGATTTGGATTTTGGATTGAGGGTGCAGGCCTTATACAGTCAATTGTGAGTTTGGCAATAACGGAGGGATTCAATGCCGTTCGTACTGCGAGCAAAAGGACGTACGGCAGTAGGTCTGCATAGGTCAGCCGACGTTTCAGGTTCTTGGAATCGTAAAACTTAGTCGTGCCTCCGAATAAAGCAATCACTCCGCTGAGAAAACGATAATGCCCACCCGTTTTTAATGCATCCAAATCGAGCGCCGAAGCATTCAGCAGATTTTCCCAATACCAATCAAGATATTCAGGTTTTCGAAAGCGGTTCTGATACTTGATCGGACATGGCGAGTCCTGAAAGCGAGGCACATAATTGGGGCCGGCACCAACCCAGTCATAGAACATGTCCACGTAGGACAACCCGCTTGTGCGCGCTCCAAATTTGCCTGTTCTTGCACGCTCTGCAACTGCTGTCAGAAAGCTTGACGCGCCACGGATATCTCTCCTCAGCGCGTAGTCGTTTACGCGCATGCATGCGGTGTTTGTTTCCCACCACCAGATCATGTATTCGTCCGACTCCCAAATAGAGTGCTGTTTAGGTGACGGGCTGTTTTCGTCAAATGGGGCCACATCCTCCAGCGGCGGAGCTTTGCCTTTCCACTGAAAAATGTAAGTTGTTTCGAGGCGTCGTTTGGATTCCTTTATTTCTGCGGCAATCGCCTTGAGCAAATCATTCCATTCCTTTGGCGAGTACGGCTTTCTTGGCTCCTTTGCGCGATGCGCCATTGGAAACAAATTTCGCTCGAAAACGAGATCAGGATTGGCGTCGGGATGATTACGGCGAAGCCAAGTAATAAGGGGCTGAAGGGCATACACCCGGTAGGATTGAGTTAGCTGGTTTTCAGTGGGGCTCTGCTTGGACCAGGCCGCAAAGTTTGACAGCATGATCGCGTTGATATGCTCAAACTCAATCGTTTTACCCGTCGCAAACTGGATAGTATCCAAGTATTGCAGAAAACTTGTAATTGCTCTTTTCAGGAATTTTCGTCGTGAATGTCCAACCAAGTGTCTGGTTGCGATGATCGCCGTGATAAACGCAGAAACAATCGAAGGGTATCGCTCACCAAGATCAGAAAAATCGTAAGTAAAATCTCGACCGGCATTTTTGCAGTTAAGCTGGAAAATGTAGGAATCACGCTTCCGCGAAAATGTCAGCGGCAATTCAACGAGCTGGCCAGCGTTTCTCTCCATGATCACCCCTGCGTGATACCGAGCTTGGTGTCGATCTCTCTTTGGAAATCGTCGAAGTAACCGGCCATCGATATGAGCGCTGCCGTATGGACGTAATACGTCCGGGTAGTTTCCTCGCTAGCATGCCCCATCAGGTTTGCCAATTTGGCCAGGTCCCGGTGAATCAGATAGTGATACGTTCCATAGGTGTGACGCAGCATATGGGGCGTGCAATGGATTCCGCAGGCCTTGGAGTTCCGCCGAAACAGCTTATTCACCCAGTTCGTGGTAATAGATGTCCCATCTTCCGCCAGGAATAGCGTTAAGGGTTCCTTGTATTTGCGATCAACGGATTGTGCCGTCTCGACGGTATGCTGCCGTTGGAAATCGATATACTCCTGCACCTCCAGCAACAGCTGCGTCGGCCACTCAATTGGTCGGACTTTATCGCCCTTGCCGCGCACTCGGCCAAGTTGCATGGCCCTGCGTTGGTTCGCAACGATCTCGGAAACCCATCCAGCGGGTATCGTTACAACTTCTTCAACACGGAGGCCGCACTGGAGCATGATCTTCGCCATCAGTTGATTGCGGCTCGCAAGTTCCTTGTAGTCCTCCCCAGCAGAAATCTGGAAAGATTCAATGAATCTGATCGCATCCGGCAAGTGGAGAAACCGTGTGTTCTGCCTTAATAGCTTGGGAGTGATCTGCTTTGCCGTGGCCTTGGTGAAATGATGCCTGGTTTCGCGAATCATCCCGCGTTCAGCATCAACCTCGCCATCCCACAAGATCGGCTCATTTGCAATGCGCTTCGCCCAGTCGAAAAATCTGCACGCATGACCAACCCGTTGCACAACCGTCGAAAGACTTAAAGCCCGATTTCCACCGCCAGCCAGCGCGTTCATGTATAACTCAACATGACGGAGCTTAATTGTCTCCAGTGTGAGACCTGAAACCTCCATCCACAGGAGGAAATCAAAAAGATTTTCAGACACAGTGCGAACAGTGTGTGCGCTCCAACGTTTTACATGGCTGCACAAATAATGATTGACCAATCGATAGGGTCTCATATCGTTATCAACGAAGTGAGGAATACCCGTCCCTGCTTTGGCGACTTCACGACATTTTGAAAGCGTATAGTCTTGCTTGTAGCGAATGACCATTTATATTTCCCAAATCCTCAACTACCTCTATCTCGCGCCATTATTCTTGCAGCTCAGCGTTTGCCATTTGCTCGACCTGATCGAGCATGTCACCCATGGACTTTGTGTCAGATTTGATTTCTCGTGCAAGGATGGCATTCGGCTTTTTGCCGAGTTCAGCGATGCCTTTGGCGTACCCTTTTAGCAAGAAATACCGAACCAGTTCCATCCCCCATTCGTCGCACATGTATTCGTGAAACAATTCGTAGAAATCCGGAGAATGGACGTGCCCGCCAATGTCCGGCTCTACGTGGCAATACTCATGCGTCATGAGCGCTGCGAGGGCCGAGACGGATCGATTACCTTTCAAGACGGCGCTAATCACCTCTATATCAACCGCAATGAAGCTCTCGCCGTCCGTCCATGCCTCCGCCACATCGGACTTGCCAACGATCACCCGACGCTGCGCAATCTCATAGCTTGGCTTTGTGCCGTACCGCTGCATTCGAATCGCTTGTTTCTCATCTTTCGACAGGCTTTTGTATCGACGGATATTGATTTTACGTACGATGGCTTCCGAAGCTTGTTGCAACGCCTTGAGCATCGCCTTTTGATGAGGCGACAAGGATGATTCTTCGAGCAATTCGTACCGATCACTTATGTGAGCAGACACATCGGCAAGTTCAACAACCTTGATAAGGTCGAATGTATCTCGGTAAGGGTAGTCATCCTTAATGCGCTCGATCCTTAGATATACCTCGTTTTGCTCGTCCGCCAGGGCGCGATACTCATCGTTGTTATCGACACTGATTTTGCGGTCGGCTTCACGCATGGAGTCTAATTGGCAACGCAAGTCTTCCTTTACCTTCTGTAGCGATTCAATGCGGCGACTGTCGGCGTCACTGATATTTGTCCGCAACTTCAGCAGATTCACCAACTCTTGAGGAGTTTCCACATTGAAGCGATGTAGTGTTTGCGAATTTAGGACAAAGGCCAGTTTTTGGTTCATCACCCGTTCGCCAATCGTCCAATCTTTCTGATCGGGGGCAACGCAAAGTTTTTCGGCGTTGGCCAACTCGCGCAAAGAACGCTTGTTGCCAGACACATCCTTGACCAAGCCAATGCTGGAAACCTCTGCATAAGGGATTTCCCCGCGTGCGAAGCGATGGGCAATCGCGTCGCGCTCAAAGTCATAAAGTGTCTTTTTCTTGGTGAGCTTGCCGCACATCTTGTCCAGCTCGCGCCGAATTCGCTTCCATACTTGGCACTCCGATAGCAGAATGTCATTTCTGGCAAAATTAACCTGCAAGCGGTTCTTGCTGACGATGGTTCCGGAAAGCCCGAACTGGTGTGGAGGATAAATCCTGACGAGCGCGCCAAGGTTATAAACAGCCAGGCCGCCGGCTGACTTGGTAGCGATATAGGCGTCGTCCGTTTCCATGGACCACTCCTGTTCGGCGGGTGCCTTATTAATCTTTTTTCCATTCACAAGAATGGAAATTTGCATCCACTGCGCGAGTTGGGACAAATCATGTGCAATGCGGATGACCTCCGCCAAATCGACTCGTTCATACCAGGTGCCTGCAATGGTGCACCCAAGTGTTGATTCAAGATCGGACTGCAAATCGTAGGATAGTCCTCGATTCTTGATATCGACGGCCATGGAAAATGCGCCGGATCGCCAGACTGTCGTTGAAAACGCAAAGAGCTGTCCGCGCCCCATCCGGAACTTGCCGTAGGTTGCGTCTCCTTCCTTATGAGGTGTCCCGAACGTCTCGAAAAATTCCTCAATTTCTGTGCGTGACTGAAACCCGCGTCCGTCGTCGCGCACCAAATAACCCTTCTCGTCGATTGACACCTCGCAGAAGGTTGCGCCTGCGTCAACCGCATTCATGATTGCCTCAAGAAGCGCCTTTTCCGGCGTACCAGCTTGCGACTGGATCACGGACCATAGCAGCGCCGGGTGCATGCGAAAACTGCGGTTTTCACCATTGGTTGTTAGTTTTTTGTTGTCTGGCATGATTCCTTGATTATCAATCACCTTTGTCACCCCTCTACCCGAATAAGGCTTGTTGCTCCACGACCGTTTCCTGCTGAGAGCGTGATATTCCCTCGGCTTGGGATTTCGGAATACCTTTTCCTTTTGCTAGGTATCGCTCGACCAAGCGCCGAAGGTTGGTGGTATCGTCATCAGCCTGCTGCACGCCAAGATGCGGATCGACGATCTGATGTGCCTCACTTGCTTTAATGCCCAGCACGTCCATGATTGGAGGATCACTCCCCTCGTCACTGACAAGGAAAAATGCCGTGACTGGATGTTCCTGCCCCTCTCGATCAAGGCGCCAAATGATCTGCTGGTGAATTCCGGGAGACCAGTCCAACTCACCAATAACAACCACAGAGCATCGCTGCTGCAGCCCATCCAATCCAGCCCCGGACCGCAATGACATGATCAATACATCGGTATCGCCGGCCAAGAATCGTTCGACCTCACGGTTCTTCTGGCCGGCCGTTTCCGAGCCGGTGTACATGGCAGGGCGAAGATCGGCCATTTCCTCAAGCCAGATATCATAAACCGCACGGTGCCAGCCAACGAGCAGAACGGACTCGCCGGCTTCGACCATCAGCCGCACAAACTGAGCTACCGCTCTTGCTTTGGAAAGTCCGGTAGCTTGGCGCACCATCATGTCCAGCTCGCGGGCGGCTTGACCACGTTCAACGAAGGTACCCGTGGTTGCCCTGATTGCCAGGCGATGGGCGAGATCTTCAATGGACTGAACAGCCTTCGCGTCATAATCCACATACTCGACGATGCGCGATACCTTGGGGAGTTCAAGGCCAACGTCCGACTTCAGGCGTCGGAGCATGACATGCTGCTCGCGCAAGTAGGTTCCAAGTGCCTTGGGATCGGTAATTCGTCCGCTGTTGTCCACCCATTCTCTGGAGAAGTCAGAGTACGATCCAAGCACCGTGTCGTCGATAAACTGCATGATGTTCCACATCTCGACGCCATAGTTGTAGATCGGCGTTGCCGTCAAACCGAGTCGATAGAAGGCGTGCCTTGACAGCACTTTGGCTGCACTGCCTTTGACCGTGGACTCGCCGGTCCGTAGACTTTGCGGTTCATCGTAGACCGCAGCCTTGAAATAACCCGTCTCGAAGATATCAACCCAGCCGGCGATCTGGCTGATACGGAACACATACACGTCGGCCGGCGGCAGGTCATACGGTTTGGCCTTTTCGATCACATGGACCTTTAAGGTGGTAAAGGTCGTGAGCTTGTCCTTCCACTGCTTCTGCATATGGGGATCGCAGACCACTGCGGCTGGCAGTGCGCCTGGCTCGGAGCAAAGGAATGCACCCGCCGTGTACGTTTTCCCCAGCCCGCCTTCGTCGCCTAGCAGAAGCGCGCGCCGACGGCGCAACAGCTCGACTGCTTGCACCTGGTAGTGGCGGATCTTCTGCCCTTCGCGCAACCCCATTAAAGGCGGAGCGGCGTAATCGGGCAACAAAATACGCTCCATCTCTGCCTGCTGGAGCTCAAACGCCAGCTTGCCGCCCGTAAGGGACTCTCTGTCAGCCTCGCTCATCTCTAGGGGATATCTGGACAGGAACCAGTCAAGATCGGCAGCGTGCATCAGATCTTGTGGGAAGTAAAACGGCCCGGTCGATTGCTTTGGTACGCGAGGGAAAAGCTGCTTGAGCCGAATTGCCACATGAGGTTCGAGTCGAGACATTTCCCATTTCGAACCATGTTCAGTGAGGCGTAGTGTTCCGAATGTTCTCATCACATCCACCCCCTGCTCAAGGATGCTGCGTATACCGGCTTTCCGTTAATTTCAGCGGGAAGACCCATTGAGGCATTTGAAGCCAAAACGATGGCAGTTACTTCCGGATAGGCCGCATACCGGGAGATTTGCTTGAAAATGTCGATCTTGCGAGCCTTGTTCCGCATCTTGCATTCGATTGCAATGCCGCCCTTCACGAAGAAATCCGGGATATCTCGATCAGAAAGACGCTTTTCCCTTTCAAAGGGAAGTCCGGTTGCCTGAAGCGCTTGCTCGATTCCCATCTGCAGATGCTTCTCCGTTGACAGGTCGAGTCGGCATTTTTGCAAAAAGCGAACGATATCAGCCGCGCTGACGTTATCGATTTGATCTTGGCTCCAAGTTCCCATGCGAACCTCGACTATGCAGCTTGTGGAAACTCTTTGATTTCGACGCCGCCAATCACACAGCCGCCTTTGTCCGCACGCCGACCGCCATGCTGTTTGAAATAAACACGCACACCTTGCATTCGGCATTGGCGGATGATGTTTTCCGCCCACGCCTCTTGCATCGGCCTTGCCAACGGGCCGGATTCGCCGCCGATGATTACCCAATCGATGCCAGTCAGATCGAGGTCGCCGAGGTCCTCCAAGAGCGGCTCAACGGACAGGAACCGCACCCTGGCAGGGATCGAGCTCAGCCATTCCAGCCGAGGCCGTCCATGCGCTCTGTCCTCGACTGTTACACCAAGCCATACGTTCGCGTAGCCATTGCCCCAATCGTCGGGTAACGACTTCATGATGTTGGGGGCGCGCTTGGTCAGTAATTGCCAATCGAGCATCGGCGTGACCCGGATCAGGCTCCACAGGCGATCAAGCTGGCCTTCTGGAGCCTTATTGTCCGTCCAGTCGCACATCGATCCACAAAAGACCTTGTGGCGTACGCCGCTTTTCGTGGCCTCGCGGTTCCAGCGCAGAGGCCTGTTCCAGTTCTGATCCGACATCACGCGAGGAGGGGTGCTTTCAAAGTGCGTGCCTCCCGTGCGCTTGTCCATCGCCGCCGCGTAGCAGTGATCGCAGCCGGGTGCAACCTTGGTGCACCCCCACCACGGATTGAATGTCGAATCTGTCCAAGATATACCTGTCGTTTCAGCCATGTCACTTTCCCTCTTACGCAGTCACCGCCGCCAGTTCCTCAAAACGAGCCATAAACAATCGGTACGCTTCAGCTGGTGAGACAGGCTTGATGGTCGTCTTCAACGGACTGATGCCACGAACAAGAGCCCATTCATCATCATGCGGAGGCATCAAATCCCGCTGTTCTGTGGCCAGCATAATCAGATCAGCGTGCTTTACGCTTGGCGGCAATGGGTTACGCCGGTTAAATCGTTCAAATACCGCGCTTTCTACACGCTTCTCAATCACTTTATAGTCCGGAAGCAGCTCTTTCAGAGGTTTGGGTATGTCACCTATGAATGCCTCCGCTGCGTCGTGCATCAGTGCTGCAAATCGATCACAGTCCGGCACCAGATAACTTGCCGCGACACTATGCTGCGCAACCGAATAGAACTCTTTGGACTGGCCACCGAAGCGACACACATTGGAAAGACCGTGTGCAATGTCAGTAATGTCGAACCAGCTACCAGCCGGATTGATGAAATCAAAGTAATGGCCGGACTTGGTAAGGATGTCCGGACGAATAGCTACTGCTGTTGCCATGATCAATTCCTTTCATTCTCTTTTTCTTTTAAAGGGGGCAGGCTACGCTGCGCTCCGCCTGCAAAACCAATTCTCTATCTTGTCGCAGTAAAAAATATGCATTTACATAGATTAACATACATATTCTAAAATGCAAGCTTTCATTCTGCTAAATGCAAGTTATGCATATCCCACAAAGACCAACTGGAATACGAATTAAACATCTTGAATAAACATAGATAGTGCCGAAAGACCGGTCCTCATAAGGAGGCTGTCGCAGGCCAGATAGTCCACCTGGTCGCCTGCGTAATTAATGCGCCGCTTGGTGTTGAGATAGAACCGGCTGCCTTTATGCGTCAGTATCAGCGCCGTGGCCGGTGAAAGACCACGATATTTGTCTGTGGTCAGCTCAGTACCCAGCCCGAGCGCGATCCTGTGCGCCAGGTAGCGTTCCAGCGCTGCGACCGTCTGTTTATCCAACGACTCAGTATCGCTGGAAGCCGGGCGCAACAAGGGCAGCATCAAAAAGTCTCGGCCCTTGTTTGCCGATCTCATTGCAGCAATTGATGCAGCTGCTGAAGAACAGGCCACACCTGCCTTGGCACATCAGGCGAAACTCGCGAAATCAAAGGGGCAGGCAGACAAGTATCGCGCCTTGTACGAAGAAGCCATCGCGCGGGAGTTGTCGCTGTTGAAGGAGAATTTCGAATTGAAGCGACAATTGCAGCGGAACGGCGGGGAAAAGGTTGTACGAACCAAATAAGGTCGGCTAAAAAAAAAGCCCGGCCTCCAAATGGAGGGCCGGGCCTGGTCGTTGATAAGTCATTGTCTTGGTTGCATCCCCTCAGTAAAAATCGTTGCGGACGGATTAATTTCGTCCATCAACGACCACCACCAAGGCTCCTCAACCAATTCGCGATGCTGGTCATGCGTCCCGTCGTTGGCAGACAGATGCACTTCCAAGCACCGTTCCGAGGACAGCATCGCTTTCACCAGGTTATTATCTTGCCGGCCAGAGATGGACGCCAAAATATGCAAGTGAGAAAGGTCGACAACGTAGGGAATACCAGACTCGTATAGCAGTCGGTATTCATCCCAGGAGTCGATGTGATACTTCCCATCAGTTGTTGGATAATGCCCTTCAATGCCTACCGGCATGCCGAATAAATCAGCACATCGGCGGGCATTGTCGAACACATCTTGCAGTTTGGTTGTGCCTCTTACGCCCGCATGCGCGGTATAGCAAGGGGCCTTCACCAATCGACTGATGCTTCCCATGGCATTCCAAAATTCAGGCACCTTGCCGTAGTCAGCGAGATCGTGCACCCAGCGGGTACCCAAAACGCGAACATTGGCATGAAGCCGGAACTGAGTTGCAGGGAAGGCTGCCATCAATCCCTCAGCCATGGCGTCGTCAAGGACGCCACGGTTTTGCGGGCACAATTGCGTGTGCTCCAGTGACAGGTTGCCAAGCAAGCGTTCGCTGGCACCTGCTTGGGCTCGCAGCATGGCGTCTACATAGGTCAGCGTCGGGAAAGCCGCTAAAGAGAGATTGATCGACATGATCAATCTGCCGCTTCTGCTTCTTCCGGCTCCAACAGCGTGTAGCTGCTGGTCTCCGACGTTTCGATATTGTCGGTATGGCTGAGTTCGCCTGTACCGTCAGCGTTGATGGTCAAGTTTCCGAAACCACCCTCGTTGTTTTCGTAGCCGTCGTGACCAAATTTAGTCACAGCGTCCCACAACAGGTCTTCCAACGCCGAAGCGAGAGAGACCGATTGCAACGAAACGGTATGATTCCATTTCCCATCAACCCACGTGGACTTCTTCACAGGGTAATCGCTCAGGGTCACCGAATATGCGTCGAGGCTGGCTTCGCCTTCAACGGAAATATCCGACACCGAACCGGAATCGCCTTCGCCGCTGTACTCGATGCGCACCAATGCAGCCTGGTTTGCTGTAAGCAGTTCGGCGATCCGCTTCATTGGCTCGGCAAACACCTCGTCGTTCTGGTCCAGTTCATCTTGGTCGCTGTCACCCTCCGATTCGTAGTTGTCGGTGTGCTCCAGCGTTGCAGAACCATCTGCGGTAACGGTATATTCCCCGCTTCCACCACCGTTGTTTTCCCATCCGTCGTGACCACTGGATGATACGGCCGCCCAGCAGGCATCTTCGATTGCGGATGACAGATTGGCGGTCTTTTCCTTCTTGACCTTCCGGTGCGTTTTGGCTTCCCTATCCCAGACGCTGGTTTCGTCCATATACTGCACGGTTACGTCAGGCAAAGGGGAGATCGATTGTCCTTCCGCATCAGCGGCATGGATGTCGAAATAATCGCCTGAATCGCCGCTGCCGGAATACGAAGCAACGACCGAGGCAATCCCGGTCAGTTGCAATGCTTCCACGATGGCTGCATGGATGTTCTCGTGCAGCTTGGTTGTCAATTGTGTCATTTGATATTCCTTGAAATATTGATGCGCGGAGTATCCCCATGCGGGGATACTTTGCCCGCATGGGTTGATTTGATGGACGGCCTACTGGTCGCGTCTTGAATTAGCAAGCGTGTGTTATTCCCACTCGCCGCTCGAATCGCTTTGATCGATAAGTTCAGGGCACTCCTGCCCCTGAATTGCTGGCCGGAATGTCATGCACAAACCGCCGAACGGCTTGCCTTCCCACGATGCCGGCTCAAAGTTGATGCCGAGCGCCGTGGCAATGGCTGCGCCGATTTCTCCGGCAGCCGCTTCTGCTTGCGCCACAAGGGCGTCGTAGTTAGGCAGTTCGAGTTCATGCGCTACCTCCAGCATATCGTCGATGTTAAGGATCTTGCTCATCTTGTTGCTCCATTTTGTAGCGGAGCAGCCCCAGCGGGACTGCGAACCCGCTGGATTGATATTGTGGTCGGCGAACCGACCAAAGTAGTTGCTTATGCGGCGGCCGAAGTCGCTTTTTGCTCCGCCAGCAGTCCGGCCAACCTGTTCCGGATCGCCAACCGCGCGCTTTCGTCAAAGACTCCGCCAAGAATGCCCGTAACCTTGTTGAAAAGGATATCGGCGGCCTTGCTCGTGTCGTTAGCCGACAGTGCAGCTTCAAGATCTTCTCCCAACGTAACTATCCCGCTCGAAGAACCTCCGGTTGTGACATGCGAGCCGCGGAAGTCGCCGCAACCACCAAATTCGAAAAGGCGTGGCTTACTGCAATGCCATGACGTTTCAGTCTTGTATGCCTTCAGGCCATGACCGTCGTTGAATGCTTTCGCGATTTCAAATAACGTATCCAGATCAGCATAATCGTCGAAATCCCCATGTTCAATAATGAGGCGAAGCGATTCGTTATCGACGCATCCAAAATGAGCAGCGAGGACGTGGAGATGCTCAACCACGTCGTCATCTGCATCTTCCGGCAGCGCCAAGCCAAGCTCTTCGGTCAGCCCTTGAAGGTTTTCAAGAACCGAATCCCATGAGTTGTTGCTGCTTTCCGAAATACTGGCAATATATGCTTGGCCATTGCCCGGGTAAGTTTCGTCCAGATCGAACGGCCCGAACAACGCCTTGATTACAGGGGTTACTTTATCCAGAACCAGCACGCCTGTCATGTCGCTGTAATTATTTGCCATGTTTGATACTCCTTGATTTAGATCGCGGAGCTGCCCCTGGCGGGAACAGCTTTCCCGCTAGGGTTTATTGATGACCGGGGTTACCAGGCCATTGTCTTGATATTTTAAGTCTGGGACGTGGTTGGCAATCTGCTTAGGACGAACACAGAGCGCCCGCGAAGTATTCCTCACCGACCTTGACGATCAGCATCGGCCCCCATTTTTCAGCATGTTCATCGAGCCAAGCTTCAACTTCCTCGACGGGCACATTGGCTTTTACTAATTCGACCCCTCTGCATTCCGCGAAACTGCCGGTGTAACCACTATGGCCATGTTCGTATGCGGCTTGGTCGATCAAGGCTTCACCGGCGCGAATCGCTTCCTCATCGGTGCTTGCCTTCAATTTTTCGAAATTAAAACAGCTACCCATTTCTTTCTCCTTTAAACGCGGAGCTTCCCAAGCGGGATAGCTTATCCGCCGGGTTGATTTGGTGACCACCTGTGACAAGGGCGAAGCCGAATGTCAAAACAGGATATGTCTGCGGAATTTAAATGCCGTGAATACGGCGGTGATAAAACGATTTGAAGCTTGCCGGCGCCGGTGGCGCTGGAAAGCGGTCAGATGATGATGCTGTTTGCACAGCTGCATTTACCCGCGCCAGGTCGGCACGTGAAAAAAATTGCCGTAATGCTGTTGTGCATGCCATGTGTCTTTTTGTGCTTTGTAAATTAATTCCAAATCCTGTAATGATAATCGAGCCAAATAAGCGTTGAAAATTTCAGTATGCTTTTTGTTGTCCATGATGCTGTAACTCCAAATTATGCGGAGCATTCCCGGACGGGAATGTTTACCCGCTGGGTTGATTTGATTACCTCTTTCGAGGATTTGATTTGACTTAACTACTCCGGTTGAACTATGAACAGAAACCTGAAAATAAAACTTTCTGCTCGTCATCCAAACAATTTATTGCTTGTTTTATTAATGATATTGGGTCTTCATCCAATAATCTTTCGATCAGCTTATAGTCGCATCCGTCCCATGCATTCCACCTTCCTAGTAGGATTGAAAGATTTTCTAATAAACCACGCCATCCATCGTGATAATTAGTACCTTGCCAACTTGGTTTTTCTTCCTTCCCTTGAACAATGAGAATTAATCGCTGAAGGAGCGCAATACGATAGTCACTATATGGTTTGTTACGCTGTTCAATCGTTTTCATTACTTTATTCCTTAAAATGGTGCCCGAAGTTATCACCTATATGGGTTCCAGACTCATCGGGCAGTTGATGTAAAAGCTACTGCGATCCTCTTCACCTGCGTTTTTTCATTTCATCGGCCAAGCGAGTGAGTTACCTGATCTTCGAAGATGCTGAGCAATAGCGAGCCCGCCAGGCCAATAGGTCTTCGGGTCTGTACTGCTGAATGGCTGAATTTCAAAGTGTTTCCTCTTGGCTAGAAACAAGGAAATGCATGGAGCAAAAAAAGTAACACCGCAGGCCAGAGTAGCTGTTTCTTACGTAGTGGCGTAGTGGGACAAAGTATGTGCGACTGGTACTGCAAGATTGCGACTGTCGGTCATAGTTGATGCGACTGACCTACAACGAGCTAGTTTTCTGAGCGCGGGTAGCTCTTGCGGTCATCTTAAAGTGTAATAACTGTGGCACCTGGATAGGCAAGTTGCAGAAAGTAGGACAC
>Ga0187843_10000794_pt1 | contig 21007 bp, 17 predicted proteins | sample SpaLakP09_SKY_43_FD_134516 | JGI IMG/M metagenome (GOLD analysis project Ga0187843, IMG submission 134516) | Oligotrophic lake water microbial communities from Sparkling Lake, Wisconsin, USA - SP09_SKY_43 | ecosystem: Environmental > Aquatic > Freshwater > Lake | place: USA: Sparkling Lake...
CTAAAAGCCCTTGAAGCCGCGTTAGCGCTTGTCACTTTGGAATAACCAAAGCTTCCAAACGCTGCCTTGCCTCAAGGACTTTTATCTCCCGCAAAAAAAGCATCTTCAAGTTGTTTGGGTATATACCCAATCAACCTGAAGATACTCGTTTTGAGCTGCTGTGGAAAAGCCATTTCAGCCACCTTTAGTAACGGGGCTAAAAGCCCTTGAAGCCGCGTTAGCGCTTGTCACTTTGGAATAACCAAAGCTTCCAAACGCTGCCTTGCCTCAAAGACTTTTATCTCCCGCAAAAAAAGCATCTTCAAGTTGTTTGGGTATAGTTAACTATTACTGAGCTTTTACTCGGCGCAAAAGTTGAGTGAGGCAAACCTGCACACCGCATGTTCTCTCTGTAATTAGCCAGTTTTTGCGCTAAAACTTCGCCTTTTTGCCAACTCTCTTGAAATTTTCTGCAACAACCCCATATCTGAGCCAACCCATTTAATCGGCGTGATATTCCATCTGCCGAGTTTTCCAATTGTTGTGTATAGGAGCGATAAATGACTGAAACAACTCAAAAACAAACGCATGGCTTTCAAGCCGAAGTCAAACAATTGCTGCAGTTAATGATTCATTCTTTGTACTCAAACAAAGAAATTTTCTTGCGCGAATTAGTCTCAAACGCCTCGGATGCTGCCGATAAATTACGGTTTTTAGCGTTATCAGATAGCAGTTTATATGCTAACGATGGCGATCTGCATGTGCGCATCAGTTTAGATGAAGATGCCAAAACCATGACTATCAGTGATAACGGTATTGGTATGACTCGTGACGAAGTGATTAGTCATTTAGGGACTATCGCCAAATCAGGTACTAAAGAATTTTTCTCGCAATTAAGCGGTGACCAAGGCAAAGACTCTAAGTTAATCGGTCAGTTCGGCGTTGGCTTTTACTCGGCGTTTATCGTGGCCGATAAAGTTACCGTACGTACGCTAAAAGCTGGCCAGCCAGCAGACGCGGCGGTGGAGTGGGAATCGGCGGGTGAAGGCGAATATACCCTGACGCCAATTGTGAAATCGACTCGCGGCACTGACATCGTGTTGCATCTGCGTGATGCCGAAACCGAATTCCTAAGCAAGTGGACCGTTGAAGGTATTGTTACTAAATACTCTGACCATATCTCAATTCCTGTGCAAATGTGGGAAGAGGGCAGTGCCGAGCGCGAAGAAGATGGCGAAACAATTCCGGCCACTGCAGGACACTGGAAAGCTGTTAACAAAGCCAGTGCGCTGTGGATGCGTGACAAGTCGGAAATTGCCGAGAGCGAATACCAAGAATTTTATAAGTACATTTCGCACGATTGGTCAGAGCCTTTAGGCTGGAGCCACAACAAGGTTGAAGGCAATAGCAACTACACCAGTTTGTTATATGTACCGAAAAAGGCCCCGTTTGATTTGTGGAACCGTGAAGCTCGTCATGGTTTAAAACTCTATGTGCAACGTGTGTTTATCATGGATGACGCTGAGCAATTTATGCCGAGTTATCTGCGCTTCATTAAAGGCGTGTTGGATTCAAGCGATCTTCCACTCAACGTTTCTCGCGAAATTTTGCAAGACACCAAAGTCACGCAAAGTCTGCGCAAAGGCTGCACTAGCCGTGTGCTGAAAATGCTAGAGAAAATGGCCAAAGCTGAAGATCCAGCTGAGTATCAATCATTCTGGAATGAATTTGGCCAAGTGCTCAAAGAAGGTCCAGCGGAAGATTCTGCAAATAAAGAAACTATCGCCAAGTTACTCCGTTTTGCTTCCACGCTACAAGACAGTGCGGATCAAACTGTTGGGCTTGACGCTTATGTTAGCCGCATGAAAGAAGGCCAAACTGATATCTATTATTTGGTCAGCGATAGTTATGAAGCCGCAAAACATAGTCCACATTTAGAAGTATTCCGCAAAAAAGGCTTAGAGGTCTTATTGTTATCTGATCGCATCGACGAATGGTTAATGCAACATTTGACCGACTTCGAGGGTAAGAAACTGCGCTCAGTGGCGAAGGGTGGTCTGGATTTAACTGATTTAGATGATGAAGCTACCAAAAAAGCGCAGGAAGACAGCGAGAAACAATTTGCAACTGTTGTTGATCGGTTCAAAGTCGCATTGGGTGAACAAGTGAAAGCGGTCAAAGTCAGCCATCGCTTGACAGACAGTCCTGCCTGCGTGGTTACTGACGAACACGACATGAGCACGCAAATGATTAAATTAATGGAATCGGTTGGCCAAAAAGTGCCAGAAGTGAAACCTATTTTTGAAATCAACCCTGAGCATCAATTAGTGCGTCACATTGCTGATGTGCAAGATGATGAGCGCTTCAAACAATGGGCTGAGGTGCTGTTTGAGCAAGCGTTGTTAGCCGAGCGTGGCAGTTTGAAAAATCCAGCGAGTTTTGTGACTCGTTTAAATGCGCTGTTGTTAGATTTAGCGAAATGAGTAACTGACTAATACTCTTAGTCCTTGAAGATTCGGCGGTTGTTGCCTGCGCTCTTTCGCCGCCAACTCGGATCTTCAATGATTTTGAGTTTAGTTTTACTCTGAAAATAGCGTAAGCCAGCGTACTGGTTTATGGAATTCTAGAAGGCTATAGATCTGAATTCAGATGTTATAGCCTTTTTTTATGGCAAACTGCCTAAAATTAACAATTAGCCGAGTTTATTGCAGCTGATAAATTGAGTTTTATTAAAGTTTGTTGTTATTTTTCATGTGTTTATTGTGTTTTTCTTTAATATTGATGCTGTTGGTTTTTTCAGCATCAATACAATTTCTGGCTAGGCCATATTGAGTGAAAAAGTGGGGTATCGCTTATCAGACTTTGGTCTGAGTAAATCAGCGTGAATAACTAAAAAATGTATTTTTGCCAGCTTAGCGCTAGAAATGCTAGATGTGACGTGGATCAGCAAGTTGCAACCAAAGTAGGCTTGACTTATCGGATCAGCAACGATTCCGTGACAAATTTCTTGTCTGATGACTGACATTGTGTAAAGATTCAAAACTTACAACGATTGGATCAATCTCCAGCTACTCGAGGTCTTTGTATGCGTATCATTTTGTTGGGTGCCCCAGGTGCCGGGAAAGGAACTCAGGCGCAGTTTCTAATGAATAAATATGGGATCCCACAAATTTCAACCGGCGATATGCTGCGTGCCGCAATTAAAGAAGGCACGGCGATGGGATTGGCTGCGAAGCAAGTGATGGATGCTGGCCAATTGGTGTCTGATGACATTATTATTGGTTTAGTGAAAGAGCGGATCGCAAAAGCAGATTGCGCGAAAGGTTTCTTATTGGATGGTTTCCCAAGAACTATTCCACAAGCAGACGCGATGAAAGACAATGGCGTTATGGTTGACCATGTGATTGAATTTGACGTACCTGATGACGTAATTGTCGAGCGTATGAGCGGTCGTCGTGTGCACCCAGCTTCTGGTCGGGTTTATCATGTGGTCTACAATCCTGCCAAAGTCGATGGCAAAGATGATGTGACCGGTGAAGACTTAGTTGTTCGTGATGACGATAAAGAAGAAACGGTGCGTAAACGTTTAGGCGTTTATCATCAGCAAACTGAACCACTGGTTGGTTATTACCGTAACCAAGCAGCAGAAGGTTTGACTAAGTATCACCACTTGGACGGTACTGTGCCGGTGGAAACTGTCAGTCAGCAACTGGCCGCTTTATTAGGTTAAGTTTTGCGCCCTGACAAGCCCACTTCGGTGGGCTTTTTTCTGACTAAAATTTGTTGAGTCTCGATGTGGTTTAGTACAAGCGCTGCCAAGGCTGCTGAACTTGCGAAAGTGTGCAAGCTGAGTGGGCAAATTAAGCCAAGCAAATCACGTCCTGTGGTTTCCACATGATAGACTCAATGCTGTTACTGATTCTCTACAAGGATGCATCTTGCCAATGACTGCTTCGCCCTTAGAACTTCCGTTGTCCAAATACGCAGTGGTCTTAGTGAATCTAGGAACACCGGATGAGCCAACAGTGCCTGCCATTCAACGATATTTAAAACAATTTTTGTCCGACAAACGCGTGGTCGATTATCCAACCATTTTATGGCAGTGTATTTTACGTGGGATCATCTTGCCGTTTCGTGGTCGTCGTGTGGCTAAATTATATCAATCGATTTGGTGGGAAGGCGGTTCGCCGTTGCGCGTCATCACGGAACAACAAACGCACGCGCTGGCTAAGGCTTTGGAACTCTCGGATTATCCCGTGCAAGTTCGTTATGCAATGACGTACGGCAATCCCTCGATCGCCAGTGTTTTTGATGATCTTCGCCAGCAAGGCGTGGAACGGATCGTGGTGATCCCGCTATATCCGCAATATTCTGCAACAACCACCGCCGCGATTTCAGATCAGATAGGTCAATATTTGGCGAGTTGTCGTGATATGCCGGAGATCCGGATGCAAAAAAATTACCACCACACCGCTATTTATCGAAAAGGTTTGGCAGGGTCGGTAAAGGCTTTTTGGCAAGTAAATGGCCGAGCTGATGCGCTGTTGTTATCATTTCACGGCATCCCCGAACGTTTTGTCCGGTTAGGTGACCCTTATGAGCGGCATTGCCGGGAAACAGCAGCTAATCTGGCGGCAGATTTAGGGCTGGCCGATGACCAAGTGTTTGTAAGCTTCCAATCCCGCGTTGGTAAAGAGCAGTGGTTACAGCCGTATACCGATGAGTTACTTAAACAACTACCGGGGCGCGGCATTAAAAAATTGCAGGTGTTATGCCCAGCATTCGCCGCAGACTGCTTAGAAACCTTGGAAGAAATTGCTGTAGAAAATAAAGAAGTTTTTATGCATGCTGGCGGTGAGAGTTATCAATATATTCACGCACTCAATGCTGTGCCATGTCACATACGCGTTTTTAAACAATTAGTGAGTCAACAATTCAAAGGCTGGTGATGTAAATGAATACACAGGTGACAGGCTTTTATGCTGCATTATTGGCGGTGCTTTATGTGGTGTTAGCCTTTGCCGTAATACGGCAGAGAAAGAAACTTAGAGTTGGACTCGGCGATGGTCAGCAACCTGAGCTGATAAAAGCCATCCGTATTCACGGCAATTTTGCCGAATATGTCCCTTTTGCTTTGTTACTGTTGCTATTACTTGAGCAAAACGCTGGACTTAGCTGGCAATTGCACTGTATTGGCGGATTGATTTTAGGCGGCCGTATTTTACATGCTTTTGGTTTACTGAAATCAGCTGGAACTTCACCTTGGCGGTTTTTAGGAATGGTCAGTACCTTTAGTGCCTTGTTAATAAGCGCAGGCTTGTTATTGTGGCATTAACGGTCGTAGGCGAAGGAAAGCCTGTTTTATTTCTGCACAGTTCGATGTCCAGCCAACGGCAATGGCAGCCGTTGGTGGCAGATCTTCGAGAAGATCACTGCTGTATTGTGCCAGATCTGCAGGGCTACGGAGTTCCATCCAGCAATATCGCCGCTAACTTTGCTGGGCGTGAATATCAGATGGCCGATGAAGCTGCTGCTTTAGTGCCTCTGCTTGCGGAACTTAATATCACTGAGCCTTTAACTATTATTGGCCATTCTTTTGGCGGTGCTTTGGCGCTGCATTTAGCGATGACTCAGCCCTTTGCAATTGCTAGCTTGGTGTTGTTTGAGCCGGTTGCTTTTCATTTATTGAAAAACAATCCAAGTTCGGAATGTGCTGGGTTGCTGGCTGAAGTGCAAGCATTAGGCGACCATTTACCGACGCTTGGCAATCCGGACGCTGCGCGAGTATTTATTGATTATTGGCAAGCGCCTGGTTATTTCGCGACCTTACCTAAGCGGATGCAGCACACTTTGGCACAGCAGGTGGGCAAGGTGACCTTAGATTTTCAAGCATTAATCGGCGAACCTTTGCAGTTGCAAGATTATCAACGCCTGACGTTACCCACGCAGTTGCTTACAGGTGAGCAGAGTAGGCGCTCAGCGCAAAAAATCAGTGAGTTGTTACATACGACTATTAGCTGTAGCGAATTGCGGTCAGTCGTAACAGGCCATATGGGACCTGTTACTCATCCTGCCTTGGTGAATGCCGAAATTATCAGGTTCTTGCGTCGCGGCCTTGATTAAACTAGGCCGCGTGTGCAGAAGAAATGAAGACTTCTTTTTGTATTGCAGTCTATTTTGCCGCCAACGTTGTAGGTTCTGCAGCTGCCTGATCTAACAAGGTTCCCTGACGAGAGCCTTCGCTAATATTAATTTTGCGCGGCTTTAAAGCTTCAGGCACTTCCCGCACTAATTCGATATGTAATAAGCCATGCTCAGCTTTGGCGCCAGTGACTTTGATGTAATCCGAGAGTTGAAATTTCCGTTCAAAATTACGCTCTCCGATGCCTTGGTGCAAAAACTTCCGACCTTCAGTTTTTTGTGCTTTCTGCCCACGAACTAATAAGGTGTTATGCTCGGTTTCAATGGAGAGTTCGTTTAAGTCAAAACCAGCGATTGCCATCGTAATGCGGTATTGATCTTCGCCAGTCACTTCAATGTTATACGGCGGATATGCAGGTTGTTTTTCATTGCGAGCTGCGGCGTCCATCAAGGTAGCGAGATGATCAAAGCCAATGAATGAACGGTAGAATGGAGAGAAGTCGATAGTCGTCATAGTAAATTCCTATTTATAGCAAATTCAAAGAGTTGGACTGTTCTTTTGAACCAGTCAGTGCCAGCGAAACCCGCTTTGGGCGTTTCGCTGTTACTGAATAAATAGGGTTGAACTTTAACTTTTCAAGCGTGCTAATTAAAGATTTTATGATTTTTTTGCGGCGGTTTGTTTCAGCATGCCAAGAGCTGTGGTGTAGTCGGGTTCTTGCGACAACACAGGCACCAGCTGTTGGTAAACCAATTTTCCTGTGCGGTCGACGATGAGAACCGCGCGCGTTAAGATGCCCATATCTTTAATGCGTAAACCGTAATTGCTGCCGAAATCACCCCAAACCGCGTCTGATAACACCAGTAATTTGTCGACTTGTTCTTTTTGACAGAAACGTTTTTGGGCAAATGGCAGGTCGGTAGAAATAGTCAGTAACACCACGTTTTCCGGCAGACTGGTCACTTGTTCATTAAATTTTTTCGTTTGGATGGAGCAAACGCCGGTATCTAAACTCGGCACCACGCTTATCAACACGGTTTTTCCTAAAAAGTCGCTAAGTTTAACTGCTTTAAAACTATTATCAGCAACTTTGAAGTCTGGTGCTGTGGTATTGATACTGACTGGCGTGCCTTGAAATTCGAGCACACGGTCGCCAGCTTTTACTTCTGAACGGTGCACTGGCAAGGATGATGTTAAATCAACGGCCATGACCGAAGAGCCAGTGGCGAGCAGTAGTAACGCAAGTAAGTTTTTTTTCATGATTGGTAGTTCCTTATTAATTGAAAAACTTAAGCCAATACAGCCACTAACTGTGAAAAATAATTATGTGTTTTAGTCGCAGCAATTATTCGCATATTGTGCAGTCAGGCGCTACACTGGACTATAACACTAAGTGAAGCGAGTTCTAAATGGTAGCTGCTGTTCTGATTTGTGACGATTCGAATCTGGCCCGCAAGCAAATGGCGCGGAGTTTACCTGCTGATTGGCAGGAAAAGATTTCGTTTGCCGGACACGGCCAAGAAGCGATGGAGGTGCTGAAGCGCCAACCAATAGATCTGTTATTCCTAGATCTTAATATGCCGATCCTTGATGGTTATGAGGTTTTGCATGCAATTAAAGAGCAAGGGATCCCAGTTAAAGTGGTGGTGGTTTCTGGCGATGTGCAACCCGAGGCGCATGAGCGTGTCATGAGCTACGGCGCTTTGGATTTTATCCGGAAGCCGGTCTCTGCGGAAAAACTCAGCGAAGTGCTACAGCAATTTACTGCTGCACACACCGAACAAGATAGTCAAAAAGTGCTAGAGCGAGCGCTTAATGCGAATATGCTCAGTAACAATTTTGCGTTAGATCCAATTCTTCGCGACGTATTCCAAGAGTTGACTAACGTCGCAATGGGTCAAGCCGGTGATTTGTTAGCGCGCTTACTCAAAGTTTTCGTAAAACTACCTATTCCAAACGTCAACGTTATTGAAGTGAGTGAACTTCATATGGCGATTGCGTCAGTTGAGCAAAAAGAAACGACCTCAGCAGTTTGCCAAGGCTTCATTGGTGGTGGAGTTTCCGGCGAGGCCTTGCTGATCTTAAATGACTCAAGCTTTGTTGATATCGCCAAATTGATGAAGTACGAAGGTCGAATTAATGCCAAAACCGAATTAGAACTGTTGATGGATATCGGCAATATTCTAATTGGTTCGGTGCTAAAAGGCCTTGCAGAACAAATTGATATGAGTTTTAGTCAAGGTCATCCGGTCGTGTTAGGACAACACGCGCCAGTCAGTGAAATGATTAAAGCTAATGCCGGACGTTGGAAGCGGACTCTCGCGATAGAAATTAGTTACGGCATCGAAAACTACAACATCAATTGTGATTTGTTACTACTGTTTACCGAAGACAGTATTAAAACACTCAATTATAAAGTCCAATTCCTGTTAGAAGAGTAGTTATGGATAATCTGAATAATGATGTTGCAGAAGTACACTGGCTACTGGACATGTTCCAGACTGTCGATGTTGGCTTGGTGGTCCTCACTGTAGACTACAAGATCCAAGTCTGGAATGGTTTTATGGAAAACCATAGTGGACTTACGCCTCGGCAAGTTCGAGATCGTCATTTATTTGACTTATTTTCTGAAATTGATGAAGACTGGTTGCGTCGCAAGTGTGATCCGGTGATTTTATTAAAAAACCGCGCTTTTACCATTTGGGAACAAAGACCCTATATCTTTAAATTCCGTAACTATCGTCCTATTACTGGGGCTGCGGAGTACATGTACCAGAACAGTACCATTTTCCCCATCACCAACTTAACCGGTGTGGTGACCCATTTATGTATGATCATTTATGACGTAACTGATGTTGCCACCAGTCGATTGGAATTGGAATCCATGAATGGTCAGTTGAAACAACTGTCAAAAACCGATTTCCTCACGGCATTAAATAACCGTGGAACATGGGAAGAATCATTAAAGCAAGAATTTAAGCGCCTGCGCCGTAGTGGGAATGTTGGCACTTTGTTGATGTGTGACATTGACCACTTTAAACGTGTGAATGATACCTATGGCCATGCTGCAGGTGATGCGGTGATCCAAGCGGTTGCGCAAGCAGTGAAGAAAAATTTGCGGGAAACCGATATTGCTGGGCGTTACGGCGGTGAAGAATTTGCGGTATTGCTCGTCGATACCACAGCCGACCAAGCTAACTATTTTGCCGAGCGCTTACGGAAAACTGTTGAAAACCTTACGGTCGAGTACAATCAGCAACTCTTGAGGATCACGGTGAGCGTAGGGATTGCTGAGTTCGATTCGGGCATGTTGGAACATCGAAATTGGATCGAATCGTCGGATAAAGCACTGTATACCTCCAAGGCTAACGGTCGCAACCAAGTTACCGTCGCTGGTTCATACGCTGAATAATTTAGCGATTACCCTTTTGTGGGTTTGTATCTAACAAGCCATGCTGGCAGACTCGAGCCCCGTTTTCCTTAGCGATTTGGGGTTGTCAGCTGCCTTCTATCCTGCCAGAGCGGAGATGAGTCGTCTGACTCATCTACATTTACTCATCAACACAGAGTCAGCCACATAGACTCAGCCACATAGTCGGCGTTTTTAAAGGTAGCTAACTATCTTTTAACACAACTTTCAGTAGCCCAGTCAGTTCAATACTGCAATCAATAAAAAACCTTCCGATTGGAAGGTTTTTTATTGGAGCAAAGTCAGCTTGGCAAATATGGTTTTTCTAGCCATGTAATTAGGTAACCTAATGGCTTGCTTGGTGCTTTAATCGAGAAGCGCAGTGAGATAATGTGGTCAAAGCTATTATTCCGCCGGCATCATGCCTAACAGTTGCCGGCTACCGTCGCTATTTTGTTGTTCCAATTTTACTGTGAAGCCCCAAAGCCGATGCAAATGTTTAAGGACTTCTGGATAATTGGCCGCTAAGGGGACTCGCTGATTAGGCACAAAGTGCAAAGTTAATGAGCGATCACCAATCACATCCACATTAAAAACCTGAATATTCGGTTCGATATTACTCAAATTATATTGCGCCGATAGCATTTGCCGTACTTTTTGATAGCCATCGCTGTTATGAATAGCTGAGACGTCTAAGTGTTGTTGTTGGTCATCATCGACAATACCGAAGAGATGAAAATCCCGGATTATTTTTGGAGACAAATACTGGCTAATGAAACTTTCATCTTTAAAGTTTTGCATTGCAAAATGTAAAGTTTCAACCCAATTACTGCCAGCAATATCTGGAAACCAGGCTTTGTCTTCTTCAGTCGGTTGCTCGCAGATCCGGCAAATATCTGTAAACATGGCAAAACCTAGTGCATACGGATTGATGCCAGAGTAATACTTTGAGTTGTAAGCAGGTTGGAAAACGACGTTAGTATGGTTATGCAGCACTTCTAACATAAACTTATCGGTCACTAAACCTTCAGTGTAGAGGTGCTGCAATATGGTGTAGTGCCAAAATGTTGCCCAGCCTTCGTTCATCACTTGTGTTTGTTTTTGTGGATAAAAATACTGTGAAATTTTGCGGACAATACGCACGATCTCTCGTTGCCATGGTTTGAGTAACGGAGCGTGTTTTTCGATGAAATAAAGCAGATTCTCCTGAGGCTCGGCCGGGAAGTGGTGTTCCCGTGGTTGAGTTTGTTGATTAGCATTTGGAATGGTGCGCCAGAGTTGATTCACCTGACTTTGCAGATACTTTTCTCGATCTTGCTGGCGTCGTTGTTCCTCATCCATCGAAATTTTCTGTGGTCTTTTATAGCGGTCAACCCCGTAATTCATTAAGGCGTGACAGGAATCCAGCATATCTTCAACTTCATCCAAACCGAAGCGTTCTTCACAATCATTGATGTACTTTTTAGCAAAAACGAGATAATCGATAATGGACGACGCGTCAGTCCAGGTTTTAAACAGGTAATTGTTTTTAAAAAATGAATTATGGCCATAACAAGCGTGCGCCATTACTAATGCTTGCATGGTGATCGTATTTTCTTCCATTAAATAGGCAATACAGGGGTTGGAATTGATCACGATTTCATACGCGAGGCCCATGTTACCTCGTTTGTAGTTTTGCTCGGTTTGGATGAACTTTTTACCGTAACTCCAGTGGCTGTAGCCAATTGGCATGCCAACACTGGAATACGCATCCATCATTTGTTCGGCAGTAATAATTTCAATTTGATTTGGGTAATAATCGAGTTGATAGAACTTTGCGACCCGTTCAATTTCTGTTTGATAAGCGGTCAGCAACTCAAAACTCCAATCGGGTCCATCTGACAGTGGCGTTGGTCGTAATTGTGCTGTCATAACAACCTCCTTACTCCAATTTAAAGTGGCTCCGGTTTACGCGGCCTGTTTTTTGAATAGCTCACGAAATACAGGGTAAATATCGCTGACTTGCCGGATCGGTTGAATGGCAAAGTTATCAAAACTGGCCATGAGCTTGTCGTACTCAACCCAAAGACTTTGATGAGCCCGCTGAGTGATCTCGATGTAGGCGTAATACCGCACATAAGGCAGCAGCTCTTCGGCTAACAGTTTGGCGCAATGTGGGCTGTCATCAGCCCAGTTATCGCCATCTGATGCTTGAGCTGCGTAGATGTTCCATTCCTGCGGGTTGTAGCGCTCTTTGACGATCTCGGACATTAACTTCAACGCACTAGAAACGATAGTACCTCCGGTTTCTTGTGAATAAAAAAACTCGTGTTCGTCGACTTCTTTGGCTTGGGTATGGTGGCGAATATAAACCACCTCGACATTTTTATAGCTACGACTTAAGAACATATACAACAAAATATAAAATCGTTTTGCCATGTCTTTCGTGGCTTGATCCATCGAACCCGATACGTCCATTAAACAAAACATCACGGCTTTGCTGGTTGGTTCGGGCCTTTTGGCGAAATTGCGAAAACGTAAATCAAAACTATCAATAAACGGCACTGCTGCAATTTTTTGTCGAAGTGCGTCAGCTTGACGCCGAAGTTCCGCTAATTGCAGCTCATCTGGGATGGGTTCAGCCGCTAAAGCCGCAATTTCGGCTTCAACTTCATGCAATTGCTTTTTCTTTCCCGCCGACATCGCGACACGCCGAGCAAGTGAACCTTGCAATGATCGGACAATATCGATATTGCTTGGCACCCCTTCAGAACGGTAACCGGCACGAACCTGTTTGTATTGTATGAGCTTATCTAATTGATTTTTTTTAAGATTAGGCAGTTCTAAATCTTCAAACAACAAGTCCAGATACTCGTCTTTCGAGATAGAAAAGACAAATTCATCAGCACCTTCACCACCGGCGCTGGCATCGCCTTGACCACTGCCGCCGCCTTGACCGCCCAGCGGTCGTTTGATTTTATCACCGGGGCTAAACTGATCGTTGCCAGGATGAACTTGCTCGCGATGCCCACCGCGACCTTGATGGAAAAACGGTTCGGTGATATCCCGCCCCGGAATGGTAATACTTTCGCCAGAATTAATGTCGGTGACGCTGCGTTTACCGATAGCGTCTGACACGGCTTGCTTAATTTGCTGTTTATAGCGCCGGATGAACCGTTGCCGGTTCACCGCGCTCTTATTTTTACCGTTCAGGCGTCGATCAATAAAATGCGCCATAGAACCTCCGGCTGTGCTCAGCCATCACTGCGATTTGCGCACCCGTAGATACCATTCAGACAACAAACGGACCTGTTTACGGGTGTAGCCTTTGTCCATCATGCGATCGACAAAATCGTCATGTTTTTTCTGATCATCGGTCGATGTCTTGGCATTAAATGAAATGACGGGTAACAGCTCCTCAGTACTGGAAAACATTTTTTTCTCGATCACGGTCCGCAGTTTTTCATAGCTTGTCCACGTTGGATTTTTGCCATTATTTTTAGCTTTAGCCCGAAGCACAAAATTAACGATTTCGTTGCGGAAATCTTTTGGATTGCTGATGCCCGCGGGTTTTTCAATTTTTTCGAGTTCGGCGTTTAAAGCAGAACGATCAAACAGCTGGCCAGTTTCTGGATCCCGATATTCTTGATCTTGGATCCAGAAATCGGCATAAATCACATACCTGTCAAAGATGTTCTGCCCATATTCTGAATAACTCTCCAAGTAGGCAGTTTGAATTTCTTTACCGATGAATTCGATATACTTGGGGATCAAGTAGCCTTTTAAGTGTTCTAAATAACGCTCAGCCACATCAGATGGGAACTGTTCCCGCTCGATTTGTTGTTCGAGAACATAGAATAAATGTACTGGGTTTGCGGCAACTTCAGTGCTGTCAAAGTTAAAAACGCGCGACAAAATCTTAAAGGCAAACCGAGTCGAAAGACCGGTCATCCCTTCGTCGACGCCCGCATAATCACGGTACTCTTGATAGGATTTTGCTTTGGGATCGGTGTCTTTTAAACTTTCGCCATCGTAGACCCGCATTTTTGAATAAAGACTGGAGTTTTCCGGTAATTTTAAGCGAGACAACACTGCAAACTGTGCCAAGGCAGTCAGAGTGCTCGGCGCACATGGCGCTACTTTTAACTCGCTGTGTTCGAGGAGTTTCTCATAGATCCGCACTTCCTCAGAAACGCGTAAGCAATAAGGTACTTTGACAATGTATACTCGGTCTAAAAATGCTTCATTATTTTTGTTGTTGCGAAAGGTTTGCCACTCCGACTCATTACTGTGCGCGAGAATAATGCCTTCAAAGGGCAGGGCTGCTAAGCCTTCAGTACCGTTATAGTTCCCTTCTTGCGTTGCAGTGAGGAGCGGATGCAGCACTTTGATTGGCGCCTTAAACATCTCGACAAATTCCATAACGCCCTGATTTGCTCGGCATAATGCGCCGGAATAGCTATAGGCATCTGGATCGTTTTGCGCAAAGTGTTCCAGCTGACGAATGTCCACCTTGCCAACTAATGACGCAATATCTTGGTTGTTTTCATCACCCGGTTCAGTTTTGGCGATTGCGACTTGATCGAGGATTGATGGATATTTTTTCACCACGCGAAATTGGCTAATATCGCCATTAAACTCATGCAGACGTTTGCTAGCCCAAGGCGACATAATCGTTTTTAGATAACGTTTCGCGATGCCATATTCCTGCTCTAAAATATTGCCATCTTCTTGAATATCAAATAAACACAACGGGTTGTCGTAAACAGGGGATCCTTTCAAGTAGTAAATCGGCATCTGCTGCATCAAGGCTTTAATTTTTTCTGCCAACGAGGATTTACCACCGCCAACCGGGCCGAGCAGGTAAAGGATTTGTTTGCGCTCTTCAAGACCTTGTGCGGAGTGTTTGAGATATGACACGATTTGTTCAATCGCATCTTCCATTCCATAGAATTCAGCAAAGGCTGGATATCTTGAAATGACCCGATTGGAAAAAAGTCGACTCAATTTTGGATCTTGGGCGGTATCGATATAATCCGGCTGACCAATGGCCATCAATAGGCGTTCGGCCGCGCTGGCATAACAACTTTTATCGTTTTTACAAAGAGTTAGATATTCTGAAATACTATATTCTTCTTCACGCGCGGCTTCATACCGTGACTTGTAATGCTCAAAAATGCCCATAAGGACCTCCGCAAACATGGTCTTGGAAAGCTCAGTTGTTGTCTTAACGTTAGTCGTAAAATTGAGAAGCTGCAGGTCATTTATGCGAAAATTTTGGAAATTTATATAAAAATAATTTCGACAAATGAGGTTGTTAAATAGCGTAGTTGAGCCTTAGGCAGGATGCTTCAATGAAAAAACCCGAGCAAGCTCGGGTTTTGAATAACTCTGGCAAGTTTTAGTTACTCGCCAAATTAGCGCAATTAGGCGAAGTTTGCGTTCGCAAATTCCCAATTTGCTAATGCCCAAAACGCATTTAAGTACGTTGGACGAGCATTACGGAAATCGATGTAATAAGCATGTTCCCACAAATCAACAGTTAACAGCGCTTTGATGCTGCTATCGGTCAGTGGCGTGCCCGCGTTGCTGGTGTTAACGATATCTAAAGAACCGTCCGCTTTTTTCACTAACCAAGTCCAGCTTGAACCGAAGTTATTGACTGCTTTGTCATTAAATGCAGTTTGGAATGCTGCGAAAGAGCCCCATTTTGCATTGATGGCGTCAGCTAAAGCGCCTGTTGCTTCGCCGCCACCATTTGGTGATAAGCAGTGCCAGTAGAACGTGTGGTTCCAAATTTGCGCGGCGTTGTTAAATACCGGGCCTTCAGAAGATTTAATGATGTCTTCTAAAGATTTTCCTGCAAAATCAGTGCCTTCAACCAGAGTGTTTAATTTCACAACGTAAGCATTGTGGTGCTTGCCATGGTGGAATTCCAGAGTTTCAGCGGAAATATGCGGTACTAAAGCGTCTTTAGCGTACGGTAATGCTGGTAATTCAAAAGCCATTCTATTTCTCCATCGGCGTTGTTTATGGTTTCTGCATCGCGTAGACTACAAAACCTGACTAAAATACTCAAGTTTTACCTAGTTTTTCTGTCGGAAAGTGTCATTCCATCGCATGTGGAATTTATTGCCAGTATCACTGAGCTTGGCTCGACGAACTGCAAGATGACACTGCAGAACAAGTTTTTGGGGCAATTTGGCAAAACTCAAGTGTTTCGCTAGAAATCCTCTGGTAAAATCGCCGTTATTCTTCTTAAGTCGTTGCCGAGGCATTTATGGAAACTATCGACAAAATTAAACAACAATTGGCTGATAACCCAATCATCATTTTTATGAAAGGCTCGCCAAAATTACCAAGCTGTGGTTTTTCTGCGCAAGCATCACAAGCGTTAATTGCCTGTGGTGAACCTTTTGCTTACGTTGATATTCTGCAAAATCCAGATATCCGTGCTGAATTACCAGCATTTGCGAATTGGCCTACTTTCCCGCAACTGTGGGTTGAAGGCGAATTGATCGGTGGCTGCGATATAATTCTGGAAATGTTTCAACGGGGTGAATTACAACCGTTAATTAAAGAAACTGCAGCAAAGTTCAAAGCTGCTGACGCGGAATAATTTTTTCCAGCCCACAGCTTTGTGAGCATGCGTTTCTGCCCACTAAAAAGCCAATCATCTTGATTGGCTTTTTAGTTTTAAGAGTTTTATTTCAATAAAAATGATGGGCTTACTTATTCAGTATCACCGTCATCTTCTGCGGTGAGATCCACCGGCAACGGCCACCCGCCGAGAGCTTGCCAACGATTGACAATATGACAAAACAACTCAGCTGTGCGTTCTGTGTCATACAATGCGCTGTGCGCTTCTTTGCCATCGAAGGGGATCCCTGCAGCCATACATGCTTTCGCCAGTACGGTCTGCCCCAATGCTAAGGCTGCTAAAGTAGTGGTATCAAAAGAGACAAAAGCGTGAAATGGCGAACGTTTGATACTGTTACGCTCAACTGCGGCATTTAAAAAGCTTTGATCAAATGCAGAATTATGCGCGACCATCACTGCGCGTTGGCAACCCGCATCCTTTTGTCCTTTGCGCACCATTTTGAATATTTCAGTAATAGCTTCGCGTTCATCCACAGCGCCACGCAGTGGGTTGTAGGGATCAATACCATTAAACTCGAGGGAGGCAGGATTAAGAATAGCGCCTTCAAAGGGTTCTACATGAAAATGCATGGTTTGATCAATGGATAGGTTGCCATCGTCATCCATTTTCAAGGTGCTGGCTGCAATTTCTAACAGTGCGTCAGTGCTGGCGTTAAAGCCTGCGGTTTCGACGTCAATCACGACGGGATAATAACCCCGAAAACGTTGTGCAAATAAGGTGGTTGCCGCAGCCATAATTTTTTCATCCGATAAATTGGACGCGCAGTATGCCAAAAAAAATGCCATCCGTCTTGTCACGGCATAGTGTTTGCAATACTGTTTTTGGGTTTAGACCCAATCAACCTGAAGATAGTCGTTTTGAGCTGCTGTGGAAAAGCCATTTCAGCCAAGAGCAGCAACGGGGCGAAAAGTCCTTGAAGCCGCGATAGCGCTTGTTACTTTGGAACAACCAAAGCTTCCAAACGCTGCCTTGCCTCAAGTACTTTTATCTCCCGCAAAAAAGCATCTTCACGTTGTTTGGGTATATGTCGATTTTATTAGGCAAGAAATTTCTGTTTTGGCCGATAAAGCTAGCAAATACCTGACTATTTCAGCTTTACCTAGGGAGACCGCATGAAACTAAGCGTAACTTTGCTCATAGCGACATTGTTGATGTCGTCAAGCGTTGCCGCGCGGCAAAGTCTACGGCAATATAGTGCCAGCCTTGATAATTCCAGCTGGGCGGTTAAAACAGCAACGCCACTGCGCTGTGAACTTGGTCATACTATCCCTAATTTCGGTGATGCGTTATTTGTCAGTGAAGCCAATAAAGAACTTAACTTATTGTTTCGTCTGCAAATGACCCGTTTGCCAGATGATTACAGCTTAGCCAAAGTCTTGTCGGTTGCGCCGAACTGGCGACCTGGTGAACCAACCAAAGCCGTGGCCGATATGAAATTATTGAAGCAATTTGATGGCAATTTACCTAAAAAACCCGCTTGGATCATGTTAACTGAACTCGAACAAGGTTTCAGTCCGACGTTCTATTTCGCTGATTGGCATAGTCCATATGATCAAGTTGTTGCCTCGCTAAATCCTGTGCATTTTGGTGACCCTTATCAAAAGTTTAGTCAGTGTATGGCGGGTTTACTGAAATACAATTTTGATGATATCGCGCTGTCGATGCTGAATTATCAATCGAACAGCAATGAATTTACTCGGGAATCACAAGCACGGTTAACGCAAATTGCTGAGTATTTAAAACATGACAAAGCGATCGCTTCGGTCGAAATCGATACTTTTACCGATAGTTATGGTGGCCGTTGGATAAACGAAGAGTTGTCGCGGAAAAGAGCGAAAGCATTAAAAGAATTTTTTGTAGCAAACGGAGTTGATGAAAAGCTGATCCGTACGGACGGTTTTGGTGAAAAACGCCATGTCGCTGCCAACGAAACTAGTCGTGGGCGGGCGACCAACCGCCGTGCCGTAGTGCAGTTGGTCCGTGCGCAAGCACCACATTTTTAATTGAAGAACCTGCTAGCTTAAGCTGGCGAATCTGCTCGGACACACCATGGCGCTAAGTGACGTACTCAGCGGCTCAGGTTCGCCACAGATCCTTGCCGCAAGTGTTTCAGCCAATAACGGCGCAAATAACAGACCGCGAGCGCCCAAGCCACCGAGCAAATAGCAATTTTCGATTAATGCTCCAGCAATCGGTAAATGATCGGGCGCTGTGGTGCGAAATGCCGCTTTGGCGCTGCTGACTTCAGCATCAGCAAACCAACTCGGTTGTTGTAGCACCGTGTTCACCAAATCAATATTAAATTGGTCATCTACGGCTGTGACTGCGGCAATGGGCTGGTGTTGGTCGACCTCTCGGTCAAACGTTGCGCCAATGCAGCTTTCTGCTGAAAATGCAGGCGATTGCGGCGTCACATACCCTTGGTGGCAAATTACGGTGTTGAGTTTACTTAGCGAAGCGCTGCGGACATGACTCACCTGTCCGCGAATCAGGTTAAGTGGCAAATGACAGGTCTGCGCTAGTCGATGTAAGTTTTGACCTGTGCACAGCACTAACTGTTCGGCCTTGGCCGGTGGCGGTTTTATTAATGCAGTGCCAGTCGCAGATGGTGATGATGTGAGCAAAAAACCAGAGGCTGTTGCTGTGAAATGTTCGAGCTTGCAGTGAAATGAAGCCTGAAATCCTGGCTGCTGTTGCAGCCAATTGTAGGCGGCCTGACAAAATAGTTGGGGTGCTATCCAGCCGCCATCCGCAAAAAATAGGCCGGTAAATGGCAATTCCACGCCTGCGATCTGGCAGGCTTGTTCGGCAGAAACTGGCTGGACAACGGTTTCGGCGTAGGCTGGTTCTGTGCTTATTTTACTAAATTTTCGGACTAATTGTTCATTGCAAGCCAGTTGCAGCACACCACAAAAGTCAGCTGGGAAGCTAAAGTTTTGTAATAGCTGCTGATAACGACGATGGGCAAAACCAAAACAAGCTAAGTGAAATCGCGAATTCAGAGTGAAACTACTTTGCAGCTGCGGGTACAGCGCGCCTTGACGATTATGCGATGCGCCAACGCCAACTTCAGCATCTGCGCACAGCAGATGAACGGCGCGACCACGTTGTACGAGTGCCAGTGCCACTAACATGGCCGCAATGCCGCCGCCGACAATCACTACAGGCAACGTTGTTTGGCTGGCGGTAATTTGCTCTGAAGTCAGGCTTATTTCTTGCGGTGGTGCGGATGAGATCTTTCCTGCATGGACGCCAGTCGCTGGTATTTCAGCAATGGCCATCTCACGTTTGCGGCCATACCCTTTGACTTTTTGCACCTGGAAACCGGCACTTTGTAAACCGCGGCGCACAACACCCGCACAGGTAAATGTCGCGACTGTGGTGCCGACTTTGCTTAATCGTGCCATGCCATGAAACAAGCTGTCTTGCCACATCTCAGGATTTTTACTTGGCGCAAAACCATCTAAAAACCAAGCATCGGCTTGGTTACTCTCTGGCAATTGCGGCAAATTATCATGAACATCACCAAGCCACAGATCTAGCACCACTTGGCCTTGCTGGAAGCATAACCGATGACAGCCTTGTATCGCTTTAGGGTATTGCCCTAACAATAATTGAGCTAAATCAGCAAGTTCTGGCCAACAGGCCAATGCTTGTGTTAAATCTGTAGCTGTGAGAGGGAACTTTTCAAAGGTCGAAAAATATAACCGTTGGCAGCGGCTATGCGGTTGTTGTTGCAGATACCTTTGAAAATTGCGCCAGGCCACGAGAAAGTTGAGTCCAGTGCCAAAGCCAGTTTCGATGATATGAAAGTGTTCATTGGCATGCAAAGGCCAACGCTCAGCTAAGCGATTTTTATCAATAAATACATACTGAGTTTCGTGCAATCCGCTCTCATCTGAAAAATAGACGTCATCGAAGGCTTCGGATACTGGCATGCCTTGGTCATTATAATGAATGCGAGCAGATGTAATTTGTGTCATAAAAGTTCCGGAGAATAAATGCGCGGTGCTGCCAAGCTTGTTACACACTTAGCGTAGTTCGGCGCTATAAGCCGCGTAGTTTACCCTGATTGTCATTGGTTTGGATAATAGTGTACAACTGTGCGCTGAAATTGGACCAGTTACGATTGAAAAGTCCGTACAATAAAGACAAATCTTAAGAAGACCATTGGAGTCAGAATGAAAAGAGCTGTAATCACCGGTTTAGGCATTGTATCAAGCATCGGTAACAATCAAGAAGAAGTACTGGCCTCGTTAAAAGCTGGTAAGTCAGGTATCGCATTTTCGCAAGAATTTGCTGATATGGGTTTGCGCTCGCAAGTCTGGGGCCAAATTAATATTGATACTGCTGCACTGATAGACCGTAAAGCGCTGCGCTTTATGGGCGATGCGGCGGCTTACGCTTATATTTCAATGGCTCAAGCAATTGCTGATGCAGGGCTTACTCCTGAACAAGTGTCAAATTTCCGCACTGGTTTAGTGGTTGGTTCTGGTGGTGCTTCATCAAAAACGCAAATTGAAGCGGCAGATATTCTGCGCGAAAAAGGCGTAAAACGGGTCGGGCCATATGCAGTACCAAAAACCATGTCGAGTACTTGTTCGGCGTGTTTAGCCACGCCCTTTGAAATCAAAGGCGTGAACTATTCAATTAGCTCAGCTTGTGCCACTAGCGCGCATTGTATTGGCCACGCAGTCGAACTCATCCAATTAGGCAAGCAAGATATTATTTTTGCTGGCGGCGGCGAAGAAGTGCACTGGACCTTGGCGATGGAGTTCGATGCCATGGGCGCGTTATCGAGCAAATACAACGAAACCCCAACTGCGGCATCAAGAAC
>Ga0187843_10000795_pt1 | contig 20988 bp, 20 predicted proteins | sample SpaLakP09_SKY_43_FD_134516 | JGI IMG/M metagenome (GOLD analysis project Ga0187843, IMG submission 134516) | Oligotrophic lake water microbial communities from Sparkling Lake, Wisconsin, USA - SP09_SKY_43 | ecosystem: Environmental > Aquatic > Freshwater > Lake | place: USA: Sparkling Lake...
AAGGTGTTCGAGCACTGCAGGAGTGGCCACAACTTGGCCGAGTGCGAAGCGCGGAGACACACTTGGTGTGGCGGTGTTTTTTGTTTGCATGGCAATTACTCCAATAGTGAGTTGGCCGCGCCATCCACTGCAACGCAACTGGGAATGAAAAAGCCAAGTCAGTTGCCCGACTTGGCTTTTCATTCAGAGGTTTATTGTGACTGCGATGGTTTCGCGGCACGGCACGGTATGCGCCGTTTTTTCAAGTTATCAGAGCGTGCTGGAAAGATCGAGCACCGTTTGACTTTGGCAAGACCAATCGTCTTGAACGCGCTGCCTGTGTGAGCTGTAAAGGCTGAGTGCCCGCACACCCGTGCGATTGGCAATCAACCTGAAAGGAAAATAGCATGCTCGCAAAGATCATTCAAGACGGACTTCGGAAACACGGATTCACCATCATTGACACGAAGGAAATCCAGCATGGCACTCAGATTCGACTTGTTGAAGGTGCCATCATCAATGTCTATAAAAGTCCCAAAGTGCTTGTACAAGGGAAGGCGATTTTCGAGTCTCCCTCTCAACTGCGCTCGCGCCTTGAATATGTTCTTCCAGGTCGCATTACTGTGTGGACGCTAATGTAGAGCCGATTGATTGAGTCGGGCTTAAGCCCGATTCAATGTCGAAAATTTGAAAAATGAGATCGCCGAGATTTATTTGAAAATATTTAAAGGGCGGTTGCTTTTCGTTCTGTAACTATTTTTTCGTGTTCGGTTTCTATTAGGCCGCGAACATGTCTGGAAATCTGTACATTTAATTCCTTTTTGGCATCAGAATTAATGGTGTGTTCGTGAGTAACTCTCAATACCTCAAAGGTAAGCTCTGCTTCATCTTTAGCCGATTCGCTTCTCGATGGGGTACTAAAGAAAAAGCTAACTCGAAACTCACCAGAGTTCGCGGCAGAAGTGTAGGTGAAAGTTACATCCATGCGCTGGACGTGGTAGAACGGATAGTATTTTTCGTCGGAAATGAGGAAGATATCATTTAATTTTTCTCCATCAATCTTTAGACGCTTAACGGTCTGATTCATCCAAGATACTTGTGGATCATCTGGAAGTGGCGGTCCTGATATATCTCGACTAATTTCCATGTCGTTTACGTTGCCTTTGCCAATGAAACGACCATAACCTCCGGTTAGTCTTTTAAAAAAACGAATCCGTTCAACATTCGTAAAACTGTCGAATGTGATTCGACGCTCAACCTCGCTTTGCGTGATGCCAGAATCTTTAAGGGTCTTGGATATGTGAGCGGTCATACGCCTATTCGCAATCTCTGTTTCCTTGGAGGAGTGGGTTGAAGAAAAATCAAGCTTCAAACTCCCTCCATTGCGTTCGATTGCTACTTCCCCATCAAAGCGTATTTCTCGCTGTGTCCAGTCCTTACTAAAATCTTTGCGAACGATGGAAAAGGGAATCCGAACTTTATCCTTGCCATCGACAACAACTCCTGGAATATCGATCACTTCGATATTTTCAATGCCTGCAAATGGGTTGAAATCAGTCTCGAAAAGCTGTTTCAGCGGCGTTATCCAATCTGAGTTTGAGGTGACTAAGTCAAGAGCTGAAACCTTCATTTTAGGTTTCGAGTCACGATCCACAGACGCTTCGATAAGGGCTGAATAACCTGATGGTGTCAGCAATGTTGCTGCCAGCAGAGGGACTGTTATCGACTTGTCGTTGCTTCCGGAAAATATCCCCTTCGTCTTCAATGCTGAGTGAACTTCACCATATGAAATGTGCTCACTATTGAGCAGTACCCGAAGTTCGCTTCCCAATGGAATTAGATAGTTGGAATCCAGAGCCTGCTTCATTGTGGAGCCTCCTGGAGGAGATCAAGAATCGAGCGATTGAATGAAAAAGGGGAGATTTCCTCCGGGCGGCTATGAAAAGCAAGTCGTGCCTGCGCTGCTACTTCATCATCACGCGCTGGGTTGTAGTTTGGCATTCCGATTTTTATACTTGTTATCAATCCCGATGCAAAGCTCAACCCATATGCCATCAGGTTCTTGTATGAAGTGGAGTCGAAACTCTCATTGGCATAGATAATCAATTCCTTCGAACCACTGACCGACAGAACAGCGGGGATGATGTCTGCAGCCAGCAGTTCAAGCGGGAGTTCCTTCCCTGTTCTCATTTCATCGACTGTTATAGATGTTCCGATGCGTGGATAGAAGAAATGATAATCACCACCCACTGAACGCCTACGCAAATCATCTACCACCTTCAAAAGAAAGGTTGCCCGTCCATTGTCAATTACATAAAAAGGCGCATCAGTATTTAATTCGAGCCGGGAAGGCGCAAGATCGTCAAGAATGCTCTTTTCGATGTCTTCGTGGTCATTGTGAAGCCAGATGAGGAGGCCAGCGTGATGCCGGCTCTTCTTTGCCTTGAAGTTTGTGGCAATCCCGCGCAACGTTTGGTTGTACTTGGCGCATTCAATTGTCTGGCCTAGCTCCTTAATATGAGCTTTGAATTGCGTCCTAAGTGTCCCTTCCTTCGGATAACTGCCAATAATGTTTTTATTAGAAACATGGACAAAATCAGTCCGATCATCATGGAATGGATTGTTGTAGAGGTAAATCTGATCTTCGCCGTGGCTTTGGCGGGGATTCCCCTCGTCATTGACATGAGTGGGCGTGTTGCAGCTAATTGCAATATTGTGGATTAGATGCTTCCAGCCGATCCGATCAAGAAGCGCACTAGCCAAAGCCTCACCAATTTCTCCGGATTTTTTAGACTTCTCCCCTGCCATTGTTATGCCCCTTTAAGTTGAATGTCCACAACGGCCCGAAGTCCGTCTTTGGTGGATTTCACGTCAATCGACGATATTTTTGCATCTGGATTCGAAACCAACAGGCTGACTCCTTCCGCGATCCGCGCCTTTGTGACAACTTCCTTTGCGTATCTGGCGAGACGCTTGCTCTCAATTGATAGGTCGTCGTCCAGAGAGATTCCATATCTGAGGTGAGCGCCGGCAAGAAGCTGATCTACGCTTTCATTGTCAATGTAGCTCTTGGAAACATTCCGAATATCCGTCAATGACAAAGACTCGTTTTCGGTGAGGAGGTCTTCTACTTGTCGGGCGAACTCAAGCGCATCACTCGGTGCTCCAACTTTGCTGGAAATAGCCTTAATCAATGCGCCAGCGACTTGGGCACATTTTTGTGGTGTCTGACTGGGGGTGGATTTTAGAAAATTCTCTATCCAATATTTTGTTTTTTGCCCCAAATTATCAATCACGAGGACCTTAAGGCTTTCTGAAAGGATGATTGCGCCTTTCTGAACCTTGTCGAGGGATATGCCGCTTCTTTCGATCACTTGGATTGCACCCTTTTCTTCGCCGACATCTAGGTAATCATCTTTACTTTCAACTCTGAACAAGCCCAGAGCTTGAAGTTTGCGGTCATTAATCCTGATATCTTCAAAAAGAATAACGAGAAATTCCCCCCCGCCAATGTTTGGATGACTGGAGCAACTATACAAATGCTTTGCTATTGACTCGCTGCATTCTTTGAATTTCGCTGGATTGTCAAAAGCATTGACGGCATAATGATTGATGGTGTTTAGTGAAATATCAGACTCGTGTGTCAGATAGTATTCCTGACCATTCCGTGCGACTGGAGCCAAGAGATTTTTTAGCAACAACTCGTCTAGGGCGCTGGATCGTTGGCATTCGATTTTTGACAAATGAATCCCTTCATCCCTGAGTTTGTTACCAACCCGGTGGACAATAACCTTTGAAACCTTCGCTGAACTTATATCCATTTTTTATCCTTCCTTATAAGACGGGAGTTCTGAAGCTCACGCGCCGAAGATATTGGAATTGCCGCTTTGCATTGCAAGAAGTCTTGAGATACTTGCATCAAACGCCCGCTTGAAATCCGGATCGCCAGCGTAGCGTTTGTACAAGTCCAGTTCCCTGCGGCGTTCGATGCTGACGGCATGCTGGATCAATTTCTCCAAGGCCAACTGTCGGTTCTGGGCATCGGGGTTGTCTTCCACCTGAGCCTTGTAGTCGGCATGGTTCACCACATGCTTGGCGATATTGATGAACTTGACGCGCTGCTCCTCGGGCGTGGCCTCCCAGCCTGCGAAGTGCCTGTCATTGAAGGCGCGGACGATCTCTTCCAGTGGGTCTTTGTCACCCGGCCCCATGTGTGGGCCGCGCACGTTCGGGTTTTGCGGCTCCAGCTCGGTTTCGTCGGCATCGAGGCCAATCTTGGCTTCAAGCCGTGACCGTTCCAGCCCGTAGGTTGAGAGGTCAACGCTGTTCAGTAATTCGTCCAGCTTGTCCTGGTCAGGGTCTTTGACCTTCAGTTTGGGTATCAGGAACTTCAGGAACCGGTGCAGCATTTCCCAGTTCACGTTGTTGAACGGGATGATGGCCGCCACCTGTGCGTAAATCTTGACGAATTGTTTGGCCTTGATCTTGAAGTCAATGCGCTGCTCGTCGTCCAAGTCCGCATCGAAGCGGGCCACCACCGTGTCAATGATGGGGGCGAGTTCTTCGGCTTCGGCGCTGGCAAAGAACTTCTCATTGAAGGTCGTCACCTCGGCCCAGTCGTAGATGCCGAAGTTGTCGAGCACATCTTTCAGGTCATGCAAGACGTTCACGTCCGTTGGCTCGCTCAGGCTGGTGGACGTGTAGAAGGGGTCAAACGCCGTCTTGATGTCGTCTACCGAGTTGTAGAAGTCGAGCACGAAGGTATCGGCCTTGCCCAGCTTCCAGTTGCAGCGGTTGAGCCGAGACAGCGCCTGCACGGCCAAAACGCCTTGTAGCTTCTTGTCCACGTACATCGTGTGCAGCATGGGTTCGTCGAATCCTGTCAGGTACTTGTTGGCAACCACCAGAATCTTGGCATCGTCCTTCTCGAACTCATCAGGCAAGTCCCGCGCAGAAAAGCCGTTCAAGGACTCTTCGGTGTGCTTGATGCCATCAACCGTCTTTTCGCCGGAAAAAGCGACCAGTACCTTGAAGGGCGCATTGGCTTCTTTCAGGGCCGCGCGAATAGCAAAGAAATATCGGATGGCGCATTCAATGTTCCGTGTCACCACCATGGCCTTCGCCTTGCCTTTCAGCTTCTTGGCCTGCCAGACGCTGGCCGTGAAGTGATCGACCATGATCTTGGCCTTCACCTCAATGGTCTTGGGGCTGGCTTCAACAAAGACTTTGAGCTTCTTCTGCGCCTTGGCGGTATCGAACAGAGGGTTGTCCTCCACCGACTTCTGCACCTCGTAGTAGCTCTTGTACGTGGTGTACTTCTCCAGGACGTCGAGGATGAATTTTTCCTCAATGGCCTGCTTCATGGAATACAAGTGGAAGGGGTAGAACTTGCCATCTGAGGCTTGGCGACCAAACTTTTCCAGCGTGGCAGGCTTGGGCGTGGCAGTGAACGCAAAGTAACTGGCGTTCTTGCTCATCTTGCGCTCGTTCATCGCCGCCAGAATCTGGTCTTGAACATCCACTGGTTCGTCACCGTCTTGGCCCGCCAAGGTTTCATTCACCTTGTCAGCAGCCACGCCGGATTGAGATGAGTGCGCCTCGTCGATGATGACGGCGAATTTGCGGTCAGACAGCTGCCCGATGCCATCCACGATGAACGGGAACTTCTGCACCGTGGTAATGATGATCTTCTTGCCAAGCTCAAGGTTGTATTTGAGCTCCTGCGCACTTTCGCAGTGGGCAAAGATGTTCTTGGTTTCAGAGAACAACTTGATGTTGTCTTTGAGCTGCGTATCCAGCACGCGTCGGTCTGTCACCACCACCACAGAATCAAACAGATTCGCTGTGCCCGTGGTGTCGTACTGCTCCACCAGTTGATAGGCCAGCCATGTGATGGAGTTGGACTTGCCCGAGCCGGCCGAGTGCTGAATCAGGTAGGTCTGGCCCACGCCCTTCTGCTGGGCATCCTGCAGAATGCCGCGCACCACGTCGAGCTGGTGATAGCGGGGGAAGAACAGCGCCTTGCGCTCCTTGCCGGTCTTTTTGTCCTTCTCAACCGTGAACTTGGCGAACTGCTCAATGATGTTGGTCAAGCTGCGGCGCGGGAGAATTTCTTGCCACAGGTACGCTGTCTTGTGTCCGTTCGGATTGACCGGGTTGCCCTTGCCGTAGTTAAAGCCCTTGTTGAACGGTAGAAAGTTGCTGTCATTGCCCGCCAGTTGCGCACACATGAAAGCCTCGTCCGGGTCTACCGCGAAATGCACCAGGCAGCGACCAAACTCAAACAGCGGCTCCTTCGGGTCACGGTCGGTGCGGTACTGGCGAACGGCGTTCTGCACGTTCTGGCCTGTCCACGGGTTCTTGAGTTCTAACGTCGCCACCGCCAAGCCGTTCACGAACAGGACCATGTCCACCGACTTGAAGGTATCCGTCTGGCTGTAATGCACCTGCCGGGTCACGCTGAAGCGGTTGGCCTCGAAGTTGGCCACGACCTCGGGGTTGAGGTCGTTGTAGGGCAAGCGGTACAACAGGTCGAAGTGGGCATCGTCAATGTCCAGCCCTTTCTTCAGCACGGCCAGCACGCTGTCTTTCTTGATCTTCTTGTTCAGCCGCTCCAGCACCAACCGCTGCCAGTTGGGCCGGTCTTTCAGCTTCGCCAATTCCTTGGGCTGGGTGGCTTCGAGGAAATCCCAAAAGAGCTTGCCGTCAAAAGCGAACTCGCGGTCAAAGTCAGCCGGATCGCCAACGCGATAGCCGTCCTTCGCAAGTGCGTTTTCGATATGCGATTCAAGCGCGGCTTCGTTGGTTTGACTGACCATGGCACTCCCTTAGAGTTTTATCTTCCCGGTGACTGATTCTGCGATCAGCGCACTTCTCATTTCCTTCAAGGCAGATATTTCCGTTTCTATTTTGCCTTGCATCGTCGCGAAATCTTGGTTAACTCGATTGATGAATTTCACAATGTTCGCTTGCTCGTCGGAAGGCGGAACAATTGCTGGTATTGCGTTGAAGTCTTCGGAGTAGAGACGCAAGAATCCAACGACAATGCCACGAACCCTGCGATTAAATTCCGCAAGGTACCCAGGTGTCTTGAAGAGACGTTCAAAGAAGATGGGCTGGTTCGTTTGATCTCGTAGCCTAAATACAGAGTAGTCGGGACTGACCAATCCATCGCAAGGTGCCACCCCAAATACGGCCAAATGAGCCTTCAGTCGGTTTGCACCAAATCGCCTTTGCGGCAAAGTTTCGCGCCGTCATACGACTCTGACTGGAGGGTTTGAATATCTAACTCCTTGGCCGGGACTAGACCATATCGTTGACTCATTGAGAGGTGAGTTTCCTCACCTTTCAAGGATCGCTGATTCTGCTCTCGGAAAACGTATCGATTCGGTACAACCTTCCAATGGGCGGGTATGGAACCAAGCCAAGGCACACCGCTGTCACGTCTAGAAACGGAGGCATTCGTTCCCTGCGTAACTGCTTGGTTGATCAATATAGCCTTTTGCTCCTGAAGAAGAAGAATTAACGTTTCTTTTTTCCCAATTGCCTCGTTGATTTCGTCGGTTTTTTGGTCTAGAAATTCGACGATACGATTCTGCTCCGCGATTGGCGGAACAGGCATAGCAAGGCTGAAGAATGCGGTGCTTGTTATTACATTCCGAAGCCCTGTATAAAGCGGCCGTAGCTGTTTATTGTTATCAAGCGAGAGGTAGTAGTAGTAAGCGAATTGGCTTGACACTCTTTCGTTGCAGCGAACAACCGTGTATGCGCCAGTAATCATTCCATGGTGCACTGCTCGACCAATGGTTCTGGGGGTCTCTTCTACGTCGAATAGGCAAAAAATCAGATCATTTGGCTCAACTACCTTGTAGGTGTTGAACTCCGCCGGAAATTTACCCTTCGGATTTTCCATGTCACGCGGGATAACTCCTTGTAACGTCAAAGAGAGAAGTTTGAACGATGCCGACTTTTCACCAACAACTCCTTTTTGCTCAGAAAAAAGAAATTTATTCTTTTTAATTTCCCAATGAGTTGGAATTTCTCCGAGTAGTTCATTCCCGCTAGGCTTGTAGCTCTCATGCCGTTGCATCAGCGGCCTCCTGCAAGCGACTCAACGACCACAACTGTTTGGCTATGCCTTGGTAGGCGACATAGCGTTCGTCAAAACTGGCCTTTTTGAATTCATCGAACGACTTGAATGGCAGGCCCGTGCGTGCCATCAGTTGCAGGAAACCAGGGTTGTGCTGATAGCAGGCGCTATGAAGCGAACGGGCCAGCAAGTTTTCCTTTTGGTAATGCGCCACCTTGTCGGCAAAGGTCTTGTCGTTCAGGCTGGCATTGATCTTCTTGGGCAACAGGACAAGGCCGCCGATGCGGTTGCGGTAGCTGGTGAATTCTTGTGCATGGGCGAATTCATCTGCATGGCGCTCGAAGTGGTTAGCCCACAGGTGTTCGATTTCGTAGGCGTTTTTGCCTGAGCGCACGATGTATTCAAGATAGCGCCCCGGTTGGCCGCTTTGTTCTTCAACCCAATGCGTGAAGCGGGCCAACTGACGGTGCAAGCTCTTGGCGTTCCAGTTAATCAGCGACGGCTGTTCTTCCAGCGGGAATTCGTTTTCGTCACTGGTCAGACGAGTAATCAGCTTCTCGCGCAATGCCTCCAATGACAGGTTGCGCAGTTCCTTGGTCAGCAGGAAAGTAGCGTTCTGCAAGGTGGAGTAGTCGATGGACTTGAAATTCCAAAGGCGGCGATTCAGCCAGCAGTCCAGATAGTCGGCGGTCAGGCGCAGCTTGGCCTTGACCGTGGCTTCATCATCGGTGGGCAGCAGCGGTGCCAGTAGCACCTGAAACTGCTGGGTGAAACCATGGTCCGCATTGAAGCGAGCAGACTCAAGCCCCGGCTTCAAACTCTCGCAGGCCACCAGCAGTTCCAGATATACGCGGGCAAAGAAGCGCAGGTCTTGCCGCACCCAGCGGTTGAAGTCTTCGCTGAGGTTGAGCCCCACCAACTCGTGGTTGGTGCGCACCCAGCGGTGGTACTCCGTGCCGATCAGGTCAAAGTCTTCTGGCGTGGCACCCTTCTTCCGCTCGCGGATGTCGCCAGCGTACTTGGCGCGTAGCCACGCCTTGAAGAAATCAGCCTCAGTTTCCTTCGTGTCGCGGTCGTTGTCCCGCTTGGCAAAGGTCAGCAGCCATTGCTTGATTTCCTTGTTGGCCTCGGCCCGCTTGGTCGCATCGGTGATGCTCGCCAGCAGGTAACCCTTGAGCATGTCAGTGTTGCTCAGGGAAAGGCCACGGTCATTCATGGTCTCGAAGATGGTGTACGCATCGGCGTCGGCGTATGCCGTGATTTCCACCAAGTGCACCTTTTCCAGCAACCAATCGACAAAGTAAGGCAGCGCCTTGGTGCCAGATATATCTTGCGGGAAGGCATCGCCAATATCGTTGAAGCGCCCAATCAAGTTGTGAACCGATTCGGACTGATCGGCAGTGTCATAGCCCTTGCCGGCAAACAAGGCCTCCATGCAGTCATTGCGTTCCGGCACATTCAGGTTGAAGGACTTGGTGCCAAACTTCTTGGAGAAGATCAGCTCTTCAACGGGTTCCGCATCGTCTCTTTCTTTTTGCTGGCTGTGCAGGTAGAGCAAGAGCAAAGTCAGGCTGGTCATGCGCTGTTGACCGTCAACAATCAGGCGTTCGCTTATCTGCTGCTCGTTCTTGCGCTGGCTGATGACAATGGAGCCAAGAAAGTAGTGGCCGTAATTGGCAACGTCGGCGCGTTGGTGGGCTTCTTGGTAGTCCTCCAGAAACGCGCCGGTCAGGTCAGACACAAGCTCAGCCATCTGCTTGGTCTGCCACTTGTATTCGCGTTGGTAGTAGTCGATACCGTACTTGGCACCGGACAGCAGTTCGCGCACCGTGCGGGTCTTGCCTTGTATTTCTTGCATCACTTGGCCCCCGATACGAAGCTGACCAGTTGTTTCAATAGGCCATCGGTTTCAGCTTCCAGCGCCAGGATTTCCGCTGTGACTTCCTCAAGGCTGCGCAATGGCTTGTGCTGATAGAAGTATTTGTTGAAGCTGATCTCGTAGCCAATCACTGTCTTATCGAGCGCAATCCACGCCTCGTCAACGTGGGGGCGCACCTCTCGGATGAAGTATTCATGGATGACGCTGGAAGCAGTGGGCGTCTTGCTCTTGGCCAACGGCACGTTTTCGGTGTCGCGCAATTCGCTGTCGGGTTCGTACTCGACGAATTCGCCCGCCTTAGTGCTGGGCCAATAGCCATAGTCACCCAGCCGCTCGGCTGTGGTCTGCAACTCGGCGAGCAGGTCTTTAAGTTTGGCGCCACTGAGCTTGTGCTGCTTCTTGATAACTTTGGCACCCCGTGGGTCGCGCCAGCTCACAGCGTTCAAAACCTGCTTGCGCTCGGGCGTGGAAAGCTTCAACTTCAAGGAGGCGCATGCCTCATCCACAATGGCTTCAAACAAGTTGAAATCAAGGTGTTCGTCTGCGCCCACCTTGGCGGCAATCTGCTGTGCGGCCAGCATGATGTCGCGCTGGGCCTGCCACGTTGTCTGTGCCAGTAGCTCTTTGCGGTTCTTGGGCGAGAGTGTTATTTCTTCGCGCTCAAGATGGTTCTCAATGGCTTCTGCATGGGACTTGAGGTCGGTAAAGACCTCGTCGCCGTACTTGCCAAAGACCCATTCCATGATCTCTTGCATGCCCGGTGTGAAGCGCAGGGTGGCAATGCGTTCAGGGCTGAACTGTGCCGCCAGACGCAAAGGGCGCTCTACTGTGCCCTTGTAATAGCCAAAGTCCCGGTTGTCGAATACCTTCGATACTACCTCGTTGGCAAGACTCAGGTAAAGCTGGGTGATCTGCTGGATGTGCTCGGCGGTGAATTCGCAGTTCTTCTCGCCAAGGTTCTTACGCAGCTTCTGGTACAGGTTGGATGCGTCAATCAACTGCACCTTGCCTTGCCGTTTTTCTGCCTTGTGGTTGGACAGCAGCCACATAGGTGGTGATGCCGGTGTTGTAGAACAGGTTGTTCGGCAACTGGATAATGGCTTCGAGGTAGTCGCTCTCGATGATGTGGCGGCGAATGTTGCTTTCGCCGCTGCCTGCATCGCCAGTGAACAAGGCAGAACCGTTGTGGACGGAGGCAATGCGCGAGCCTGAAAACCGCGTGGCGTTCTTGTCGCTCAGGTCTGAGCGCCGTTTCATCTTGTCCACCATCTCCATCAGGAACAGCAACTGGCCGTCTGATGAGCGCGGAATGGCGGGATAGAAGTCGAACGACTCGCCGGTGTAGTCCGAAAGATTGACTTGAAAGCGATGGTCAAGAACCTCTTTGCCTTCGATGATGCCTTTCTGGTCACCCTTCCAGGACTTGCCGTAAGGCGGGTTGCTCAACATGAAGTCGAAGCGCGTGCCTGAGAAGTCGTTGGTTGCCAGCGTCGAGCCGAATTTGATGTTCTCGGGGTCATTGCCCTTAATCATCATGTCGGACTTGCAGATGGCATAAGTCTCGGGGTTGATCTCTTTGCCGTACAAGAACACGCCCACCTTGGCCTTGATCTCGCCTTCGGCATCGGTCACGAAATCTTGTGATTCGGTCAGCATGCCGCCGCTGCCGCACGCTGGGTCGTAGATGGTGAGCGGGTTTGGTAGCTGGTCTTTCACCGGGATGAACACCAGATTGGTCATGAGGTTGATAACCTCACGCGGCGTGAAATGCTCCCCGGCCTCTTCGTTGTTTTCTTCGTTGAACTTTCGGATCAGTTCTTCAAACACGTAGCCCATGCTAAGGTTTGACAAACCTGGCTGCATGCGGCCGTCTGGCCCTTTCCGGTCATCCGGGCTAAGGTTGATTTCCTCAGACACAAATTTTTCGATCACGTCATGCAGCACGTCCGACTGCGCCATCTTGCGAATCTGGTTGCGCAGGTCAAACTTATCAACGATCTCTTTAACGTTGTCCGAAAAGCCGTCAAGGTAATTTTTGAGGTTGGCTTCGAGCTGCGACGGATTGCCCAGCAGTGACTTAAGGGTGAATTTGGACGTGTTGTAGAAGACGTAACCTGAAGCTTCACGCAGGCCGTGGGGGTCGAGGTCGGCCATGTCTGCGTCTTCACGCTGGAAGCGCACCTCTTCAAGCACCGTGTCTTTTGACGGTTCCAACAGGCAGTCCAGACGGCGCAGGACAAACATGGGCAGGATGACATCGCGGTACTTGCCGCGAACGAAGACATCACGAAGGCAGTCGTCAGCGATTGACCAGATGAACGAGACGATCTTGTTATGTGTGGAGTGATCCATGAATCCCTTGGGTACTGAGAGTGCTGTGCGGGCCGATTAAGGCGACGCGGGCCACAGCGACTGAAAATCAAACGAAAGCTGTCGATGGTGCCTGATCGACAGCAGGTAAATGGTGGCGTCGAAACGTGCGTAGAGCAGCAGGTAGTGCGACATCACGTATTCGCGTATCTCGCCATCCTTGGCGATAGCCTTGAGCTTGCGTTTCAGCCCGTCGATACCGTTGCTGGCCTCAACCGAGCGGGTTGGGCGCTCAAAGAACAGCCTCCCCATGCCGGGAAAGCGTTCGAGGTTCGGAATGACGGTGTCGGTGAGTTCGTCCAACAGGGCATCAAATGCCTGCGGTGCATCGGCCGCAAGCAAGAACGCTTCTGCCTCTTCGAGATTGCGCTCGAAGTTTGCGGTGAGTTTGACGGCGTGCTTGGTTGCCACAGCGCAGACGCTGTTCAGACGTGGGCCTTGGCCGCGCGGCGGCGCTTCAACGCGGTCAGAGTGCTGTGCGCATCCTTGACCTTGCCGGCTGCGATGTCGTCCAAGGCCTTGCCAGCTTCGTCAATCAGCAGTAAGTGAATGCGTTCACGCTCCAACTGGTGGTAGTAGTCCAGTCGCTGGGAGTCAATGATGGCGACATAGCTTTCGCCGTTTTTGGTGATGATCTTTTCGGCACCGGCTTTCACCTGGTCTGCCAATTCGGACAGACTGGCCCGCGCTTGCGTGAGCGAGATAACGTCACTGACTGAAAATGCCATGGTGGCCTCCGGTGCGCTGGGTTGATGTACAGAATTCAGCCTATCATACGCGCCTTCAAGTAGGCTGACCAAGGGTGATTAGGTCGATGGCCGGCGGGTCGTCGGGCGTGGTTTCGCGCACCAGCGTGAGCTTGTCCGCCCCGTGGTACAGGTGCACTATCGGCACGGGACAGCGGTCACCCGTTTGGCGCCATACCAGCGCCCACTGCCGATTTATCTGTTCGTAGTGGGGTAGGTCGAGAGGCACTGTGCCAAACCAGCGGTGCAGTGCGTCCCAAGGGAGCGCAATCGCGACGTCGGCTCGTAGTGCAGAAAGGGCATCGCACAGTTCGTTCAAGGTGTGTTCATTCATGGTCGGTCTTAGCTTGAGTTGCGGTAAACCATCAAATTGCCTTGACGAACCGTTTTTGCGTGCCCTTGGCTTCACTTCGCGATGAGTTTTGGCCGACCGACCAATATGTTCCAGTCATCAAGCCCATGGAACTTGGCCTTGTCGAAGCTGAACGCGATGCCCTTGATGTCGCCCGCAGCGTCGGCGTAGAACCGAATGTGGCCTCGACCGACACCTTTGAAGTTCGGGCTCGCCACGCTGCCGCGCTGCTTGCCCTTGGCTTCGTTCTCATCACGCAACGCGGCATCGCTCACGAATCGGGTGTCATCGCGACTTTTGGCCTCCTGAGACGTGTCGATGATGGTGACTTCGTACTGATCAAGGCCATCCACCAGAGGCTTGCGGGGCTTCTCCAGCTTTACGGGTGGTGAATCGATGAACAAAATGTGTCCTGGCAGGGTGTGAGTGACCTTCTCCGTGTAGAGCCAAGCCGCCACGTCGCCAGGCTTGATGTCCGTTACTGTCATGATGCGGATGAAAGCCTCTTGCTTTTCAATGCTGGGGTGCCAGTCGAAGATGCTGAATCGGGTTTTGAACTTCTTGGTCTTCAGCTGCTCAAGCACCCCCGAGTTGGTGCGGCGGAACATGTCTTCCACAAAGCCGCCACAGTCCGTTGCCACGACGTATTCGGAAGCGAACAGATCACCCGGCATGCGGGTGTAGATGTGAGTGTTGGAGTAGCTGTTGTTCTCCTGCTTGGTGTTGGCAACGAAGTCCCGCGCAAGCTGAAGGTGCTTCGGGATGCTCGTTTCTTGGGCGAATGCGCCGAACGATGCGGCTAACAGTGCGACGGCTAACCAGCGATTGACATTATTCGCTCTCATTTTTCCTCCCTTTTCTCGAATGTCCATTCGGTCTGACAGGTGCGGCAGCGGCAGGTGTACTGATTCTTGACGAAGGTAACACCGACCTGCTGGGTCACATCCTTGTAGCTTTGCCCCCTAATGCCACCGCGACGATGCACCGTCTTTGCTACCGCCTTCGTTCCGCGCCAGCGATCCACTTCAGCAACATTTGTGGTCTCGTAGTCCGTTGACTTGCAGCTTGGACAGCGATTGCGCATGAATCGGTTCCAGTACCACGCTGCAAGGATGGCCGCGAGTCCAACGCCAACAAACCAGAGTTTGTCATTGCGGCTGCGCTCTACTTTCCGCTGGACCTCAATCTCTGCATTCCGCGCGTTCTGCTGCGCATACTCAGCTTCCAGCCGTTGCTTTGCCAACTCACGTTCGGACACTTGCGGGGTGCTGATGCCTGCGCGGGAGCATCCGCCACAGCCGGACTTTTCACTGCTTGTGTTCGCGGTGCCTCCTGTTGCAGACGTTGGCTCAGGCGCTCAACGGCTGCCAATGCCCCTGGGTAGGCGCGTGTTTGGATGTCTGTCAACTCAGCCTTCTTGATCGACTCCGGCAGATTGCTGGCGCGTTGGCACTCCTGTGTTTTCGCCAAGACCGCTTCTACGTCTTCCTTGCGCCATTCCCGGGCCTTGACCCCAAGGATTAGCCGATCCGGGTTCGGGCCATCAAGCTCAGCCAGCGCATTCCAGTCCGGTGGACAAGCCAATTGCAATGCGGACTGTGCGTAGCTGGATTGGGCTGCGGCAAGCATGCAGGTGGCTGCCGCAATCGAGATCGCTATGGATATGGATTTTTGCTCTCTTTGGGGATGCATTTACTGGGATACCTTCCTGTCTTGGTTTGAAAGTGATACGAATATCGAACTAGTTAAGAAATGAAATGTAGACGAATCTCGTAGCACATGAAGCGAGATACGTCCGAGTTAGATCAGCAGTGGGGAGCAAGGCTTAAGAGAGCCCGGCTTGCGGCTGCCCTGTCTCAAAGAAAGCTCGGTGTCGGGATTGGTCTAGACGAGACAGCCGCGAACGCACGTATCAACCGATATGAAACGGGAGTTCATCGGCCTGATCTTTTGACGGTGCGAAACATCGCAAGAGAACTGGGTGTTCCCGTTGCGTACTTCTACGCTGAGAGTGACGAGCTTGCAGACTTGATCTATCGGCACGAGCGGGCGTCGACTTCCGTACGAAAAAGCATCAAGAAGTTGCTGGCGGAAGTTCCCGGCCTGCCAGAGGAGGCACCGTTGAAGCACTCACCGAGCAAGCCCCGCGAGTGAGTCATTCCTGAGAGCCACCGCAACCTCTTGAATCAGGCCGTCTGGTACGTCATTGATCTGCACCGGGTAGCGCAGTGCCAGCAACCGTTGTCGGAGCGATGGCGTTTGTCGGAATCGCGCTCCCAATGCCCTGGAGAGCGTTTCACGGTAAAACCTCTCTGGTTCATGATGACTTTGCAGCGCCTTGCGTAAAGGCCACGGCCAATCGCTAATCTTGGCCGAGTGCCAGCAGCTTTCGTCCAGAACAAACGGGTGCTGATAAGCTGGGTGGAGCCATCCAAATGCGTCCGCCGGGCTTGTGACTGCGATGCTGTCGATGGTGTGCTGTTGCCCTGCAGGTGCTAATTCAATGCAGCCGTCGAGGTCTGGTCGCCACGTCAAGCAATACGATCCGCCAATAAACCGCAACTTCAACGCCCAAGCCCCCTCGCGCTGTTGATCCCACGCTGCATGGAGCAGCACATGCACTGCTGAACCATCTTGGACGGTCCCTGCCAGCCATTGCGCCGGCCTGATCACCTCCTTGCACAACACTGTGGGATGCCACTGGGGGCATTCTTCCGGCTTTGTAAGCGTGATGCGGTATCCAAGTGATGCCATCCCGATTCCATCGGGCTTAGCAATCGTTGTTCCACTTTGGCAGCGCATAAAGCGCAATGGGGATGTGCAAACCAGTGCCGTGTGGTCGAAGTGCAAGATCATTGCTCCGGCCAGCAAGCTCCTGCTCGCCGTGCCGGACACCTTGCGCGACCAAGGGTCAAGTAGCTCGATTTTTTGAAGCGGCTGAAGCTGAATGTCTTCAAGCAGCATCGGTGCCGCTTTCGCTGGCCACTGTGTCGGTGGTGCAGGTCGGCATGCCAGTGTCGACCCATTCGTCGGTTAGTGAAGGCGCCGAAGTTGTCGAGACTGGCTCCGCCGTTTCCATAGTGGCTGGAGGTGCTTTTCGTTTCGCTGAGCTGATCGCTTTTGCGGATTTCGGCGCAGGATTTTTCGGCTTGGTGGCATTCGCTGGCTTCTCTGCTGCTACGGCTTCGGCTTCACCGGTTGGCACCGCCGTGGCGGGTGCTTTAGCTCCTTTGCTTCCTTTTTTGCCAGTCGAATCGTTGCCGGTCAGGATTGGTATGAACGTGTCGAGCTTGATGCGGTTCCAGTCGCTGCGCACTTGCTGCTTGAGCCACCAGCCGGGGTCCAGTGCATGTTCGTCGCCGTCGGCCGTACGCTCGAACACCACGAGGTGCGAGTTTCCCGTTGACGGCATCTTGCGAGGTTCCATGATTGCCAGCGGCGGCAGTGCTTCGACGGTTTTGACCTTTTGCTTCTTGCCGTACTTGATGCCGAAGTGATCGAGCAGCTTGAACAGGTTTTCGTCGGTGGTGGTGTGCGGGCCGTCTTTCGGGTAGCCGCACTCTTTGACTGCAACGCGCAGCACGGTGTCGAGCGACTTGCCTGCGACCATGGCGACACAGGCGAGCCCGCAGTCGGTGAGGTTTGCTTGGGTGACGTGTTTGATTGGCATGTGAATTTCCTTGGTGAAGCTCCGCCTCGCCAGTTGGTTGACCCGACTGGCAACTGGCACTGGCGTGAACGGAAGTGGTTGAGGTGTGCAGCTAAGCTGCGGAGGTTTGCGAAGCAATGCGGCGGCTTGGCACGGTTGATCGCGTTTTTCAAGCTAACCGCCTTGCCACGAACAGATCAAGTGGCTGCTGACTTCGCCGGAGAGCCGCTCAGAGCGTGGCAGACCTGCGGGCCAAGTCAGGCTATTTTTGTGAAAAGAACTTCTGTCGCTGCTCCGCGCGGGGCTTCCGTTTCGGAAGTTTTGGCGCTAGAATGTGAGGCTTGACCCGGTGCTATGCATCGGATGACAGTGCCGCTTTAGCTCAGTTGGTAGAGCAATTCATTCGTAATGAAGAGGTCGACAGTTCGATTCCGTCAAGCGGCACCACTTTCCCAAGCAGTCCAAAAGCAAAAGCCGCCCTCAGCGGCTTTTTTTGCGCCTGTCTTCAGGCTGTATAAACGGCGTGGAGGATCAACATGGATTACGCAAAACTGCCGCGCTCGTTCAAGGGTGAGCTTTACATTGAGCCGGATGAGCTCACCCTAGATGCAACCCGGCTGATTGTTCACGCCGACAAGGTGTCGTTCGAGTTAGCCGGTGCAGATGGCAACGGCGGTGCCTTCACGGTATCAGGCGTGGCGCAGCGAACCGGAAACGGTACGTTTCTGATGCAGGGCGTGAAGCCAGAGTACAAGACCACCGTCGCTTGCCCTGTTGGTGACTTTGAGTTCTTGGTCGTCGAAATCAAGAGTAACGAGACTGGTGATGCCACTCAGGATAGCTGCTACTTAGAGGGAGTGTGGCGTGAGAAGAATCCGCCGGCAGAGTGGGCATTTTCGGGTACTTTGGTGCCATTCAAGTCAGCTTGACGGCAGGGCCGTAGTCCTTGTTGTTCTGACGGCGTGACCCTTATGCAGGCGACGCCACGATCCCCGTAGTCAAGGCTTCTTGCTCTTGGATTTCTTTGTGGGTGCGGATTGCCTGACCATCCACGCCATTGCCGACTGCTCCGTGACTCTGCTGGGTGCTTCAACTGCGTTGGCAGGGAGTAGGTCGGCTGCCTTCTGGCCCACCAGAATTGAATAGTTGAGCCGTGAAAGATCGCGACCGTTTTCCAAACTGTCCCGGCATGCGGTCGTGAACTTGCCACTGGTTTCTGGTTCGTAGGGCGCGTGTGGGACTGCTGGTCCACCGCGCACTTGACTGAACCACGGGCTTTTGGGGTTGAAAAATGCGTCGGTCAACCGGGGGTAGCCAAAGCTGATCTCTGGGTAGCGTTCGTGCAACAGCGCACTGGCCTCCATGCAGCACAGTGCGGCTTTGAGCCAAAAGATCTCTTTTGCATCGTACTTCGCACCTGCCCGGATGCGGGATGGAATCGTCAATCGGTGTCTATCCTTCAGCTCCACTTGCTTTGCCTCCAAAACAAGTTGAGCTTGACGCAACTGTTTTCCAAGGTCGTATTGCAAATCCCAGACCACAACTCGCCACTGCCTTCGCCGAACGACGCTACGAGGTGAAAGCAGGTCGCGCAATGCCGTTTGAAGCTCTGTGAACGGTTTCGCGTGTGGATGCTGGGCATCTAGCACCAGCGGCTCGAAATCCGAAGAATCGCCAGTATTGCGCGGCAGCTTCCTGGCCTGTGCGACAGATTCGAGCAGTTGCTTGACTGCTCGCAGTTGTGTGCGCACATTGTTGTCCAGGCAAATCAGCGTCCCCACCTCGTGACCGGATCGAAAAGGTTCGCGCAGCGACGGAGCCTCTCCTTTGATGGTGGCGAGGCGTTGAACAATCTCGCTCTGTTCAACCGCCGAAATCCGCCTGTACTCGGTCCAGTTATTGGAGTTGATGGCTTGAACCCCGATTGTCTGAATGTGAGGCTGCGCCTCAGAGCGGTCAGTCCGAGATACATCGAACACGGCGAGTTCGTAGATTGGCTCGTACAACGAGTAAAACCAAGAGACCCGGTTGCTTTCCGTGAGAGGCGGAAGGCTTGGTAGGCTCGGGGCCAGCCATTCGGTTAGCCCCCAGGTTCGGCCGCAATCCAGCTCGAAATCGCGAACGAAAATCTGACTCAGCTTTTGGGCATCATCGACATCCGCGCCGAGGATTTGCCGCATGGTGCCGATTGGGGTCTCATCCCAGTCAAACGGTCGCCCGAGTACAAAGCCTTCTGTGCAGAAATACGCTGCGCTGAGTTGGCAGGTTGCATCCCAATCTGCAGGACTCAACTCTTTCTGTAGCTGCGAAAGAGGCCACTCTCCTTTGTCGCGCAGCACGGGTGGCAAACGGGCTTGAAGTAAGAAGTCGCTTTGGTATTCGGGGTTCAACCGCAGAAAGCGCCATGCCCATTCATCACCGTCCAACGCGAGCGCGGGGTCATCTTTGGCCAGGGCGAACGGGAAGGGCGGCGGAAGTGGAGGTGAAAAGAGCCGGAGGTCACTCATTTGGCTGGCTCCTTTTTCGATTTAAGTCGCTGGTTCATGTTGGCGACCACCGAGCCCAAGTGCTTTTGCGTCAGGTGCGAATAGCGTTTAGCCATCGCCATGGTCTTGTGCCCCAGCACTTCCGCGATTTCGCGGGTACTGGCCCCGGACATTGCCAAAAGGCTACCAGCGGTATGTCGAAGATCGTGAAACCGGAAGTCATCCAGCTCGGCTCGCTTACGACAGGTTTCCCATGCTTTGCGGATTTCAACGGGCTTGTTATCGACAGTGTCACTGGGAAACAGCAGTTGACTGGCGGGCAGGCGACCGGCGTTGTTCTTGATGGCCTTGTCACGCAATGTCATGACGGCGGTGAAGGCATCCTCAGCAAGCGGGGAAGTGCGGGCGTCGCCATTCTTTGTTTTCTCCATGACTAGCAGGCCCATGTCAGCGCCGTCCTCGACCAGTACGTTGCGCCATCGCAAGGTCATGATTTCGCTTTGTCGCATGCCTGTCGACAGGGCTAAGAGCACGACGGTGTACAGGAAGCGGTTTTCGCTTTCTTTGGCTGAAGCCAGAACGCGCTGAATCTCATCGTCAGACAGGAACCTGCGCCGCTCGTTGTCCACTTTTGGTTTCTTGACGCCGACCATAGGGGACTTATCCATCCAGCCCCATTCGTTGACGGCGGTGTTCAGCGCGTGGGAGAGCGCACCCATGTAGCGCACGACAGTAGCCGGGGCGCGGACGCGATTCTTTGCCACCGTTTTGCTGCCCGCCTTGCCATAAGGCTCAGTCGAGAGCGCGTTACGGGCCTGGGCAATGAGGTTGGAGTTCAATTCAGCCAGGTTATAGCGACCTAGCTTGGCTTCCCACCAATCCAGGTGAACCGTTTGGTCGCGGATGAATTTCGCCTTCTTTTGGGGCAAAACTTCTTTGCGATACCGGCCTATCAGCTCGGCTACGGTGTGCCGTTCTGCGACCACGCGGGGGAGGTAGCGACCTGCCTTCAGTTCGGTCTCGACCATGGCAGCCCACTGCTTGGCCATGGTCTTACTTGCGAAGGTCTTAGTTTGTGGCGGGTAACCTTTGATGCGTACTTGTACGTGGTACGACTTGGTGCCCGTTGCCGAAACGCGTTCTCTAATCACTGCCATGTCTTCCCCCTTTGATGCGCGTGAACGCTGGAGGCGATGGCGCGACTTAGCGCGTTATTTTCCTGGATTGTTTGAAATGTGCCAAAAGTGTGCCACGAACAGTTCTGAGTTAAGCTATGTCGTTGTGGCGTATAGCTTTTTAGTGGTAGAGCAACATGCATTACGAATGAGCTGCTCTACCGACTGAGCTACACCGGCATCAAGCCCAAGATTCTAGCAGGGTTTATTTGGCCGAATCAAGGTGGTAGGCGGTCACGCGCTCGACTTCGTTCTTGGAGCCC
>Ga0187843_10000796_pt1 | contig 20963 bp, 17 predicted proteins | sample SpaLakP09_SKY_43_FD_134516 | JGI IMG/M metagenome (GOLD analysis project Ga0187843, IMG submission 134516) | Oligotrophic lake water microbial communities from Sparkling Lake, Wisconsin, USA - SP09_SKY_43 | ecosystem: Environmental > Aquatic > Freshwater > Lake | place: USA: Sparkling Lake...
AGAGCTGGTCTGGCACCCCAAGACCGGCGCCCTCAGCACCCACGCCCCCAGCACCTACAAAATCCCCACCGCCAACGACAGCCCGCCCGACTTCCGCGTCGCGCTGTACGCCCAAGCCAACGCAGCCGACAGCATCCACCGCTCCAAGGCCGTGGGCGAGCCGCCCCTGTTGCTGCCGGTCTCGGTGGTGCTGGCGATCAAGGATGCAATCGCTGCGGCCGGGCCAACGGGGTGTGACCCGGAGTTGAGGGCGCCGGCGACGGCGGAGGCGGTGTTGAGGGCGGTGGGTGGGGTGATGAGCCGGAGCGGCTGAACTCCTGCAAGGCAGGACTGAGGCGTTGACGTAGCAGAGCACTGTCCAATGTCCCTGTCCTCATGTGCGGAGCCCAATCGTTCTTGGGGCTACTCATCCGCCAGCCGTAAGAGGCCCTGGGACTTTGAATTCAAGACCTGACCCTCGCGCCCCTCTCGCGACTCTCTGCTCGTCGAGGTTTCGGCAAAGGTTACGAGCAAGGTCCAGATACTGCCCATTGACTATCAAATTTCTCCTACCAACCTGTCCGAAAGACTCGGCCAGGACAAACAAATGACGCTCGGCAATTGCCTCTTCCCTCAGCTTTTGCAGGGAGGAACCTTGAACGCGCCCCTCAAGCGAGACCGACGAAGAGAGAGCTCCACTGCTGCTCACTCAACTCGCGTTGTTGGCCAGCAATGCGAAAACACCTTTGGAACTGTCGACAAAGCCGGCCGGCGTCTTCGCGTATCGCGTAATGGATACCGAGTCGCTGACGTTGCCGCCGATGGCCAGCAGCTCATCCGGGCGGATGCTGACGACAATGTCACCGTGGCTCTTGAATGTGTTCGTTGCTGCAGCCAGTTCGAAGGTGACGGGTTGCTCGCGAGAACGAACAACGATGTCACCGAGCTGGGGTACGCGCTCATGCAGGCGGAGCCCCCAGAACGGGGCCGCCTTCTTGCCAGCATTCTTGATTGCGTCGTTGATGTATCGAGAATGGCTGGCCGCAAACTTGAACTGCTGGTACTTTGGGAACTGCATAGAAGCTTGCCGAACCATGAAGGAGATGGCCGCAGACGACCAGGGAATATCGACGTCGTGCCCGTCATGCGATAGACCAATGGCGGACCACATTTCACCGACGAAACGGAAGAAAGGTTCGGTGGCTTCCTTGCCCTGACCGAACTTGAAGCGCTTCCACTGTGTGAGTGCCGCGGCCACTAAAACTTCACGAGCCGCAGAAACTTCATCGCGCAAGCTAGGAATCTCAATAGCGCCAGTCTGAGGACCAGGGGGAAGGCTGGCCTTCACGAATCCCTCAAACGGTCCATCTTGGAGCACCACCTTGACCGGGAACCATCCGTTCACGGGCTCGCCTGACAAATTGACCTCTTGTCCGAGGACCAGCGTCGTCTTCAGATTAGCTGCCGTTGCGGGGCCGGCCGAGATCCGCAAGTTCAAGGACTCGACATTCACGTACATCCTTGTCATCTAGTGCTCCATGCTACGAGGTGGATCCGAAAGAGAACGGCGCCCAGGCTCCTCCCGACTTCATTTCGGGAGTTTTGCTTCGCACGCGCCCAGGGTGGTTGGCAGCTTGAGAGCGAGCTCTATGGCGGGCTTTGACGGAAACGGCTGACCGACTTTCGGAAAGACGAGTGCAGTGCGGCGGTTTATCGAGGCAATCCTGGCTGCAAAATGTGCTTTCTCCGCGATCGCAGCGTCACGCCGGTTCCGCAATGTGCCCAGGTCGCTCTCTGCGATTTGGAATGCGGCTCGATCCTTGGACTTCGCCTTAGCAGAAGCAATGTCTGCCGGGCTCAACTTGAACACAGGGTGGGCATCGGTCAGTGCGGAGATGCTGCTGTTCGTGCTTGCCTCTCGACCTCTCGCCAGCTCGAGGTCTTGTTGCAGGTCCTGCAATTCCTGATTCACGGCTGACGTGTTGGCGCCGCTCTTTGAGGCCAGATGAAGCGCCTTTGCTTTGTCGTCGGCGTCCTTTGCAGCCATCTTCTGGGCTTCCACGGCCTGAACGATATCGTCTGCCTTCGGTACACGAACCGTCTTTGAGCTGACGTTGTCAGACACCTTGTTTGTGATATTCGCCATCGTGGCGTAGATGGTCGGCAAGAGCGTGGCTAGCGATTCGTATGCCTCCTGCGCCTTTTCGATGCCCACGCCTTCAAGTTTTGTGACGTCCATCTGAAGAAGGCCGGACGACGAGTCGTATTGATTCCAAACGGTTGTTGGAACCATTTCAATCGAGGCTCGTACGCATTCCATGACCTCAGCACCCTGTCGGTAGGACAACGCCTGCGCTTCAATCTGGTAGCGGTCAGCTAGCAAGCCGACTCCTCCGGCCCCGGCCAGTGCCCACTTGCCCGCAGGCATGGAGTTTCGAACCGTGTTGTACACACCAGCCACAACAAGTCCGAACTGGCCGTTGTTCAGCAAGTCGCGCGCGAGAAGAAGATCCCTGTCGGCAGCTCGCCAAGTGCGGGCGAATGCCTCGGCACGCTTTGCTGCCATAGGCCCATCTTTGACCGTTGGCACGGACGAACCGCCGTCGCTGGTTGCAAGAAATGTCGTCGGATCGTTCATGGTGGCCGCAGGAGGATTCTTAACCTGCGAGGGGAATGCCGCGCAACCGGCCAGAAGAGCGATTGGCGCAGAGCAGAGGAGTGCTTTGTACATGCCGGGTATCCCTTAAACACAATTCGAGAACTTCGGGCGAGAGCTTGAAGTGGCCCATCGATATGGTCGTTAGGTGGATGCCCGCGTACGTCATCCGAATTGATGATTTAAACGAAGAATCGCGTGCTCGCTGAAAGGTTCGGGAAGGCGTTGGATTTCACTCATCAATGTTGTCGATGACTCCCACTAGGCGGCCTGCTAAGAATTCGGCTCCTCAACAAGCAGAAGATAGCCATGGCAAAGAAGAATCCTCTGGAGATCCGTGAATCAAAGACGGACCCATTCGGTCGGTTGGCGCCAACCGAATACGCCAAGGCCATCAAGGGATGCCAGCACGTGTATCGGAACGGGTACCGTTGCGCCACCGATGAGATCGGGCATGCCACGCCGCAAGGCAAGACACCGGCTACTCTGGTAATTGATGCAACAGAGGGTTTTATCCCACTGTGGGGTAAAGATGTGACGCTCCGTTGGCGGTTCAACGAAACCTCGTTCCGGCAGTTCGCACGTCCAGAGTCAGCCAAAAAAGCCGTCCGCGGACTGATGGGCAAGGCACTGCTTTTGTGGGGAGATTCTGTACCCGTCAAGTTCACCGAGCGTGCCGACGCCTGGGACTTTGAAGTGGTAGTTCAAGAGAATGACGACTGCAATACGAGCGGCTGCACATTGGCTATGGCCTTCTTCCCGGACCAAGGGCGGCACAAGCTGTTCATCTACCCGAAGTCATTTCAACAGTCGATCGAGGAGCAAGTGGAGACGCTCGCCCACGAGTTCGGACACGTGTTCGGCCTGCGTCACTTCTTCGCAAAACTCAGCGAGACGGCTTGGGGGAGCGAAATCTTCGGCGACCACAACCCCTTCTCCATCATGAACTACGGGGACAAGAGCTCAATGACAGAACAGGATAAGTCCGATCTGAAGCTCTTGTACTCAATGGTGTGGTCAGGTGCGCTGAAGGAAATCAACGGCACAAGGATTCGGCTGGTGCAGCCGTTTCATACGCTCTAGCGGTCTCCGAGAAGCGAAATGCGGTCCGCCGTCGTCGCTTGAAGAACCGCGACATGAGCAGCGAGGGTCAAGGCTGCGAGGGCTGCGAGGGCTGCGAGGGCTGCGAGGGCTGCGAGGGTCACCCATTAGCCGCCCCGTCAAGTAGCAAACACACGCCCCTTCACCGCAAGAGCGCACTTGTTCTCCACCTCACTCAAGACTGAGTTCCTTGCTCGTCGAACTCACCGCGCACTTGGTTCTCAATGCATGGTTGCGCCGCAGCGCACCAGTCACCCATCAGGATCAAGGCGGCTCGTGTTGGTAGACACGCGCGCCCCTGGCGGCTTTGGCCGCCCCTGAAAACCCTCTGTGCCGCGCCGTGTCCAATCATCGCGGGCATTGGGCCCCGCACGGGTCTTGTGGCTGCGCCGCCGTGCCTCACGGTCTTGGCGCTCCAACCCCATTTGCTCACGTCACGGGCGCTGCGAACTCTTCGATCTTGGGCGGGATCGACGCGGGCTTGCATTCAGGCCTGATGGTTCTGCCAACCCGATGGCTGCTTGACCCGCGTAGTCCCTTCACTCGTCACATCTCATCGGTCAGCCGAAGGCACGCTTCACGTCGAATACGGCCCCAGTCTTCATCACATGAAAGCAAGCCCGGGCCAGCTTGTTCGCCACGGCCTTGATGGCCACCACTTGCAGGCTCTGTGCGCACTTCTTCTGGAACCAGCGCCGTATCGTTTCGTCGTAGCGCACTGCAAAGTGCGCCGCCTCGATGAAGGCCCAGGCCAGGTGCTTGTTGCCGCACTTGGCGTTGCCGCTGCCCTTCTTCTTGCCATTGGACTCGCGCCGGCTGTCCACCGTGCGGGCGTAGGACGCGAAGTGGCGCGCGTCGGCGAAGCGGGCCATGTCGCCGCTCTCCAGCGCGATGGTCAGGCCTTGAGTTCGAGCAGCGCGAGGGTCAGACCTTGAATTTAAAGTGCCAGGGCCAGCTGATACGTGCGAACGTGCAAACCTGATAACGACCAAACTCACCGCATTCTGACAGTGACTCCCCTGGCAGCCTGCGGCACCCGGTTGGGCGACATCCAGCGTGCACGGCACGAGACCATCAGCCCCGGACGCACTGGCCTAAGGCCTTAAAGTGGTGGCAACATAACGCCTGCTTTCGGTCACGCCAGGTTCGCCCATTCGACAGGGTGTGTTTGTTTGTACCCAGTGAAGTGCAGGTGAGCAGAATTCCTCAGTTGGAGTGAAATGTACGAAGACTCACAAGCAATGCGAATGCAGCATGCGTTAAAAAGCACGGCCCGAACGCCTGCGTCTTCTCGCAGTTTGGTGCTGAACGACGCGCTCGATCAGCTGTTGACGGTTTAGTAGGCAGAGCAGGATGTTCACAATCTTCTTGCTGGCCCTGTCCGCTGTCTTCGCGTGGCTCGCCGCTGACGCCTGGCGCCTCCGGGGCGGCTCAAGACTCCCCTCTGCTCAGCTGCTGAAGCTACGCGGGCAAACTACAGATCATCTGTCGCTTAAAGAGCAACGCAAACGGCAGGACTACGACGAGAGAAAACTAACTGGCAATACGAATGCCATGTTCCTCGTCTTTGCTGTCCTTTGCCTCGGCTTCTTGGCCGCAGCGCTGCATCAACTGCTCGGCTAGTGCACCATGTCCGTGTCAAACCTTGAACATCGACAAGGGTGTTGCTTGCCTTCAAGGGGGCCGCGAGGTTCAGGAAGCGCTGCCAAGGCTCAATCTCTGACCCAACAGCCCTCCACAGCCCCAGCCATGCTTGCCAACGCCGCCCCGCCTCGGCCCACCAGCGTCACGACGCTAGGATTTCAGCCATCAGCCCAGTCGCCTGGCAGCTTCTTGTTGGTGTCGATGTTCGCCGTCCTCCTCAGTTGCGGTTTCGGCGAAGCTGCGCAAGCACAAACCCAGCTTCCCGCCCCCTCCCGCACCGCCTTCAAATGTGAAGTGGACGGCAAGGTCAGCTACTCCGACAGCCCTTGTCTGGGTGCCAAGAAGGTGGATTTGGAGCCCACACGGGGCCTGAACAGCAGCGTTTCGGGCAAGTCTCCTCTTTCTGCTTCGCCGCCGTTCGGGGCCGATGTCCAGCGCGAACGCCGGCGCGAGGCCATGGCCGAAGCGATCAAGCCGATCACGGGCTTGGACGCCAAGCAGCTTGAGATCCAGGGGCAACGCATGAAGCAGTTGTCACCCGAGGCGCGTCAGGCCTGCGCACGGCTGGACCGCGCGATCCCCGCTGCGGAAGCGGCTGAAGCCAGTGCCAGCAAAGCTGAGCTGCCCACTATTCAAGAACAGCTGCTGCAGTTGCGCAAAAGGTTCAGAGAGCTGCGTTGCTGACAGAGCGAATCAAGGAAGGCTGAAGAAACGCGCTGAGCTCCACCGTCTTGGCCACTTCGCCCTGACGCAATGAGGCCCCTGCCCGGCACCAGGGAACGGCCCGATTCGGGCGATCAAATTGCTCCATACACTCGCGACCTTGCGCGACCGCCCTGCCGAACACTCGTTCGCTTCGCATGCTGGCCCGCTTGCTGCGGCATGCGGCTTGCGGCCCCATGAGCTCGAGTTGCACCTGCAGCGCTGCGACCGCCTGCCATCTGAGCTTTCAGTGGTGGCATCCCATCTATTTCAACCATCACACCATGAACGCTGCTGAGCACAAGGATTCGAACAAAGCGACGGACGCAGACCCAAGTTCGCCCAAGCAAGTGACCATCCCAGCGCAAGCCCCTGCACCTACCGTGGCGAACCCAAGCCCCATCGCCGGTTTCTGGCGCCGCGTCGCCGCCTTCATGCTAGACGGCCTGGCGCTGGGCCTCATCGGCATGGCCCTGGGTGCGCTGGCGTCCGATGCCCTGGTCGGGCTCGGGCCCTGGGGCCGGCTGCTCGGGTTCGGGATTGCGCTCGCCTACTTCGGCTTCTTCAACAGCCGGCTGGGCTGGGGCCAGAGCTTGGGCAAGCGCTTGCTGCAGATCAAGGTGGAGGACGCGCAGGGTGCGGAGTTGCCACTCGGCCGTGCCGTGCTGCGCTACCTGCCCGTGGGCACGGTCTGGTTCCTGAGCAATGCGCAGCTGCCGGACGCCCTGCTATTCAGCGCCTGGGCGGCCGTGCTGGGCCTGGCCATATTCGGGCTGGGCGCCTGCCTGCTTTACCTCTTTGTCTTCAACCGCCATTCACGGCAGTCGCTGCACGATGTGCTGAGCGGGTCCTTCGTGGTGAACGCGGCCTGGCAAGGCCCCTTGCCCGCAGACCTGGTGGCGCCACTGCCCACGCTGCATCGCGCGGTCTGCGCCCTGCTCCTGCTGCTGGGTGCGCTGGGGCCGCTGATCTCGCAGCAATGGCTGCAGAAGGACAGCCAGGCCCCCTTCGCGCCCTTGGCGCAGATCCTGCGCGCCGTCAACGCCGAGCCCTGGGTGCAGTCCTCGGCCGTGAATCAAGGCGTGACCTACACCCAGTCCAGCAAGGACGGCAGCAGCAGGACCATCCGGCATCTGAGCATCCACGCCATCTCACGCGACGCCGACATTGACCAGGCCCAGCGCCTGCAAGCATTGGCCCGCCTGGCGCTGGCCGCCCACCCGGATGCGGCCACGCTGGACCAGATCCAGATCACCTTGGCCCACGGCTACGACATCGGCATCGCCTCCTCCTGGCGCTACCAGCGTCAGGTCCTGAGCCCAGCCGAATGGGCGGCCTCGCCCTGAAAAGCGCACAGAAAGGCCGCCCTGTCTGCCGGCCGCGGCTCGGGCCCTCAGGCGGGCCCGAACGCCAGGCTTTCCAGGCTCACTGGCTGAAGTAGCCCGAGCACTTCTTGACCCCGTTCTTGGTCAGGTAGAAGCGGTTGCAGTTGGTGTCATAACTGCTGCCCGTGGCGGTGATGGTCCAGCCGGCCAGGTTGACGGTGTTGAGGTGCTGCCAGGCGCCGTTGGACTTGAGGCTCCAGTGCTGGTGCGGGCCGGTGGATGCGCCGCCATTGCACAGCGCCTGCGCCTGGTTGTTGGCCGGGTTGCCAATGAAGGCGTTCTTGGCCACGGCCGCGCCGGTGTTGTACTGCAGCTTGTCCATGTGGTAGTAGGTGGTGGACCAGCCGCCGCTGTGCACGATCTCGGCAAAGCAGCTGGAGTGGCGCTTGAAGGTGCCAGCCGCCGAGGCCGACACGCGCACCCCCGTCTGGTTGCTGCCCCAGCCGCCGCCCTTGCTCATGTCCAGCGAGGACATGGGGTAGTTGCCGCTGCCGGTGTTGGTGTGCGCACCGCCCACATGCCAGGAATCGCCGATCGGAAACGGGAACTGCAGAAAGCCCGCCGGCGGCCCGGCCAGGCTGGTATCGGGCGCTGCAGCGCCGGCCTCCTTGCCAGCTTGAAAGCCCGCGCTGTCACGCAAGGCGCGGGCCGATTCGAGATCGAAGCTGAGGCCAAACAAGCGCTGGTAGGTGGCGGCAAACTCGGCCTCGCTGCCGCTGGAATTCGCCAGCAGCGCACGCAAGGGGGCGGCGGGTGCGGCATCGCGGCCGAACTCGGAGGCCGCCTCATGCGCGGCAGGTTCGTACAGGCGGCGGGCCAGCTGATCGGCCACATCGCGCACCTGGGCATTGAAGCCGCTGTGCGCCGACAAAGCCCCCATGGGCCTGTTGATGGCTGCACGCGAACCCGGTCGGCTGAGCAAGCCGCTGTGCTGCTCGATCAGGGTCAGCAGGACGCGCGGGCTGATGCTGCTGTAGCCGGCCCAGTGGGAAATGATCTCCGCGTACTGGGCCAGCTCGGGCGCGCGCGCCAACAGATAGGCCTCGGTGTCGAAGCCGAACATCTCGGCGTGGCTGTAGAGCAAGGCGTTGGGGGTGGTTGCAGGCGCTGCGCCCGCGGCATGGGCGGGCGCGGCGGCCACAACAAAGGCAGAGGCCAGGGCGAGCAGCAAGGCAGAAGAGGTGTGCTTCATGGCGATGGGCTTTCAGGGCAAGGGTTTCAAAGGTTTGAAGGTCGCCTGCCAATCGCCTCAGGGCAACGTACGCCTCGATTCAGGTTCAACCCAAGATCGACCCAGAGTCGACTTCGACGCGACCTCCCAGGCCGCCTGAGCGCAGCAAGCCCAGCCAGTCTAGGCAGCGAGCCCTGCGCCGGCTGCTGTCCAAGCTGGCAGCTTGTCCGGCCGCTCGGGCTGTGCTAACGCACACACAGGCCGGTACGTCGGGAGGGCGAACGCGCCGCTCAAGAACCCAGCAGCCAGAGCATTGCCGCCAGCAGCATGCAGACGGTGGCCAAGGTACTGAGCGCGGCGCACACGGGCGACTGCGCGGCCGCGCTGCGGCGCGTTTCTTCGAGATTGAAGGGGCGGAACAGCGAGGCAGGTTCGATCGCCATGTTCAAGAACGAGAAGGCCATGCTGAGCACCCAGCAGGCATAGGCGGCGCTCCAGCTGCGGCCGTAGACCAGCAGTGCCAGCAGGCACAGCACCGAGAGCACGCCCGAGACCGTGGCCGCCACTCTGTGCTTGAGTGGGAGGGAGGGCGCCGAGGGCGACGGCTTTCACATGCGCACGGTCACCCAGGCCTCAAGCCCGGCTCACCAGACTCAAGAGATCGCCCTGCACCTTGCGCCGTGCCGGCTCGACATGGCGGCCCAGCACCATCACGCGCAGGCGGCCCGGCAACTCGGTGTCGCGCAGGGCCTGGAAAAGCCGCTCGGCCAGGGCATCAGCGGAGTCCTCGCTCCAGCCCGGCTTGGCCTGCACCCAAAAGGTGAAGTGGCGGCGGGCCGGCTTGACGTCCAACTGCTGCTCACCGAGCCAGGCGGCCTGCAGCTCCGGCTCGCGCAGCAGCACCCCGCGCAGCTCGCGCAGTTGGTCGGCGCTGAGGCGGGGCGCCAGGGTCTGCTCCCAGGGCGGCAGCTCGACAAAGCGCTGCCAGGCGCTGTGCTCCATGGCCTCGCTGTCGCCGAGGCGCTGACGCCAGAGGCGACGCTGCTCGGGCGGCAGCACCTGGTCGCGCGCCTGGGCGGCATCCATCCAGTCCTGCGCCAGCCGCGCCGCGAACCAGGCCTGGTCTTCGTGGTACTGGTAGAGCTGCTCCAGCCAGTCGCCCACGCGCAGATCGGCCTTGGGCGCATGACGCAGGGCCAGGCGGCGCAGGGCCTGGGGGTGACGCGGCGCCAGGCTCAGGGCGCGCTCCAGCAGCGGAGTCGGGTCTTGATCGCTGAGCGCCTCCATCGCATCGGCCCAGGCCAGCCATTCTTCGGCGACCAGAGGCTGGCTGCCGGCGCGGGCGCGCTGCTGCAGCTCCAAAGCCTGGGCATGCTGCTGACGCAGGCGCTCACCATGCGCGCGCCAATCGGCACGGTGCTGCTCCCACCAGGCGGCGTCCAGGGCCTTGCCGATGCGCTCGCGCGCGGCGCCCAGCAGGCCCAGGGCATGGCCGGCCGAGGGCTCGGGCGGGCGCGGCAGCGGTGGGCGATCCGGGTCGGGCGCCAGGGCCGCCAGGCGGTCCTTGAGCACCGGGTGGGTGTCGTCAAAACTGGCCAGGCGGCGCAGCTCGCGGCTCAGGGCCTCGCTCTGCCAGACCGCCTCATTCGCGCGCAGCAGGCTGGTCGGCAGCTGGCTGTAGGGGCTGGGCTGGGCCTCGACCCGGGCCAGGCGCCAGTGGCGGCGCCAGAACTCCTGCTCGTACCACTGGGCCTTGATGGCGATCTCCAGCAGGGCCTGGCTGGCCACCTCAGGGCCGAAGAGTCGGGCCGAGACGCGATCGGCCTCGTACTCGTCCTCGCGCGCCAGCGCAAAGCTGAGCGCATCGAAACGCGGGAAATACCAAGCGGCAAAGCCACCCAGCACCCAGCTGACCGGCGAGCCGCCTTCGCGGTAGCGGCGGCTCAGGCGGATCCAGGCCAGGCGGGTGCGGTAGATCCAGGCGGACAGCTTGCCATGCTCGCCGCGCAGATGGCCGTACTCGTGGGCGATGACGGCGAACAGTCGGCGCGGCTCCAGCGTGGCCAGCATGGGCCAGCCGATCAGCAGGTGGTTGCGGTGATGCAGGCCCAGAAACCGGGGCTGCTGGACGATGGCAGCATTGAAATCGCCGGTGACCCAGACCCGGTGCAGGGCCGGGCCGCCAACCTTGGCGCGGATCTTCTCCAGCACGCCGAAGAGCTCGGGCGCATCCGCGGCCGTCAAGACCTGACCCTCGGGCGCGTCGAAAGGCACACGCAGGCCTTGCAAGGCCGCAAACAAGAGGCCCAGGCAGGCCAGGCCCACCCACACCAACCAGCCCCCGGGCCGGCCGCCATGTTGCAGATGCCAGGCCAGGCCCAAGAGCCCGGCCAAGCCGGCCACAGCGCACAGCAGCACGACCGCGTAGCCCAGCAAGGCAAAGCGCAGCACGCGGCGGCGATAACGCTCAGGCTCATCGCGGCTGGCCTGTTCATTCAGGCGCAGCAGGTGCACATGGTCGGCCGAATTCACGCCCCTCTCCCTCCAGAAATGAAAATCGCCCCTTCTTGGGGGCGACGGCATTGTGACGGAATTGGCAGAACCGGCGAGTGCTTCAGCGCACCCTGCTGGGATTTCAGCTTAGGGGGATGGCGCTGCGGCAAGCCGCTGAGCCGCCCTCCCCCGGCCAAGCCTCAGGCGTTCTCGATCAGGATCTCTTCGATCGTGCCGGCGGCCCGCTTGCAGGCCTCCATCACGGTTTCGAGCAGCGAGTAGAGCTCGCGCAGCTTGATGGCGCGCCAGGCGGCAGCGTCATCGCCCTCTTGCTCGAACATGGCCTTGATGGCGCGCTTGCGCAGGGTGTCGACCTCATGCTCGATGCGGTCGATCTCCTTGCACAGATCCAGGGTCTCCTGACCGCGGGTCTTGTCCGGCAGCGCCAGCACGGCGCGATCCAGGCGCAGGCAGGCATCGGCCACCAGGGCGGCCATGGTGCGGGCCTCCTGGGTGGTTTCGTTGATCCGGTAGGCGCCAACGGCATTGCAGACATGCTGCAACTCGTCCAGCACCCGGTCCAGATCCAGCGCCAGGGTGTGCAGCTGATCGCGGTTGATCGGGGTGGTGAAGCTCTCGTAGAGCAGGCGGATCAGATCCTCGAGGATCTTGTCCGCGCTGGTCTCGTACTCGTGCACTTCCTCGATCAGCTCGGCGGTCTGTGCGCCGGGCTGGCCCAGGCCGGTGATCAGGCGCAGCGTGGCATTGCCGCCCGCCACCATGCGGGTGGTGTGCGAGGCCAGCAGCTCAAAAAAGGCGTTGCGTTTGGGGGTCAGTTGACTGCTCATATCGGGCGGCTCACGTCAGGTTCGCATTCAGCATCGTCGCTGCGGGGCCTCAGAGGAGGCTCCGGCCGATGTACCAGAACAGCGCGGCAATCAGGCCCGAGGCCGGAATCGTCAGCACCCAGGCGACCACCAGATTGAAGGTCACGCCCCAGCGCACGGCCTTGACATCCTGCGCTGCACCCACGCCGACGATGGCGCCGGTGATGGTGTGGGTGGTGGACACGGGGATGCCGCCCAGCGTCGCCAAGCCCAGGCTGATGGCGCCGCCCATGGAGGCGCAGGAGCCGCTGACCGAGTTCAGCTTGGTGATTTTGGTGCCCATGGTCTTGACGATGCGCCAGCCGCCCAGATACGTGCCCCAGGCGATGGCGATGTAGCAGGAATAGATCACCCAGTTGGGCAAGGTGTGCACATCGGTGGTGGCCGCGCCGGCCGAGATCAAGAGCAGCCAGATGATGCCGATGGTCTTTTGCGCGTCATTGCCGCCATGGCCCAGGCTGTAGGCCGCAGCCGCAACCAGCTGCGCGTTCTTGAACCACTTGGAGGCCTGGTGGGGCGATCGGTTTCGAAACGCCCAGGCCACCGCCACCATCAGCAAGCCCCCGAGCATGAAGCCCACGAACGGCGAAATGATGATGAAGGCCAGGATCTTGCCGAAGCCACTCCAGACGATGGGCGCGCCCGAACCAGCCTTGATCATGGTGGCGCCAATCAGGCCGCCGACCAGGGCGTGGGACGAGGACGAGGGGATGCCGTAGTACCAGGTGATGATGTTCCAGATCAGCGCCCCCATCAGGGCGCCAAAGATCACGTAGTGGTCGACAAAGCTCGGGTCCACCGTGCCCTTGCCGATGGTGGCCGCCACCTTGAGCTGGAACACCCAGATGGCCGCGAAATTGAAGAAGGCCGCAAAAGCCACGGCCTGCTTGGGCGTCAGGGCGCCGGTGGCCACGATGGTCGAAATCGAGTTCGCGCCATCATGGAAACCGTTCATGAAGTCGAATGCCAGGGCCACAAAAATAAGCAGGCCCAGCACCCAGATGCTGATCGTTAGTCCTTCCATGACATGTCCTCAGGAGTTCTCGATCAGGATTTCTTCAATCGTCTTGGCGGCGTCTTCGCAGCAGTCCAGCACGTCCTCTTGCAAACCGTAGAACTCGCGCATCTTCATGGCGATCCAGGGGCTGCCGCCGGCTTCGAACAGGCGGGTCACCGCGCTGCGCTCGATGCGGTCACCCTTGGACTCGATCACCTCGATCTGCTTGCACAGGTCGATGATGTCGGCGGTGCGCTTCTTGTCGCCCAGCAGGCTGACGGCCTGGTTCAAGCGCAAGCAGGCATCGGCGCCCAGCGAAGCCATTTCGCGGCCTTCGACCGTGGAGTCGGTGATGTTGTACATCTCCACCGCCTGGGCCACGCGGCGCAGGGCGTTGATGACCTGATCGATCTCGATCGTCAGGGTGTGGATCTGGTCGCGGTTGATCGGCGTGGTGAAAGACTTGTGCAGCAACTGGATCAAGGCCGCCTTGATCTTGTCGGCGCTCTTCTCGTTCTGATCGACCTCCTGGGCCAGCGCTGCCACATCTTGGTTGCGCTCGCCGAGGCTGTTGACCAGGCGCAACATGGCGTTGGCACCGGCAACCACGCGGTCTGAGTGCGCCGCAAGAAGCTCATAGAACTCCCTGCGCTGTGGCATCAGGCTACTGAACATCGAATACTCCTGGGGACTTGAATGGGGGGCCGTGGGCGACAGAACGACCCGCCAAGTGCGGGCGCCTCTCGCCCGCCTTGGGGGTCAGCGGCCGGATTTTGCCCTTGTCAACAAGGGCTAGTGCTGATTTGTGTCACCTTGATGACGACAAACCACATATTTTCGCATCCCCAGCGACCTGCCGGCCTCGGGAGCGCTCTCAAACCCTCATCCAGGGGTGAAAACAACAGCGCAAAAAAAGGCCGCCTTCGCTTGAAGGCGGCCTCCTTGGCTGGCGCAGGGCGGGTCAGGTCTTGCTAGCTGAGCAATTGCTCGACATCGCTGGTCACATCGCCCGCGGCCGTGATCTTGGCCTCCAGGAAGGCCAAATCCAGGTGCAGATGCTCGACCAGCTCGGGCACCGCCACCAACAGGGACTGGCTGGGGTTGTCATGGTGCTCGGCCGCATCGGCCAGTACCTCGGCCAGGTGCAGCACCGCCGCCATCAGCGAGAAGGGGCGGATCTCCATCGGCGTGTCGGCGTCCTTGAAGGCCTCGACCATGGACGCCGGGAAATGCCAGTGCGCGGCCAGGCAGGCGGTCACATCGGCATGGGTGCAACCGAAGCGGTGCATCTCCAGCGAGAAGCGGCTGCCCGGCTCGGCCGCGTGGGCCTCGACATCGGCCACCAGCTCGGGGTCGCGCAGCGCCATCAAGAGCTGGCCGGTGCGCAGCATCAGGCCAGAGAGGTAGGCCGTGTCGGCATCGAGCTGCAGCATGCGGCTGAGGATGCGCGAGTAGGCCGCGGTGGCAATGCTGTGGCGCCAGAACAGCGCCCGGTCCAGGCCCGGGATCACCGGGAAGGCGCTGGACAGGCAGGCTGCCAGCGAGAGATTGCGCAAGGTCTCCATGCCCAGCGTCGCGGCCGCGTCGTTGAGGCTGGAGATCTGGTGCGAGGGGCTGTAGCGCGCCGAGTTGGCCAGGCGCAGCACCTTGGCCGCCAGGGCGGCGTCCTTGCCGATCAGATCGGCAATGGCACCGAGGCTGACGTTCTCGTCGTCAAAGCTGCGAATCAAGCGGCTGGCCACCTCGGGCATGGTGGGCAGGGCATTGTTCTTCTCGAAGAATTTTTCGGCGGCTGCCATGGCTGCTGCGGTCACATTGCTCTCCTGGCTGGACGGGTCGACGGGCCCGTGTTCGCTTGCAGTCTAAGTGAGGGCTTGGCCGCTTCAAAGCCTGCAAATGCGCCGCGAAGGCGGTGTATTCATGCTGGAGCCAACAATGCACGTTTACGCGGCGCTTGCCGCCCGCTGGCGCCGGCTTCAGCCCTGGGCCAGGCTCTGCAACGCCGCCAGATTGAGCAGCTTGATGGAGTAGCCGCGCACCTCGATCAGGCCGGCGCTCATCAGCTGGCGCAGCAGGCGCGAGAGGGTCTCGGGCGTGATGGCCAGTTGGGCAGCCAGCTCGCGCTTGCGTTCGCGCAGGGCCACCTCTTCACCGCTGGCCGGGCTGCGTTGTAGCAGCCAGGTGGCCAGGCGCTTTTGCGCGTCCTTGGCCATCAAATCATGGGCCGCACCGGTCAGGTTCTGCACCGACTGGGCCAGGCATTGCAGCAAACGCTCGCTCATCACCGGATGGCGGTTCAGCAGCACCCGCACGCCGCTGACCGGCAGCTCCAGCAGGCGCGCCGGCATCAAGGCCTGGGCGTCCTGGGTGCGGCCTTTTTCCAGCCAAGCGCTGCTGTTGTCCAGCCACTGCGGGCCATGGATGGCGCGCTCAAGCTGGAACTGGCCGCCCTGCCCTGGCATGGCCGGCGCCGTGGCACTGCCGCTGGCATGGGTGCCCAGGCCGACCGCCCCTTCGAGCACGGCCACCAGGGTGTCAGCCGGATCGCCACGCTTGAAGGCACAGGCGCCGCTGCACAGGCTGCGCACCCGGGCCAGTTCCTGCAGACCCCGCAGCTCATCGGCGGCCAGGCGTGGCGGGCCGAACAGCGTGGTCCACACCGAGGCTGGCACCAGCAATGGCGCAGCAGCAGGGGTCGGAGTGGCGGGAGTGAGGACCTTGTCCAAGATGGGCAACGACATGGATGGCAGGGGGACGATGGCTGCCACTGTCGGCCAGAAGCGCGCTTTTGTCTTTGAGCCACATCAAAGCATGTGGTGCTGAGCCGGCGGCTCAGACGATCAGCAAGGCGCGAAAGTCGTTGACGTTGGTGAAGCTGGGCCCGGTGATCAAGAGATCGCCCAGGGGCGCGAAGAAACCGCGGGCGTTGTGGGCCTCCAGCTCGGCGCGGGGATTCAGACCCAGGGCACGGGCGCGGGCCAGGCTGCTGGGCGTGAGGAAGGCGCCGGCGTTGTCACCGACACCATCGATGCCATCGGTGTCGGCCGAAAGGCCGTAGACGCCGGCCTCGCCATCGAGGGCAATGGCGCAGGCCAGCAAGAACTCAGTGGCCCGACCGCCCTGCCCGAGCGCTTGCCCCGATGGCGGGGGCTTCACGGTGACCGTGGTCTCGCCACCCGAGATCAGCACACAGGGCTTGGCAAAGGGCTGGCCGCGCCGCGCCACCGCGCGGGCCAGCGCCGCATGCACACGGCCCACCTCGCGCGCCTCGCCCTCGATCTCGTCGCTGAGGATGTGAGCGGCCAGGCCCAGCGCGCGCGCCGCCTCGGCCGCCGCTTCCAGGCTCATCTGCGGCGTGGCCAGCATGCGCAGCTGCTGCTGGTCCCAGAAGGCCTCGCCCGGCTTGACCGTCTCGAAGGCGCCCGACTCCAAGCCGGCGCGCGCCGCGGCCGGCAGGCTCAGGCGGTAGCGGACGCAAATGGCCAGGGCATCGCGGCAGCTGCTGGCATCGGCCACCGTGGGGCCGGAGGCGATCACGCCGGGCTCATCGCCGGGCACATCGCTGATCAGGAGGGTCAGGACTTGCGCCGGCGCACAAGCCGCCGCCAGCCGCCCGCCCTTGATGGCCGAGAGGTGCTTGCGCACGCAGTTCATCTCGCCGATCGAGGCGCCGCTGTGCAGCAGGGCACGGTTCAGCGCCTGCTTGTCGGCCAGGCTCAGGCCCGTGGCGGGCAGGCTCAGCAGCGAGGACCCACCGCCCGAGATCAGGCAGATCACCAGATCGTCGGCGCTCAGGCCCTGGCACAGGGCCAGCATGCGCTGCGCCGCGGCCTGGCCTGCGGCGTCGGGCACCGGGTGGGCCGCTTCGACCAACTCGAGGCGCCGCGGCCGGTAGCCCGGCGGGGTGTGGCCATAGGCCGTGATCACCAGGCCTGACACGGGCGCGTCGGCCGGCCATTGCGCTTGCAAGGCCGCCTCCAGCGCCTGCACCATGGCGCCGGCCGCCTTGCCAGCGCCGAGCACCAGGGTGCGGCCACGCGGCGGCGCGGGCGGCAGCTCGGCCGCCAGGGTGCGCGCCGGCAAGGCGCGGTCCACGGCCGCCTGGTAAAGCTGGCGCAGCAAGGCCTTGGGGTCGGGAAGGGTCAAGGCCGGGCTCCGGCCTCGAACCAGCGGCCCAGCAGGGCTCGCTCAGCGTCGGTGATCTGGGTGGCGTTGTTCATGGGCATGAGTTTTTGCACCACGGCCTGCTGGTAGAGCGCCTGGGCGTTGTGACGAATCAGCTCGGGGCTGTGCAGTTGCACCCCCTTCTGCGCCAATTCTGCGTTATGGCACATCACGCAGCGCTGGTTGACGATGGCTTGCACCTCGGCCATGGTCGGGGCAGCCGGAGCTGCCGCTTGGACAGGCGCCGGCCGCGGCGCCATCCAGACGATCAAACCCGCCAGCAGGGCCAGCGCGGCTGCCACAAAACGCCAGTCCTGCACGCCTTTGTGGCGCTGGACGAAGAACACCCGCACCAGCACGCCCACCGCCATCAGCAGCACCAGCACCAGCCAGTTCTGGGCATGGCTGTAGAGCATGCCGTAGTGGTTGGACAGCATGGCAATCAGCACCGGCAGGGTGAAATAGGTGTTGTGCACGCTGCGCTGCTTACCGCGCTGGCCGAACACCGGGCTGACCGGCCGGCCGGCGCGCATGTCGGCAATCACCTGCTTCTGGCCCGGGATGATCCAGAACAGCACATTGGCGCTCATCATCGTGGCCAGCATGGCGCCGATGATCAGAAAGGCCGCACGGCCGGCAAACAGCTGGCTGGCCGCCCAGCTGGCGCCGACGACAAAGACCGCGATCAGGCCCAGCACCCGGCCGTCGTTGCCGATGCTGCCATCGGCCTTGTGGCCGAAGCGGCGGCAGATCTGGTCGTAGACCAACCAGCCCGAGGCCAGAAAGCCCAAGGCCGCGGCCACAGCCGCTGGCGCGCTCCAGGCATGGACGCGGGGATCGATCAGATAGGTGTTGGCGTTGGCCAGGTACAGCAGCACAAAGAGCGCGAAGCCGCTGATCCAGGTCCAGTAGCTTTCCCAGTAGAACCAGTGCAGCTGCTGCGGCAGATCAGGCGGCGCCACCATGTATTTTTGCGGGTTGTAGAAGCCGCCGCCGTGGACGGCCCAGAGCTCGCCATCCACGCCCCGCGCGCGCAGCTCGGGCGCGCTGGGTTTTTGCAAATGGTTGTCCAGCCAGACGAAGTAGAAGGAGGCGCCGATCCAGGCAATGCCGACGATGACATGCAGCCAGCGCAGCAGCAAGGCAGCCCAATCCAGCAGATAGGCGGGCGAAAAAACATCCATGGTTGAAGCGGTTCCGAGTCAGAGGCGGCTCACCACAGGCGGGCGCTGTGAGCTGCAATCCCTGTCGCGTGGGGCCAGTGCAAAGCCTGGCCCGACTCCTCTGCCCGCCGCCGCGGGGCAGCCGGGCCGCGCGGCGCGCCGGCAGCGCTCCGCTGCGACGAGTGGGCAAAGTGTATACAGTTCCGCCCCGCCCGCCTGTTCGGGTTTTCTTTCGGTCCGCGCTCCGAGCGGCCCGGCTCCTGGTGTTCAGCGGCGCTTGGCTTGGGGCGCCGACTTGACGGCTGGCTTGACTGCCGCTTTGACCACCGCCTTGGAGGCTTTTTGAGACGCTGCCTTCGCGGCTGCCTTGCCGGCTGGCTTCCCGGTGGAGACCGGTGTGGCCGTGGCTGCAGCTGTGCCCGTGCTCGGTCGGTCCGAGCGCAGCGCCCGGCCGGGCAAGAGGCGGGCCGCCAGATCGGCCAGGCCAGCCGCGGTGCGCTCCAGCGCCTCGTCACGGTAGCGCACCAGGGCCAGGGCATCGTGGAAGCGCGAGAGCCGCTCCAGCCGGTTGACCATGGCCTCCAGCTGCGCGGGCCGGGCGCTGACGCCGTCCAGCGCTTCCAGATAGGCGCTGGCCAAGTCCTCCTGCGCACGCCGACCCTCCTCGTCGGCCCGACCCAGGCTGCCATCGAGCAGACGCTCGACCAGCAGGGCCTCGGGCTGGATCAACAAATCCCAGGGGCTGGGCTCGATGGCGAACTTTTGCGCGGCATCGCGCCGGCATTGCTGGGCCAGGGCGATGGCGGCGTCGCGCTGGGCCGGGCTCTGCCAGTCGGTCAGGGCATCCAAGGCCAGGCGGTAGAGCGCATGGCAGGCGCTGAAGCTGTCGCTGCCTGGCTGGCCTTCGCCGGCCTGGTAGGCCGCCACGCTGTTCTTCAGGGCCTGGTCCATCAGCTGCGCGGCTTCATCGGCCGCCGCCGTGTCCAAGCGCCCGCTGAGCAGGCGCCGGGCCTGCAGGCTGGCCAGGCGTTGCCAGGCGCTGCCGCGCAGGGCGGTGCGTTCGGAATGGCTGGAGGCCGGCAGGCTGTCCTGCGCCGCGGCCGCTGGCCCGGCCAGCAATACATCGAGGCCGTCGAGGCGGCGCAGGGCCAGCTCGATCAGGCCGGTGTCCAGCGGCTCCGCAGCCCGAGAGCCGGCCTTGGCGGAGGGGCTCGACGGGGCCACCCCAGTCGCCCGCGTCAAGGCCTCGACCGCCTGCGCCTCGCCCAGGCGAGTCTCCACATCGACCAGCTTTTCCAGGTCCGAAATCGGCACGGCACCGCTGCGGTCCACCGCCTGCACGGCGCGCAGCAAGGCCTCGCGCGCCCGTTCCAGCTGGCCCAGCTCCATCCAGGTGCGGCCCAGGGCCGACTGCAGCTGCGGCAGCTCCAGCCAGCCGGCCGGGCAGCGCTGCTCCAGGGTGTCTTGCACGCGCTGCCCCAAGGCATCGAGCTCACGCGCGCTCAGGTGATCGCGGCGGCGCGAAAGGTCGGCGCGCAGCCGCGCCAGCTGGTCCAGCCACTCCTCGGGCGACACGAACAGAGGCGGGCCACCCTCGCTGTCGCTCACCTCCGGGCCCCCCTGCCCCAAGGGCTCGGCCATCCAGCCCGGGTCGCCGTAGGCCTGGAAAGCGCCCCAGGTGATGTCCTCGGGGTGGCTGTCCCAGACCGCACGGCGGGCCCGGAAGACGGCATCGCCAAAGCTCTGACGGCGCAGCAGCAGTTGCTCGTAAAAGACCTGGCCGAAGCGGCGCGCCGATTCGTCGTTGACGGCCCAGCCGGCGACGATCACGCAGCGCACGCCGATCTCGATCAGCTCGCGGGCCACGCTGGCGGCCAGCTTGTTGCTGCCCTGGCCCTTGCCCGCCGGGTCCACCTGGCCGAGGTGGCAGCAGTTGAGGAAGACCAGCTCGGGCACGGTCTCCATGGCCTCGATCTCGGCGGCGGTGATCAAGAGGCCGTCCGAAAGCAGCACGCCGCTGCGCGCGCGGCCATCGACATGAATCAGATTGAAGACGCCGTGGGCCGAGATGTGCAGCAAGCGCCAGGGCCGGCTGTAGAGCTTGGCCAGCACGTCGCTGGCGCGCAGCCAGTTGCCCACCAGGGGCTCCACCTCGTAGCCGATGCGGCCCAGCAAGGCCGACACCTCCTGACCTTCGGCTTCGGCGCCGGGCAGGTCCGGCGGCGCGGCGCTGGGCTGGCCGCCGATCAGAGGGAAGCCCTTGGCAAAACCCTCGCTGCTGGGGTTGGCGATCACCAGGGCGCGCCGGCCGCTGCCCTGCCGCACGACATTGCGAAAACGCGGCGAGGCCAGCTGGCGCACCACGGCCGTGCGCAGGGCCAGGGGCAGTTTTTCCTCAGACGGCCGCTCGGGGTCGTCGCCAAGCAGCAGCTCCCAAGGCAGATTGGCGGTGTAGGCATCCACCACCAGCACGACGCGGTCCATCTGCCGCGCGGCGTCCTTGAAGTCATGCGGCACCATCAGCTGGAACAGCAGGCGCCCGAAGTCTTCGTTCCAGATCGGGTTGCCGATCTGCTGGCTGACCAGTTGCTCAATCAGGCCCGGCTGGCGCTGCAGCGCCA
>Ga0187843_10000797_pt1 | contig 20927 bp, 16 predicted proteins | sample SpaLakP09_SKY_43_FD_134516 | JGI IMG/M metagenome (GOLD analysis project Ga0187843, IMG submission 134516) | Oligotrophic lake water microbial communities from Sparkling Lake, Wisconsin, USA - SP09_SKY_43 | ecosystem: Environmental > Aquatic > Freshwater > Lake | place: USA: Sparkling Lake...
GAATAACCGTTATTGACGAAAGCCACCAGCACGCGGGCCACGTCGGAGCCAACGACAGCGGCTTTGGCACGCATTTTCGGGTGCGCATCGCTTCACCTCTTTTTGCTGGCAAGACACGGGTCGCCTGCCACCGCCTTGTGTACGATGCCGCACAGGATTTTATCGACCAGGGGCTGCACGCCCTGGCCATTGAAATCGATACCGAAAGCTGAGCCCAGCCCGCTAACACCCGCGCACTGGACAAAACACCCCCTAGAACCAGCGACAATACGCGTTGTGTCTCTCTCCAGCCCTCAAGGATCTCGAATGAAATTTCAAGCTTGGACCGCTACGGCGGCAACCCTCCTGGCCCTGTATGCAGCCCCCGCCCTGGCGCAAAACATTGCCATTGTCAACGGCAAACCCGTGCCCACCGCCCGTGTGGAAGCCTTGGCACAGCAAGTAGCCCGATCTGGCCGCCCCGTCACGCCAGATATGCAAGGCCAGTTAAAAGAAGAGGTCATCGCCCGCGAAGTCTTCAGCCAGGCCGCTCAAGCCATGGGTCTAGATGCCACCGACGACTTCAAGGCGCAGATGGAACAAGTCAAACAATCCATCCTGATCCGCGAACTGTTTGCCGCCTACCAGGCCAAAAATCCGGTCGGCGACGCTGAGCTAAAAGCCGAGTACGACCGCTATGTGGCAACGAATGCCGGCAAAGAATACAAAGCCCGCCACATTCTGGTGGAAAAAGAAGATCAAGCCAAAGCCTTGCTGGCGCAACTAAAAAAGGGCGCCAAATTTGAAGACTTGGCAAAAAAGTCCTCCAAAGACCCCGGTTCTTCGGTCAAGGGTGGCGAACTGGACTGGGCTAGCCCTGCGAGCTACGTCAAAGAGTTTTCGGATGCGCTAGGGGCCCTGGGCAAAGGCAAAACCACCGAATCACCGGTGAAAAGCCAATTCGGTTTTCACATCATCCGCCTCGATGACGTGCGCGAGGCCAATATGCCCAAGTTCGATGAGGTCAAACCCCAGATCGCGCAGCACCTGACCCAGCAAAGCTTGGCAAAGTACCAGGAAGAACTGCGCAGCAAAGCGAAAATTGAATAAGCGGCTTTATCCGCCCCTTAAGCAAACGCGGCCGGGTGCCGCGTTCTTCGTTGCGGATTTGCAAGCTTGATTTAGGTGCGCTGCCAGAGCCAAAGCGCCCCCAGCATCACTGGCTGGTGCAGCATGTAGTAGGCAAGGCTCCAGCGGCCCAAAAAGGCCAAGGGTCGAAGTACTGGGGTATCCGCCTTATTTAGCCTGTGTGCGGCCTGTCGGTTCAAAACCGATTGCATAGCAGCCATGCCCCACAGCATCACGCCCAGCCAGGGGACCAAGGGAACATAGTCTTCGGTGATCGGCTTAGCGCTGATCATGCCCAGCCAATTAAGCGATTTGTTGTTGAGCGCGCTGTCCCAATAGCCCGCGTTGATCGCCCAAGGCGCCAGAAATTGCAGGCCTATGAGGGCGCCGCCCAGCGGCCACAACCAGCGTCCACGCCGCCCGACAAAGCGGGTGATCAGAAGCATCACCGCCATGCCGTGCAAAACGCCAAAGTAGATAAAGCTATTCGGAAACATCAGGTACGAGCCCGCGCTCACCAAAAATGCACATGCCGCAATCTGCAACCATCGTTTACCAAATCGCCGCCAGGTTTGTGCTTGCGCTAGGGCGATGGCCTGGCCCGCGCCCGCGCAGAGCAAAAACAAGCTGAGGATGCAGGTGCGCTGCACGGTCCAGCGCGGGTCCTGGTAAAAATTGGCTTGAATCAGACCGGCGTTGGCCAGGTCAAAGTAAAAGTGAAAAACCGTCATCCACACCATAGCCAGACCGCGCAGTGCATCCACCCATTGATAGCGTGCAGTATGCATAGCTCGCGGTTCTAGGGAACTAAAAGCTGAGCGTGCAAACAAAGGGGACGATGAGCGACCCCAACCCAAGCACGAAGGCTTAGCCCAGCCATTGACGCGCGTTGTGCCACAAGTGCATCCAGGGGCTGCACGCGCTGATGTCCAGCGCTGTCCAGCTACTTTGGATATTGCGAAATACGCGCTCGGGGTGCGGCATCATCGCGGTAAAGCGGCCGTCCGCCGTAGTGACCGCCGTTAGGCCTGCCGGGCTGCCGTTGGGATTGAAGGGATAGCTTTCGGTGGCCTGGCCGGCGTTATCCACAAAGCGCATGGCGCACAGCACTTTGGCTGCATCGCCGCGCTGGTCAAAGTTGGCAAAGCCTTCGCCATGGGCTACGGCAATGGGTAAACGCGCTCCCGCCATGCCTTTGAAGAACAGCGAGGGCGAATCTACCACTTCCACCATGGACAGGCGCGCTTCAAAGCGCTCGCTCAGGTTGGTGGTGAAGCGCGGCCAGTGGGCTGCGCCAGGGATGATGTCAGCCAGCTCGGCAAACATCTGGCAGCCATTGCACACGCCCAAAGCAAAGGTATCGGGCCGCGCAAAAAACGCGCTGAACTGATCTGCCAGGGCGGCATTAAAGGTGATAGAACGCGCCCAGCCTATGCCAGCGCCCAAGGTGTCGCCATAGCTGAAACCGCCGCAGGCCACCATGCCGGCAAAGTCGCGCAGATCGGCGCGGCCTGTTTGCAAATCGCTCATGTGCACGTCAAAGGCGTCAAAGCCAGCTTCGGTAAAGGCATAAGCCATTTCAATATGCGAATTCACGCCTTGCTCGCGGAGCACGGCCACGCGCGGTTTGTTCAATAGCAAAGCGGGCGCAGTGCGTGAGGGTGAGGGGTCTAAGCCCGGCGGCAAATGAATATGCATACCGCCATCGCTTAGCGCGCCAAAGGATGCATGTTCGGCATCCGCGCAAGCAGGGTTGTCGCGCAGGCGGCAAATTTTCCAGCTGACGCTGTCCCATACCTGGGCCAGGTCGTGCAAAGGCGCGCTAAATACGGTCTTGGCATCGCGCCAGATTTCTAGCGATGGTGCCAATGCCGAAGTGTCACCACCCTGGGCCGGGCGCGTCTTGCCGATGACATGGCTGTGCTTGGATAAGCCATGCGTGCGCAGTACCGCCATCACCGCATCGCGGTCCACTGAGCGCACTTGCAAAACCACACCGAGCTCTTCGTTGAACAAAGCTTTGAGCGTTGTCTCTTCGCGAAGCGCGCCGACCTGGTTTGCCCAGTTTTTGCTATCACCCACGTCCATGCGGCTGTCGGAGACGCCATCGCCTTCAAGCACCAGCATATCCACATTGAGCGCAACGCCCACACGGCCTGCAAAGGCCATCTCGGCCACGCTGGCTAACAAGCCGCCATCGCTTCGGTCGTGGTAAGCCAGAATTTTTTTCTCGGAGCGCAAGGCATTGACGGCCCGGACCAGCGCAAGCAGGTCTTGCGCGTGGTCCAAGTCCGGCACCTGATGGCCTGTTTGTCCCAGCGTCTGCGCCAGGATGCCAGCGCCCATGCGGTTTTTACCGCGTCCCAGATCAATCAGCAGTAGCAGACCATCAGCCACCGGCTGTAATTGCGGGGTCAGCGTGGGCCGCACATCGACGATGCTCGCAAAGGCCGACACAATGAGCGACACCGGCGAGCTGACTTTTTTCGCGACGCCGTCTTCGTCCTTCCACTGGGTGCGCATAGAAAGCGAATCTTTACCCACGGGAATCGAGATGCCCAATGCCGGGCACAACTCCAGGCCCACCGCCTTCACTGTGGCGTAGAGCGCTGCGTCTTCACCAGGATCACCGCAGGCGGCCATCCAGTTGGCTGAGAGTTTGACGCGAGGAAGTTCGATAGGTGCAGCCAACAAATTGGTAATGGCTTCGGCAATCGCCATGCGCCCCGAAGCCGGTGCATCGATCACCGCCAACGGTGTGCGCTCACCCATGGACATGGCTTCACCGGCAAAGCCTTTGAAATCGGCCAGCGTGACCGCGCAGTCGGCAACCGGCACCTGCCAGGGTCCGACCATCTGGTCTCGATGGCTCAGCCCGCCCACCGTACGGTCGCCAATCGTCACCAAAAAGCGCTTGGACGCGACCGTTGGGTGGGATAGCACTGCCGTCACGGCGCTTTGTAAGGTGACCGTGCTCAAATCTAAGGGCGCAAAGTCGCGGCCTACGGTTTGCACATCGCGGTGCATTTTGGGCGGCTTGCCTAGCAACACGTCCAAGGGCATATCCACGGGAGACGGCGCGCCATCATCGGCCACTACCAATTGGCGGGCTTCGGTCGCCACGCCAACTACCGAAAACGGGCAGCGCTCACGCTCGCACAAGGCGGTAAACAAGGACAAGGCTTCGGGCGCAATCGCTAGCACGTAGCGTTCCTGGCTCTCGTTGCACCAAATCTCTTTGGGCGCCATGCCCGACTCTTCCAGCGGTACCGCGCGCAAGTCAAAGCGCGCGCCGCGACCGGCGTCATTGCTTAGCTCTGGGAAGGCATTGGACAGGCCACCGGCACCCACATCGTGAATCGCCAAAATTGGGTTCGCATCGGCGCCCATCAGCCAGCATTGGTTGATCACCTCCTGCGCCCGGCGCTGGATTTCTGGGTTGCCGCGTTGCACCGAATCAAAATCAAGGTTAGCCGCATTGGCCCCCGTCGCCATCGAACTCGCCGCACTGCCGCCCATGCCAATACGCATGCCGGGCCCGCCCAATTGCACCAGCAAACTACCGGAGGGAAATAACTTTTTATGCGTTTGCGCCGCATCGATCACGCCCAGGCCCCCGGCGATCATGATGGGCTTGTGGTATCCGCGCTGCACGGTGTCTTGGGCGCTCACGGCGCTTTGCTCAAATTCCCGGAAGTAGCCCAGCAAATTGGGACGACCAAATTCGTTGTTAAACGCGGCTCCGCCCAGGGGCCCTTCGATCATAATTTGCAGGGGGCTGGCAATATGCGCGGGTTTGCCATAGCCGCCCTGCCCGTCCCAGCGCAAGGTGGATACGGTAAAGCCAGTGAGGCCAGCCTTGGGCTTGGAGCCGCGCCCGGTCGCGCCCTCATCCCGTATCTCGCCACCCGCGCCGGTAGAGGCACCGGGAAAGGGCGAAATCGCGGTCGGGTGGTTATGGGTTTCGACCTTCATCAAGATATGCTGCAAAGCTTGGGATTTGATGTAGTGTGGCGACTGCTGCGCACCCTCGATGGACGTGGGCCGCGGCGCAAAGCGCTCAACAGCTGCGCCCTCCATCACTGAAGCGTTGTCAGAGTAGGCCACCAGCATGTGCTGCGGATGGGTTTGGTGCGTGTGGCGGATCATGCCGAACATGCTGCTGGTTTGCGCCAGCCCATCGATGCTGAAATCCGCGTTAAAAATTTTGTGGCGACAGTGCTCGCTATTGGCCTGCGCGAACATCATGAGTTCCACATCCGTAGGGTTGCGCTGCAAGAGGCAAAAAGCCTGGTGCAGGTAGTCGATTTCATCATCGGCCAGGGCCAAGCCAAATTGCACATTGGCTCCTTCCAGTGCAGCGCGCCCGCCGCCCAACACATCGCAATAGTCCATGGGCATAGCAGGCAATGCCTGGAACAAACGCAGGACTTGCGAGCGCTCCTGCCAAACACTTTCGGTCATCCGGTCATGTAAACAGGCGGCGACGGCCTGGACTTGTGCTTCGTTCAAGCGGCCCGATTGGCCGAGCCAAGATTTGACATGCACGCGGTATTCGACAGCACGCTCAATGCGGCGCAGCACAAAACCGCAGTTGTGGGCAATGTCGGTGGCCTTGGAGGCCCATGGTGAGAGCGTACCCAACCTGGGAGACACCAGCAAGACAGTGCCAGCTTGCGACTGGGAAGCCGGCTCGCCATAGGTCAGCAAGGCTCCCAGACGCTCCAACAAAACCGGTTCAGGCGCGGTGTCCGTAGCGACCCAATGGACATAACGCGCATCCAGCGCGCTGATGGGGGCGTGAACTCGCTGCAATTGGGCCAGTAATTGCTGGCTGCGAAATGGGCTGAGGGCATTGCCGCCTTCAAATGTGCTGATGTGGAGCGTCACGGTGCAAGGTCGGCTGGAGGGAATCGGCAATTTTAGCGGGACCATGTACCCGTGCCTTATCAGGCCGGAGCATCTGGACACTGCGCCAGAGCTTCTTGCGCTGGCGCCGCAGGCGAAGCGGCAAGTAAACTGGGGTTTTTAACGTTTTGCGAATCGCGCCATGACTGATAAAACCATTCCCATCCTGCCCATCAACCGCCGCAGCGCCAACATCACAGAAGGCAAATCGCGTGCGCCTAACCGGTCCATGTATTACGCCATGGGCTATGAGGAAACGGATTTCAAGAAGCCGATGGTCGGGGTGGCCAATGGCCACAGCACGATTACCCCGTGCAACAGCGGTTTGCAAAAACTGGCCGATGCGGCGATTGCCGGCATCGAAGAGGCCGGCGGCAACGCCCAGGTGTTTGGCACGCCCACGATTTCGGACGGCATGGCCATGGGCACCGAAGGCATGAAATATTCGCTGGTCAGCCGCGAAGTGATTTCCGATTGCATCGAGACCTGCGTACAAGGCCAGTGGATGGACGGCGTGGTGGTGATTGGTGGTTGCGATAAGAACATGCCCGGTGGCTTGATGGGTATGTTGCGCGCTAACGTACCTGCGATTTATGTCTATGGCGGCACGATTTTGCCGGGTAGCTACAAAGGCCAGGACCTCAATATCGTCAGCGTGTTTGAAGCTGTGGGCCAAAACGCTGCGGGCAACTTAAGCGATTTTGATTTGTTGGAAATCGAGCGGCGCGCCATCCCGGGCCCTGGCTCTTGCGGCGGCATGTACACCGCCAACACCATGTCCAGTGCGTTTGAAGCCCTGGGCATCTCGCTAATCTATTCCAGCACCATGGCCAACCCGCACGACGAGAAGCTCAATTCCGCCAAAGCCTCGGCCCAGGTGCTCATCGAAGCGATCAAAAAAGACATTAAACCGCGTGATATCGTGACGCGAAAATCGATTGAAAACGCGGTTGCCGTCATCATGGCTACGGGTGGCTCCACCAATGCGGTACTGCACTTTTTGGCCATAGCGCATGCGGCAGAGGTGGAGTGGACGATCGAAGACTTTGAGCGCGTGCGCGTCAAAACGCCTGTCCTGTGCGACCTCAAGCCCAGCGGCAAGTACCTGGCCGTGGACCTGCACCGCGCTGGCGGCATTCCTCAGGTGATGAAAACTTTGCTGGCAGCAGGATTGCTGCACGGCGACTGCCTGACGATTACCGGCCAAACCATTGCCGAGGTGCTCAAAGACATTCCCGATGTACCGCGTGCTGACCAGGACGTCATCCGTCCAATCAATCATCCCATGTATGCGCAGGGCCACCTGGCGATTTTGAAGGGCAACCTCTCGCCCGAAGGCTGCGTGGCCAAAATCACCGGTCTGAAAAAACCAGTCATGACGGGCCCGGCGCGCGTGTTTGACGACGAGCAATCGGCCTTGAAAGCAATTTTGGACGGCAAAATCGTGGCGGGTGACGTGATGGTTTTACGCTACCTCGGGCCTAAAGGCGGTCCAGGCATGCCCGAAATGCTGGCGCCCACCGGCGCGCTAATTGGTGCCGGCCTGGGCGAGAGCGTCGGCCTGATTACCGATGGCCGCTTCTCAGGCGGCACCTGGGGCATGGTGGTGGGCCATGTGGCTCCCGAAGCGGCGGTCGGCGGAACCATCGCATTTATTCACGAGGGTGACTCGATCACCATTGACTCGCACGCATTGCTGCTGGAATTGAATGTTTCAGATGAAGAAATTGCCAAACGCCGAGCCATTTGGACGGCTCCTAAGCCGCGTTACACGCGCGGCGTGCAAGCCAAGTTCGCATTCAACGCATCGACCGCCAGCAAAGGTGCGGTGCTGGACGACTACTAAGCGGGCAACGGGGCTGCCACAGGCCCCTAGCCCTGTCCGGGCCAGAGGGTTTGCACCTGCAAATCGGCGGTGCCGTCGGACAAACGGGCTTGTACGTGCTGGCCGATTTGCATTTGTGCAGTCTCGGTGAGCGGCCGCCCCGTTTCATCCTCTAGCCAAGCATAGCCTCGACCCAAGACCAATTGTGGATCCAATGCGCCAAGGCGCACGCCCAGTTGCGCGAGTCGACTGCGCTGGCGTTCGGCGCTCTGATACGCAGCATGGCGTAATTTGGCCTGACTGGCAAGCATGCGCGTTTGCTGGACCTGCAGTTGCTGCATCGGCGTATAGGCCATACGTTGGCCCACGCTGGACAAGCGCAGCTGCAAGCGACTGACCAGCGCTGCCGGTCGCCCCGCACGGCTGGCTACCTGGTCCAGGCGCTGCGACTCGCGGTCCAGAGTTCGCAATCCGGCAGTTTGCAAACGCAATTGCAATTGCCCGGCGGCCTGGCGCAATTGCTCCAAAGGCTGGGCGCACAGCTCAGCCGCAGCCGTGGGCGTAGGCGCACGAAGATCCACTACAAAATCGGCAATCGTGAAATCTGTTTCGTGGCCGATACCGCTAATCACTGGCACCGGACTTAGCGCCAGCACCCGCGCCAGAGCCTCGTCGTTGAAGGACCACAAGTCCTCCATAGCGCCACCTCCGCGCACCAGCAAAATGACGTCGATAGGCACTGCGTTCTTGGGACCAATCACGCTAGCGTCTGTACCTCCACCCACCTCTGCACTTCGCTGGTCTAGCGCGTACAAGGCTTGCAAGGCCTGCGCCAGCTCCTTAGCCGCATGGGCTCCTTGCACGCTGGCGGGCGCGATGAGCACCGGGATGTGCGGCACGCGCCTTTGCAAAGCGGTCACCACATCGTGCAAAGCGGCCGCCCCCAGCGAGGTCACCACGCCGATGCCGCGTATCCGCTTAGGCAGCATTTTTTTTCGCTCTGCCTCAAACAAGCCCTCTGCCTGCAAGCGCGCTTTGAGCAGCACAAACTGTTCATACAAATTGCCCTCGCCGGCCTCCACCATCGCTTCAACGACTAGTTGCAATTCCCCACGCGGCTCATATACGCCTAGGCGGCCTGACACCTCTACGCGTTGGCCCTCGCGCGGGGCAAAGGCCAAGCCCGAAGCCGCCCGCTTGAACATGGCACAACGCAATTGCCCGCCGCTGTCCTTGAGTGAAAAATAGCAGTGCCCGCTGGCTGCACGGACAAAACCGCTGATTTCACCGGCCACACGAACCGGATTAAAGCGGGCGTCCAGGGCATCGGCAATCGCGTGGCAAAGCGCAGCGACCGACCAGACCTGGGGTGCGGCGCGGCGCACAGGAAAAGCTTCTGACATCAAGGTAATTCGAAAGTATTGGACTAGGGCATCAAAGGCACATTCGGGGCGCGCTCGACCATAGTAAATGAAAAGCATACTTGGCCCAAAATATTGCGAGATCCCATCCGCGGCTGGACACCACCGCCGGTGCCCCGCGCGCGCGGCCTGCGAGGTAAACTGAAGCAGACTCGTTTGCCGCCCTATCCAAGGCGCGGCTTTCCCAAATCTGTGGAGACAGACTACCTGTGTTCATCACCAGCATCGATGTAATGAGTCGCCGGCCCTCTGCGATTGCGCCAGTGCGGGCCGTTTGCGTCGCCAGATTTCGCGACCCAACTACTGCGCGGCAAGCGCGCCAGAGCGCGCCACGGCGCTGATGGCATGCGCAGTCTGGCAACGCGACTGTTACTGCGCGCCTGGCAAGGACGCACGCTCATGGTGTGGCTGCTGCTACCCGTTTCTTGGCTTTACGCCTGGCTTTTGACCCTGCGCCATGCCCTGTTTGCAATGGGCTGGAGGCAGGTCCATCGGCCTGCCGTGTGCGTGATAGTCGTGGGCAATGTGGTGGCTGGCGGCGCCGGAAAAACGCCCACCGTTCTTTCAGTGGTGCAGCATTTAGTGGCCCGTGGCTGGTCAGTTGGCATTATTTCTAAAGGCTATGGCCGCAAGGAAAACACAACCATAGAAGTGTCGGTCGATGCACCCGTTCAGATTGTGGGAGACGAAGCCCTGCTGCTGCGCCAGCGCAGCGCCGTGCCAGTGTTTGTAGGCCCTTCCCGTGAACGCAGCCTACAAGCGCTTCTGAGCGCCTACCCACAGACGCGTATCGTGGTCTCCGACGACGGCCTACAGGACTACAGTTTGTACCGCGATGTCGAAATCTGCATGATGCACGAGGACGGCCTGGGTAATGGCTGCTTGTTACCTGCGGGCCCCCTGCGCGAATCCTGGCCACGCAAAGCATTGGCTCGCGCGGGCGTGAACGATGCCCACCTTCTCATTGTCAGCAGCGGTTTGGCCCTTGCGGGTCAATTTTCCACCCGCCGCCGCTTGGGGCCCATCGCGAGGCAGGCCGACGGCAAAAGCCGCACCTTAAGCAGTCTGCAGGCCGAACCGGCCCTCAAAGCGCTCGCTGGGATTGCGCGCCCCACGCAGTTTTTTGCCATGCTGCAAGAGGCTGGCCTGACGCTGGCAGCGCAAGAAGCCCTCCCAGATCATGCGGACTTTCAGGGCTACACCCGCGCATCGCTGGGGCCTTACACCTTGTTATGTACGGAAAAAGACGCGGTCAAACTTTGGGCGATTGCACCCGAAGCCTGGGCAGTGACTTTGGAGCAAAGCCTGGATCAGCGCTTTTATGCGGCATTGGAGACGCGCGTCGCAGTGGCATGGGCCGGACGTTTATCATCGCCCCATGGACACTAAATTAATGACATTGCTGGTCTGCCCAGTGACCAAAGGACCGCTGGAATGGAATGCTGAAAACAGGGAGTTGTGGTCGCGCAGCGCCCGTCTGGCCTATCCCGTGCGCGATGGCATTGCCATCTTGTTAGAAAACGAAGCCCGTGCGCTAAGCGACACCGAATTAGGCCTGTAGCCCTTATGGCCACCACCGTCCTGATTCCAGCGCGTCTGGCCTCTAGCCGTTTGCCCGAAAAGCCCCTGGCCGACCTGGGTGGCTTGCCTATGGTGGTGCGGGTGGCCCAACGGGTAGCGCATGCGCTGCCTGCGGACACCCAGGTGGTAGTGGCCTGCGATAGCCCGCGCATCCTCAGTGCCTGCGAGGCGTTCGGCGTGCAGGCATTGCTCACCCGCAGCGACCATGCATCGGGCAGTGACCGCCTGGCCGAGGCCTGTCAATTACTGGGTTTGGCTGATGAAGATATCGTGGTCAATGTGCAGGGTGACGAACCGCTTATCGATACCCGTTTGGTGGCAGCGGTGGCCGCCTTGCTAAACCAATACCCGCAGGCCAGCATGGGCACTGCCGCGCATGCCTTGGAAGATGGCGCAGATTTTTATGACCCCAATGTCGTCAAAGTCGTGTGCGATGCGGCGGGTATGGCCATGTACTTCAGCCGCGCGCCGATTGCCTGGTGGCGCGACCGCCCCCTGGACGTATCAGAAGCCTTGCCGCAACCGGCGCCCTTGCGCCATATTGGAATTTATTCTTACCGCGCCGGTTTTTTGCGTCGCTTTCCACAGCTGGCGCAGGCACCCATGGAAATCAGCGAGGCGCTGGAGCAATTGCGTGCGCTATGGCACGGATACAAAATCGCGGTCCACCTTAGTGATAGCGCCCCCGGCCCTGGCGTGGATACGCCACAAGACCTGGAGCGTGTACGGCGACTGCTTGTTAGCAACTAATGCTTGCGGGGCTGTAAGGCAATTTAAGCCCTACGCGTGCTATTCTCGACCATATATCCATAACGTAGCCGAGCACCACTTTGAGGCCGCTCGGCCATGAAGAGACACTGATTTGCGAGGTTAGCCATGCGATTGATTCTGTTAGGTGCGCCAGGCGCAGGCAAAGGGACTCAGGCCACTTTCATCTGCCAAAAATATAGCATTCCCCAAATCTCCACCGGAGATATGTTGCGTGCCGCCGTGAAGGCCGGTACCGCACTAGGACTGCAAGCCAAGGCCATCATGGACGCTGGCGGATTGGTCAGCGATGAACTCATTATTGGCCTGGTCCAAGACCGCCTAACCCAGGCGGACTGTGCCCAAGGTTTTTTGTTTGACGGCTTTCCGCGAACGATTCCGCAAGCCGACGCCATGAAGGCAGCTGGCGTAGCGCTGGACTATGTCGTGGAAATCGACGTGCCTTTCGATGCCATTATTGAACGCATGAGCGGCAGGCGCTCGCATCCCGCGTCAGGGCGCACCTACCATGTGAGCTTCAATCCACCCAAGATCGCGGGCCAGGACGACATCACCGGCGAGCCTTTGATTCAGCGTGAAGACGACAAAGAGGAAACAGTGAAAAACCGCCTGAATGTTTATAGCGCGCAAACCCGCCCGCTGGTCAAGTACTACTCCGATTGGGCGGCACACGAACCAGCCAAAGCCCCCAAATACCGCGCCGTCAACGGCCAGGGGTCTGTGGAGTTAATTCGCGACAGCCTGTTTGCGGCGCTGCAAAGCTGATATCTACGCTGCAAGCCCAAAAAAAGGATGCACCAGGCATCCTTTTTTGTTGAAGGGGCGTCCGGATCAAGCGGGCACACCCTCCACAAGCACGCAATCCTTCAATAGGCCTGTCCCAGCTGGTCCAAAATCGCCGGGTTTTCCAGGGTGGAAACATCTTGGGTAATCGTCTCGCCTTTGGCCAGTGAACGCAACAGGCGGCGCATGATTTTCCCGGAGCGGGTTTTGGGCAAGTTCTCACCAAAGCGGATGTCTTTGGGTTTGGCAATCGGGCCTATTTCTTTGGCAACCCAGTCACGCAACTCTTTGGCAATCAGCTTGGCTTCCTCGGGAGTGGGACGCGAGCGCTTGAGCACCACAAAGGCGCAGATCGCCTCGCCCGTCAAGTCATCCGGGCGGCCCACCACAGCCGCTTCGGCGACCAGATCGGTTTTGGATACGAGGGCCGATTCGATTTCCATAGTGCCCATGCGGTGCCCGGATACATTGAGTACGTCATCAATTCGTCCCGTGATGCGGAAATAGCCCCGATCCACGCTGCGTACCGCACCGTCGCCGGCAAGATACAACTTGCCGCCCATTTCTTCAGGGAAATAGCTCTTCTTAAAGCGCTCCGGATCATTCCAAATCGTGCGGATCATAGAAGGCCAGGGACGGGTGACCACCAATATGCCGCCGGTGCCGTTGGGAATGGGTTTGCCCACTTCATCAACGATGGCGGCCATGATGCCGGGCAAAGGCAGGGTGCAACTGCCAGGAACAAGCGGTGTAGCGCCTGGAAGCGGCGTCATCATGTGACCACCAGTTTCGGTTTGCCAAAAGGTATCGACGATGGGGCATTTCTCGTGGCCCACATGGCGGTAGTACCACATCCACGCCTCAGGGTTGATGGGCTCGCCCACCGAACCGAGGATGCGCAGGCTAGTGAGGTCCGAGCGGTCAGGGTGCACCGCCGGGTCGCTTTCTGCGGCCTTGATAAGTGAGCGGATGGCAGTAGGCGCGGTGTAAAAAATCGTGCACTTATGGCGTTCAATCATTTGCCAAAAGCGCCCAGCATTAGGGAAAGTGGGGACGCCTTCAAAAATGATTTGCGTGGCGCCTGCGGCCAAGGGTCCATAGGCCACGTAGGTGTGGCCGGTGATCCAACCGATGTCAGCAGTACACCAAAACACATCGTCGGCCCGCAAATCAAAGGTCCAGTCCATGGTTAGCTTGGCCCACAGCAGATAGCCGCCGGTGGAATGCTGCACACCTTTGGGCTTGCCGGTAGAGCCAGAGGTATACAAGATAAACAGTGGATGCTCAGCACCCACGGCCACGGGGGCACAAACGCTGCTTTGACCCACCAATGCGTCGGTAAATGTTTTGTCGCGGCCCGCAAGCATATTGCAAGCCGTAGCGGTGCGCTGATAAACGAACACGGTTTTGATCGACTCGCAGCCGCCCATGGCCAGGCCTTCGTCGACAATGGCTTTTAGCGGCAGCTCCTTACCACCGCGCATTTGGTAGTTTGCGGTGATGACGGCGACAGCGCCCGCGTCGATGATGCGTTCTTGCAGGGCTTTGGCGGAAAAACCGCCAAAGACGACACTGTGGGTAGCGCCGATGCGCGCGCAGGCTTGCATAGCAATTACGCCTTCCAGCGTCATGGGCATATAGACCAATACGCGGTCACCTTTTTGGATGCCTGCGGCCTTCAGTGCGTTGGCAAACTGACTGACCCGCGCCAACAGTTCTTTGTAAGTGGTTTTCGTCACTGCGCCGTCGTCGGCCTCGAAAATCACCGCGGTTTTGTTTTCTACCGGCGTGCCCATGTGGCGGTCCAGGCAATTGCCCGAGGCATTGAGTTCACCGTCATCAAACCATTGGTAAAACGGTGCATTCGATTCATCCAGTACGCGGCTGAACGGCTTAGACCAGCTCAGGTTATCCCGCGCCAGTTGGGCCCAGAAACCCTGGTAGTCTTTCTCTGCCGCGTCACACAAGGCCTGGTAAGCCGGCATACCGGCAATGCGGGCGCCTTTTTGACTCGCCTCACTGGGATGAAAAACCCGGTTTTCAACCAGTACGGACTCTATGGCGGATGTCGACGAACTCATAAAACCTATCTCCTTGTGGTGTTCGAAATGCGAGGGCAATCTTCAAGGGTAGCACTTACATTGCACTGACTTGGGGCCCAAACAGCGCAGATTTTGACGCCAAATTTGCGCTGGGACAAGCTGTCGGTATGACTGGCTTGAAAACGCCAGCGGCTAAACTCAGGGCCTATCCGCCTGCCTAACACCATGACCACCATTACCCAAAACGACCTCATCGAATCGGTCGCGGCCGCCCTGCAATACATCAGCTACTACCACCCCGCGGATTACATCGCCCACCTAGCCCGCGCTTATGACCGCGAGCAAAGCCCGGCCGCTAAAGACGCGATTGCCCAGATCCTAACCAACAGCAAAATGAGCGCCACCGGTCACCGACCGATCTGCCAAGACACCGGCATCGTCAATGTGTTCTTGAAAGTGGGGATTGGGGTGCGGCTTGCCGGCTTTAGCGGCTCTTTGGACGAGGCCGTCAACCAAGGCGTGCGCCAAGGCTATCTGCACCCTGACAATACGCTGCGCGCCAGCGTAGTGGCCGACCCCGAATTTGATCGCAAAAACACCAAGGACAATACGCCAGCGGTGATCTTTACCGAACTGGTGCCCGGCAATACCGTGGAAGTCACGGTGGCAGCCAAGGGAGGCGGCTCGGAAAACAAAAGCAAGCTGGTGATGCTCAACCCGGGCGATTCAGTAGTGGACTGGGTGCTCAAAACTGTGCCCACCATGGGCGCGGGCTGGTGCCCGCCAGGCATGCTGGGCATAGGCATCGGTGGCACCGCGGAAAAAGCGATGTTGATGGCTAAAGAAAGCCTCATGGACGATATCGATATGTATGACCTGCTGGCCAAATCGTCGGCTGGACAGGCTCTCACCCAAACCGAGGAGCTACGCCTGGAGCTCTATACCAAGGTCAATGCGCTGGGCATTGGCGCCCAGGGCTTGGGTGGCCTGACCACGGTACTGGACGTGAAAATCAAGCTCTACCCCACCCATGCCGCTAGCAAGCCAGTGGCCATGATCCCCAACTGCGCGGCCACCCGTCATGCGCACTTTGTCCTGGATGGCAGCGGGCCAGCCTACCTCACGCCACCGTCTCTGGACCTATGGCCTTCGGTTCAATGGACGCCCGACTACGTGAAGAGCACCCGCGTGGACCTCAACAGCTTGACGCCTGCGCATGTAGCGGCCTGGAAGCCAGGCCAGACCTTGCTGCTCAATGGAAAGATGCTCACCGGGCGGGACGCGGCGCACAAGCGCATCCAAGGCATGTTGGCCAGGGGGGAGCCATTGCCGGTGGACTTCACCAACCGGGTCATTTATTACGTGGGACCGGTCGATCCGGTAGCCGGCGAAGCCGTGGGTCCGGCCGGCCCCACTACCGCGACGCGAATGGATGGCTTTACCGAGATGATGCTGGCACAGACCGGCCTGATTGCCATGGTGGGCAAGGCCGAACGCGGTCCGGTCGCCATCGAAGCGATCAAAAAACACCAAAGCGCCTACCTGATGGCCGTCGGCGGTGCGGCTTATCTGGTCAGCAAGGCCATTAAGCACGCCAAAGTCCTAGCCTTTGACGATCTAGGCATGGAAGCGATTTACGAGTTTGACGTGGTAGACATGCCGGTGACTGTGGCCGTGGATGCCGGTGGCACTAGCGTCCACAATACCGGACCGAAGCTTTGGCAACAAAAAATCGCCAGCGGCGAGTTTAAAACCATCGCTGTCCAAGCGGGCTGAGGTCTGATGCCTAGCGCCGCAGATGCTAACAGTCCTATCGGGGTCTTTGACAGTGGGATCGGCGGCCTCAGTGTGCTGGCAGCGCTGCGACGCGAGCTACCGCAGGAGCAGTTCGTTTATATCGGCGATGCTGGCCACGCTCCCTATGGCGAGCGCGATACTGCGCATGTGCTCAAGCGCTCGCAACTGCTGGCCGATTACTTATGCACCAGACACCAAGCCAAAGCCCTGGTGCTAGCCTGCAATACCGCCACCGCAGCCGCCGTGGCCGACCTGCGAGCGCGCCACCCGAAGCTACCGATCGTCGGCATTGAACCGGCGCTCAAGCCTGCGGCGGCGCAAAGCGCTAGCGGCGTGGTGGCGGTGATGGCAACCCGCAGCACGCTGGCCAGCGATAAGTTTCAAACACTGCTCAGCGTACAGCCACCTTCAGTACGATTTATCCTGCAAGCCTGTGACGGCTTGGCAGCAGCCATAGAACAAGCCGATCTCCAGGCTATTGAATCCTTGAGCCAGCGCTACATACAGGCATTGCTGCAGAACCCGAATGGCGGTGCGCATATTGATACTGTGGTGCTAGGCTGCACGCATTACGCACTGATCGGCGACACACTGGGGCATCTTTGGGGACCGCAGATCCAGTTGCTGGAAGCGGGACAGCCGGTCGCGCGGCGCACGCACCAGGTATTAGAAGCGGCCGATCTGCTGCAAGCTGTAGGCATGGTGACAACCCAGGCGCCCGCGTCCCCCGATACGCAGTGCTGGAGTACCGGCGACCCGGCGTTACTAGACCGTGCGCTTCGCGATTGGCGGGTAGGCGGGCCAAGTCTGCGCGCCAGCGCCTTGTTTTTACCCTAAGATGATGCAGATAAAAGTGGCCTGTCCGACAGGAATCGAACCTGTGACCTACAGCTTAGAAGGCTGTTGCTCTATCCAACTGAGCTACGGACAGAAATACGCTCCAGCAGCGCAAATGAAAAAGCCAAAGGCAATGCTTTGGCAAGTAAATTGGTCGGGGCGAAAGGATTCGAACCTTCGACCCTCTGGTCCCAAACCAGATGCGCTACCAGGCTGCGCTACGCCCCGACTTGCGCATTCTAACCTCCTGCCTATTTTGCATTGGGCTGCGCGGCGCCGCCGCGCGGCGTGAACGGATCCTCGATGAGCACGCCTGAACTGACCTGGATGCTACCTGGCGACCCGTTTCCCCCCTTAAGTAGGGCCTGGGGGACCGGCAGCGATGCGCCGGGCTTGCTAGCAGCGGGTGGCGCATTGGACGTGGAAACCTTGCGCGATGCCTACGCGCGTGGCGTGTTCCCTTGGTTTAACGAAACCCAGCCTACGCTGTGGTGGAGCCCGGACCCCCGCATGGTGTTGGCTACAGGTGAATTTAAGGTTTACGATTCGCTGAAAAAAACCTTGCGCCGTTTTCAACAAGATACGCGTTGTGAGGTCCGCATGAACAGCGATTTTGCCGGCGTCATACGCCAGTGCGCAAAAGCGCCGCGTCATGGGCAAGACGGTACCTGGATTGTCCCGGCCATGGTCGAAGCCTATATCGACTTTCACCATGCAGGCTATGCCCATAGCGTGGAAACCTGGGTTGATGGCGAAATGGTGGCGGGCCTGTATTTCGTGGCAATAGGGCGGGCCGTGTATGGCGAATCCATGTTTACCAAGATGCGCGATGGCTCCAAAATTGCGCTTTCCGCATTGATTGCCCACTGCCGCGCATACGAGGTGCCACAACTGGACTGCCAGCAAACTACCGCCCACCTGTCGCGCTTGGGCGCGCGCCCGGTGCAGCGTGCGCAATTCCTTGCTACCATGCAAGCTGCTAGGGCGCAAACTCCCGTCAGGTGGGAATTTGCCGCCGAGAGCTGGAAGCATTTGACGCAAGCCCACTGACCAGCCGCCATGACCCATCTTCACGATCTGCCGCTGCAGACCCTGCAGTTTTACTCTACCGCACCGTACGCGTGCAGCTACCTGGACGCTCGCCAGGCACGCTCCCAAGTAGCCACGCCTAGCCACTTGATAGATAACAGCACCTATTCAGGCCTGGTGGAAAACGGCTTTCGCCGCAGCGGCATGTTCACCTACCGCCCCTACTGCGATGGCTGCCAAGCCTGCGTGCCTTTGCGTGTGCCGGTGGCCCGGTTTTCCCCCAGCCGCAGCCAGCGTCGGGCGCTCTCGCAACACGGCCAACTGCAAGTTCGGGTGCAAAGCCTGGGCTTCTCACAAGAGCACTATGAGTTGTATCTGCGCTACCAGCACCGGCGCCATGCCGGCGGTGGCATGGAGGAAGACAGCGTGAGCCAATACACGCAGTTTTTACTGCAGAGTCGGGTCAATTCACGCTTGGTTGAATTCCGCGCGCCTGGAGAGGGGCAAAGCGTCGGCACACTGAAAATGGTATCTATCCTGGATGTGCTGGACGACGGAATTTCAGCGGTGTACACCTTTTACGAACCGCAGGCCGATGCGAGCTTTGGCACATACAACGTACTTTGGCAATTGCAACAGGCCAAGTCGCTCGGCTTGTCTTATCTGTATTTGGGTTACTGGATAGCGCAAAGTCAGAAAATGAACTACAAAATGCGTTTCGCACCCTCGCAAATCTTGATCGATGGTCGCTGGCAGGACAGTGCTTCTTTGCCTAGCGAATCGAGGTGAAAATTATTAGATTCCCGCTATTTGTTAGCCGGCCCTTGCCATAGCGCAAAATCAGGTTTTCCAATTCGCTGCCCATGACCAAACAAGACTCCAACAGCCCCTTGGCGCCATCGGTACAAGTCATCGAGCGCATGTTTACGCTGATAGACGTACTGGCATCGCGCGAAGAGGCGATGACACTTAAGGACATCAGTGACAAAGCCGGTCTGCACCCCTCCACCGCGCACCGCATCTTGAACGACCTGGTGCTGGGCCGCTTTGCGGACCGCCCGCAGCCGGGCAGCTATCGCCTGGGTATGCGCTTGCTTGAATTAGGCAACTTGGTTAAAGGTCGTCTCAATGTCCGCGATGCAGCAATTGCGCCCATGCGCGAGCTGCATAAGCTGACTCAGCAACCGGTCAACCTGAGTATGCGCCAGGGCGACGAAATCATTTACGTGGAGCGCGCTTACAGCGAGCGCTCTGGCATGCAAGTCGTACGGGCCATCGGTGGACGGGCACCCTTGCATCTCACCTCTGTTGGCAAACTATTCCTCGCCGCAGACGACCCGCAGCGCTTACGCGCTTATGCGACTCGCACCGGATTGCAGGGCCACACTAAAAACAGCATTACCGAGTTGGCTACGCTGGAACGCGAGTTATCCCGGGTGCGTCAGTATGGCCAGGCTAGCGACAACGAAGAGTTAGAGTTGGGTGTACGCTGTATGGCCGCAGGCATTTATGATGACCAGGACAAACTCATCGCTGGTTTGTCGATCTCTTCACCGTCCAGTCGGATGGAGGACAGTTGGATGCCGCGCCTCAAAGAAACGGCGAAAGCAATTTCCAAAACTTTGGGCTTTAGCGATCGCTAAACGACCGCCGGCTTGGGAGGGCGTCTAAGAACAACCCAGAGACTAGTCCAGGTTTTACTGCCTGATTGGCTTGCTCGGCATTTCAAGTGCGGCAACCGGGGACACTCGGGTACTACCCATAGGTGCGGACTCCATCCAACGGCGCACCCGCTCCGCATCGCCAATACGGCTAAGCTTGCCAGCGGAATCCAGAAAAACCATAATGATTTTGCGACCAGCCACTTTGGCCTGCATCACCAGGCACTGACCAGCCTCAGAGATATACCCGGTTTTTTGCAGTCCGATATCCCAGTCAGGATTTTTTACCAGGCGATTAGTGTTATTGAACTGCAAGGTGCGCCGCCCCACCTCCACTTGGTGGCCGGGCGAGGTGGAGTACTCCCGCAAGATGGAGTCGGCATAGGCGTAGTTGACCAAGGTAGCAAGGTCTTTGGCGCTTGATTGGTTTTTGCTAGAGAGACCGGTCGGCTCAACATAGCTCGTAGCGGCCATGCCCAACTCTGCGGCTTTGGCGTTCATCAGGCTTACGAAATGAGGCATTCCTCCGGGGAAGGTTCGGCCAAGCGCGTAGGCGGCGCGGTTCTCGCTAGACATTAGCGCTAAATGCAACAATTCTCCACGGCTAAGCCTGGTGCCTACCGTCAGGCGTGAACGGCTGCCCTTTTCCATATCTACGTCATCCTGCGTAATGGTGATTAAATCATCCATCGGAAGACGCGCTTCGCTGATCAGCACGCCCGTCATCAATTTGGTGAGCGAGGCAATCGGGAGCACTGCCAGTTCATTTTTGTGCAACAAGACCTCTTTGGTGTCCTGGTCAATAACGAAAGCCACACTGGATTTGAGCGCCAGCGCATCAGGGGCGCGGCGCAAGCCGGCTACATCGCCAAAACTTGGCTTTTTCGCCACCTGTTTGCTGGCTTTGCTCTTCACAGGCGCTTTCCCGAAATTTTTCGCCTTAACCCACTTGCTCTTTATTTGCTGGCGGGGGGGATCCACGCGGCTCTTACGCTTGACATCCTGCGCGGCAAAGGCCATGCCCAAGCAAAGCAAAAGTGACAATAAAGTTAAAAGTTTTTTAGCCAATGTGCACCGAATACGACTTTTTGAGCGCTAAAACCACGTTCACGTCAATAAAAAACTTATTTTAATCAAAAAATCTAACAAATCAAGCACTTACATGAGA
>Ga0187843_10000798_pt1 | contig 20878 bp, 23 predicted proteins | sample SpaLakP09_SKY_43_FD_134516 | JGI IMG/M metagenome (GOLD analysis project Ga0187843, IMG submission 134516) | Oligotrophic lake water microbial communities from Sparkling Lake, Wisconsin, USA - SP09_SKY_43 | ecosystem: Environmental > Aquatic > Freshwater > Lake | place: USA: Sparkling Lake...
CTCACGCCTGTAGAACCACTCACACCACTCACGCCTGTAGCACCACTCACGCCTGTAGCACCACTCGCACCTGTAGCACCACTCACGCCTGTAGAACCACTCACACCACTCACGCCTGTAGCACCACTCACGCCTGTAGCACCACTCGCACCTGTAGCACCACTAACACCACTCGCACCACTCGCACCTGTAGCACCACTCGCACCACTAGCACCACTCGCACCTGTAGCACCACTCACGCCTGTAGCACCACTCGCACCACTCACGCCTGTAGCACCACTCACGCCTGTAGAACCACTCACACCACTCACGCCTGTAGCACCACTCGCACCACTCACGCCTGTAGAACCACTCACACCTGTAGCACCACTCGCACCACTCGCACCTGTAGCACCACTCGCACCACTCACGCCTGTAGCACCACTCACACCACTCGCACCTGTAGCACCACTCGCACCTGTAGCACCACTCACGCCAGTATCACCAGTAGCTCCCCTTACACCAGTGGCACCTACACCAGTAGCTCCCCTTACACCAGTGGCACCTACACCAGTAGCTCCTCTTACACCAGTAGCACCATCAGCACCGGTATCACCATCAATACCATCAGCACCATCAGCACCATCAGCACCATCAGCACCATCAGCACCAGATAAACCTATAGGACCTCTAGGTCCTGCAGGCCCCCTAGGTCCTGCAGGGCCTCTAGGACCCTTGGCTTTTAATTTTATAATACTTGAATCCGTTTGTCCTGTCACTATTTCATTAAGATTTAAATCAAAGGTTGATATAAAATTATTTGATACATTAAAATCAAAAACTTTAATATTACTCATCCCCCTTCTATTAAATCATTATGTTTTTTTTAGATAATATAAACCATATAAAATTATACCCAAGGCTCCAACAGAAATTAATGCCCTTTCACTAGTTTGTGCTGATATATAAATGCCAGAATTTAAGAAGCTATCGGGTACCATACATACTGGACAACTTTTAAAGCTATCAAAGGTATCACTATCATCTTGTTGTGTGATCTCCATAGAATATTTCATACGAAGGTTTGGATGTCTTATTAATTTCAATCCCTTTAATTGAGCACAGGCAGATATGTAATATTCAATATGTGTTTCAATTGGAAAGGGTTCAGCCAATAAAATTTCTGCTCCCTTACGACTTAATACATAGGCATGAGCTCCTGTAAACTGTTTTACCTTAACCCAACTATTAACGTCACTAGTAAGTGGAACACCCTTAAATGCCCATGCATGTGTTCCAAGAAGCCACATATCCCATTCAGAGGGTAACTTAGGAATTAATGAATCAATTAGATCCATATAAGTATTATCAACAAGTGTATCATCTTCAAAAACAACTAGATATTTTGCATCAGACTCTAAGAATTTCTTCCAACATCCAATATGTGAAAGACTAGCACCAATTGCACCAGGTGTATTTATTTCATAATCACTCCGTCTATATTTATTGGATATATTCATTCGTGTATGTGGACTTATTCTTGTATCGTTTAAAACATCAATCTTAGAACCATCTACGGCAGAAAAACGTTTAATATTTTTAAACTCCTTTAATGCCTTCTGTCTATAAAAAGTCTTCCACCTATCCTTACGTCTATCTAGATTAATAACAAGGGTCGGACATTCACGTATGTCTTGCATATCACACTACCTTATTATATTTATTTTTAACATCCCAAAAATAGAGTAATGCAAGTGTCTATTTTAAAACCTAAGTTCAAACTATTAAATCAAGAAGAATCTACAAATATTATTCAAGATAAGTATTTAGTAAAAAATCATGAATCAAAATTAAATTCCGTAGTTTTAAATGGTCGTACATATAAAACAAATTTTTCATCTAAACAGTTATCTAAAATATATAAATCACCAACACCAAATCCAAACAAAAAAATAGTAATTGGTATAATTTCTCTTGGTGGTGGTCTTGTTGGAGACTTAACAAAAAATGTCTTAGAATTAAATGGAAATGTAGATAGCAATTCAGGAACCTTAAATAATGGAGATGTTCAGAGATATTGGAATTGGCAAGGCATAACATCCAGTAATTGGCCAACCGTAATTGTTAAGTGTATTGGTGGAAGTAAAAATACACCTTCATCAAATCCATATTCTATTAATTATGGCCCTACAATACAAAACACAATAGATATTGAAACTGTTGGGACATGGTGTTCTAGTTCAAATGTAACTATTATTATGTACCTTACAGAAAACAATAATATTTATGAGGCATTAAATTACGCAATAAATAGTAATGTTATAGTTGGTACAAATATGTATAAACCCTCTGTTATCTCACTATCATGGGGCGCACCAGAGTCTATGTTTAGTAAAAACTATGCAAATAATATTAATACCTTATTATCAAATGCTGTCCACAAGAATATAAATATTTGCGTAGCCTCAGGCGACTTATATTCTAAGAATGGTCTATCAAGCAATTGTGTTGATTTTCCGTCATCTTCTCCTTGGGTAACTGCATGTGGCGGAACAAGTCTTATCTGTCCAGGAAATACCTATACGAATTTAACTACTGAAACTGTCTGGAATAATTCAAATAATGGAGGTGGAACCTGTGGTGGAAAATCAATATATTTCTCTAAACCATCCTACCAATCTAATGTAATGTCAAATATAACAACACGCTGTGTTCCAGATATTTCCTTAAACTCTGATCCTTATACTGGTCTTGTTTATTATATAAATGGTAAATTTATTGAACATATAGGTGGAACAGGTATAGTTGCTTCTGCTATGGCTGGTGTTATAGCATCTTTAAATATAAATACATTTATAAATCCTATATTGTATTCTCTAGACTCTAATTCATTCTATGATATTACTAAGGGAAATAATATAGGTTATAAAGCTAATCCAGGCTACGATTTATGTACAGGTCTTGGAAGTCTTAATGGTGCTATTTTTACTTCTTCAATTAAGACATCAAATACAGTTCCATCAAATACAGTTCCATCAAATACAGTTCCATCAAATACAGTTCCATCAGAAAATATATATACACCCTATATGATATTAAAAAATCCATCACCTAATGTTCCTCTTAATAGTTACTTTACCTCTGTTGAACTTGCACGTATATATGAATGTCCACCTCCACCAAATACATCAAATACAATTGGTGTTATTTCTCTTGGTGGTGGTTTATATGGAAATCTTGATCCAACTACAGGAATTTTAACAAATGGTGACCTTCAAGCCTATTGGTCTGCCCAGGGTATACCATCATCAAATCATCCAAGGGTAATTGTTAAAATAGTTGATACAGCAACCAATTCACCCTTACCTAATGATCCAGCTACAGGAGAAAATACCTTAGATATTCAAACAATTGGTTCATGGTATCCTTCATCAAAATTAACAATTATTATGTATCTTGCCCAAAATAGCAATTTTTATGGTGCCATGGATTGTGCTATAAATAGTAATGTTGTTATAGGTGCAAACACGTATACTAAACCTTCTGTCATTTCAATATCATGGGGGACACCTGAGGTATATGTTGGCTCAAATTACGCTAATATGTTTAATACCCTACTAGCAAAGGCGGCAAATAATGGTATAAACATAACTGTGGCTACAGGAGATTATGGTTCAACAAGTGGTATAGTTGGAGGATCTAATATTGCAGACTTTCCATCTTCATCGCCCAATGTTATAGCCTGTGGCGGAACACGTCTAGTATGTCCTAATAATATTTATGATAGTAGTACAACTGAAACAGTCTGGAATAATTTAACAAGAAATAAGGGAGCAACGGGTGGAGGAATTTCAAGGCTTTTTAGGAAGGGAGCCTATCAGTCTAAGATAACACAAAGTGCAAATTTTCGTTGTGCTCCTGATATTTCATTAAATGCGGACCCAGAAACAGGAATACAATATATAGTTAATGGTAAGAATGTTATTTATGGTGGAACAAGTACTGTTTCTCCAGCTATGGCTGCTGTTATCTCAATCTTAAATATTAACTATTTTCTGAATACAAAATTATATACATTAAATCGCAACTGTTTTCACGATATAATAAATGGAAATAATGGAGGATATACAGCTGACACTGGATATGATTTATGTTCTGGTCTTGGTTCTCTTAGTGGCTCAAACTTTGTAGCTGCCTTAACTTCTGTAAGTACAACAAGCATTACAATTTCATCTCCCATGGACACGCGTGTTATAAAACTTAAGGGGACACTACAACTTACTGGGACAGTAAATCCTACAAATGCAAGAAACAAAAATATTAATTGGTCATCATCAAATAGAAATGTAATCAGTGTATCTAAATCAGGTCTTTGTACTGGAAAAAGAATAGGATCGGCTATTATAACTGCTTCACAGGGAAACATAAAGGCTACAATAAATTTGACTGTTAAACTGAAGGTATCTATTAAAAATATTAGTATTGAACAAAACACACCATGTATGTTAAGATTAAATGGCGATTCATCTGAATACACATTAAAAAATCATGATGAATCTATGATTGATTGTCAGTATGTAGATGATTCATGGAAACTTACTGGAAAAAAACCAGGTGAAGTAGCACTTGAGATTGAATATATAGATACTAATTCACATGGTATATTATATGTAAATATAGTCTAGTCAATTATAACTAGTTCAAGCAGAAGACTCAATTCACGACCCTGAGTATTTATTGGGTTATAGAAGATATCACGAAGACATATATTTAAATTTCGTATTCTACTAAGAGAGGCTGGACTTGGTAATATATTTGTATCAAAGGTCTCCTTATTTAAATATTTTGTTATTGGTGTTGTCATAGTATTTAATACATCATTATATATAATTGCACTGGGCTCCTTACGACCACTTCCACGAAAGATACTACGTAGGTCTTGACTACTGTCAAAATTCATATATAAGTAGGACCTTTCAAGGCCAAACCATAAATTCGGCGCCCGTGCAGCAGTTATACTCCCTCCAACCGAAGTATAATCTGCTAGACCGAATCCTAGATGTCGTGCTGGACAACGAAGTTCTAAGAGAGAATTTTTAGGTGAATCGTATATGTCCGTATAAGAACCAGTCGCAAATAATAAATAAAAACTATTTACTCCAGTAGTGCTTATAGTTATACGGGCATTAAGGGGGTCTTGAGAAACTGTGTAAACATTTCCTATCCCTATAAGGTTTAGTTGGGTTTGTAAGGTACTTATTAAAAGTCCAACACTATAAAATCCTTCTGGAATACTAATTGTAAACTTTGTAGAACCTTCACAAAAGGTAAACTTATTCCATCCCGAATCAATATTTAGATAGGGAACTGGAATTGTTCCGCCTACAAGACGAATCTCTCGGATTTCCTTTACGGGAAAGGGAAAATCCCATACAAAGTCTGATGACAAGGGATATTTACTATAGTCTCTGTCAATACTATTTACTTCTACACGAATTAGGCGGCTACTCCGCTTAGGTACAACCATTAAGGCTGCTCCAGAACCTGACGTTGATTCAGAAGATGAAAAAAGTCTATTTACATTGGGTCCGTCAATTACTTTACTGGGTACAAGAGTTCCTGATGCACTCTTACCCTGGACAAACATTCTAGATATACTTATTATTTTACAGGGCTTGATTGTTCCTTAGCTTCTTGAATCTTTTTCTTCCATGAAATGTATCCGTGACATTTTTCCATAAAATAGCTGGAGGCAAGATTCTTAATTGCCATCTTATGAACAATAGCTTCCTCGCGGCTACAGGCAGCTAGAAAGGCTTCATGATCCTTTGGAAGATGATTCGGGGCAAGATAAACACGTTTCATTTATGATTTAATAATCTAATAAAATTAAATCAATTTTTATTAGATTAATGACACCCGAAGCTATGATAGAACATCTACAAAGGCATGGACGACCCTTAAATTCATTTAAAAAGGGTGATAAGATTGTATCTTCAAACTATACATATACTCTTGAACAATCTCCTGGTCAGGCCTTTGCAGAAGACTTCAAACCACATCTTACTCCTGGTGAGATGTTGCGCCTTGGAGTCTTTGAAGGAAAATATCTTAATGACTGCCTTTCAGAGTTTCCATGTGAATGGTTTCTTGATGCCCTGGCCTTAGATAAATTACGGCCTCAGGGCCCCGATGTATCCGTAAATCTTTTTAAGATTAAGAGTCGTCTTCCACTTTCTCAATGGAAGACTGCGGGATGGGTACCATCTTCCCACAAGTCTGACAGATATCCAACCTTATCAAAAAGCAATAATCCTGATGAGCGTGGATGGTTTCAATGGTATTGCCGCTATTGGATGGGTCGCCGAGACCCAGTAGACGATGTTCAAATAAAACGTTGGAAGGCCTTTTCACGTCATTCAGGTGCGGTTAAGAAAAACTGTAAATCATCTGACCTTGAATGTAGGCCACGACAAAGACAGGCACTCCTACAATGGGCCTGGAATCCCTTTATCTAGTATAGATAGAATGGCATCACACTGGCACGTTAGAAATACTCTTCCGAACAAACCCTGGCTTGCATCTAGTGTTCCTAAGCATAGTAAGGTTAGTAATTGGATGCCCCCACTTCCTCCAACAAGAAGTACTAATAAATACACTAGATGGGTTAATGCAGGTAATGGTAGGTTAAAACTAGCACCAATAAATCGTAGTGGGTGGTCTCATACAAGAAAACGCAAAAATAGAAAGACACGAAAGAATAGATGAGTGCTGCAAATATAGCAGGTTGGGCCGATATTCATGGCATTAAGCAAAGCGATTTGAATGAAATGGGATTAACTCGTAGTGTTCTTGGTTCCGGTTATCATGATCCGACATTTTCACCAGCAAACTATATACATAGTATGTTTGCTGGGCGACCAATGTTAACAAGACTTCATCAACTACTGAGAGAAAAGATACGTGGAGCAAGAATTAGGGTTGGATTTACTAAGAAAGGTGGATTATTTATCCATGTAGCTCCTATCGCAGGATTTAGTCCCTACGACTTTTTAATTAATAATATGTATGATTATGTTGTTCCACCTATTGGTGAATACGAGGCCTTTATGGATAGAAGAAATCTTGGTGCGTATCTTCCAATAAGAGCTATTGTCTATGAAACAGTAAAACAGGTTGCTCAAGAAATACAGACCACAATTGTAGGTGAAGTCTATGAACAGGCATCAAATAGAATAGGACATCCTCAATCAGGTGATCCGCGTCATGGTGCTGTAGGTAATATTATGAACTTTATGGGTGTTTCCAGAAATGCTAAAAGATCTCGTAAAAATAGAAGGACTGGAAGTTCCAAGGCTAGAAAATAATGGAACCTTTACGATGCAGGATGGAAGTGTCTTTGTTCCAAGATTTTCACATCTTAATTCCAAAATAAGTTCTTATCCAAAAAACGGCACTAAACAACACTCCACCCCATACAGTATCGGCTACAGCCATATAAAAAGGATATTCTTTAAAGGCGGCAAGTACAGTAAAATCATAGACAGCGTAGACACACATACCAGTTAAAAAGGCATCCTTCAAGCTCTGCGTTTTTAAGGCAAGAAAGGCCAGTGCGGGATATACAATAATTCCGGCAAGTGGCCTCATACGAACTTCCTTACCGCCTTGTATGGCCTGTATAATAGCATTGTAGTTACCTCCAACCAAGGAAAGCCATGGAAGATCTAATAAAAAAATCAAAAATGCTAAACCGATTATCTTTATAATCATTTAATCTAATATAGAATTAGATTAAATAACTGAAAGGCACATACATTTTCATATAGGTGGAGAACCCCCTTAAGGCCTCAAAAATCTTGTCTACACTACTAATAGAAATGGCCGAACAACACATTTATTTTCATTTAGATGCCAGGCCAAAGCCCCCTAAGCTCCCTTTATATGTAGGTATTAATCATGATGGCCTTTCTCCGGTTGAATCCATTAAGTATAGCAGGGATGGAACAAATTGGGCAAATATAAGAACTGGTGGTTTTGATAATGGTAATGCCTATGGATTAGCCTACTATTCATCTATGTGGGTTGCTGTTGGTAAATCAAGTTCACCCTTATCAACAATACAATATAGTCGTAATGGTTCTAATTGGACTGCAGTAAATTCATCTGGATTTAACTATAATTGTGGAAATGGTGTAGCCTATGGAAGTACAGTACATGGAAGTACATTATGGGTTGCTGTTGGCAGTGATAATCTTAGAAGTTCAATTAAATATAGTTCTAATGGATCTAATTGGTCCAATAGTTTTAGTGGTGGATTTAGTAATATTCTTAATCAATTTGGTGGAATTAGTATATATGGAACTGGAAATCGTGTAGCCTACGGAAATGGATTAATGGTCGCAGTTGGTTCTGGTAATTCATCAACTAATTCAATATTATATAGTGGCGATGGATCCAATTGGTCTAACAGTGTTGCTGGTGGATTTAATATTGGTAATGCTGGCCAGATTTATTTTGGTAATGATATAGCCTATAATAATAAATTATGGGTAGCTGTTGGAGAAGGTACTTCACCAGAAACATCTATATTATTCAGTACCAATGGTAGCAATTGGGCCAGTTCAATAACGGGTGGATTTAATAGTAACTATGGAACACATATAGCCTATGGAAATGGTTTATGGGTAGCAATTGGTAAAAGTGACAGTATAGAAAATTCATTATTATATGGCGATGGTAGTAATTGGTCTAACGCAACTGGTGTAGTTGTTGTACCAACACGTGTAACTTTTACACAAACCGCAAAACTAGTTAAAAATAAATATGTATATAGCAATTTATGGATTGCCTACTCCCCTACAAGAACTCAATATAGTACAAATGGTAGTAATTGGACCTATAAGGCAAATAATTATGTCAGTTATGTAATCAAGGCCTAAAATTTATACATTATCTAAATGAAGAATGTCCTTACAACTAGAGGCCTTTGAATCTTCTATTAAAAACCGTCGTATTCGCTGGTTTTTAACAGATATATCCTATCCACCTGGCTTTCAAGAGCAGGTCTTTAATGAATCACCACCCTTTCAACGTAAGATTCTTGTAACCTGCCACAAGTCTTCCGAGGCATGGAAGCTTGTTGATGCCTGGGACGCAGTCTTTATACCACAGACCCCACTAGAGTGGTCTTTAATTATAGCCTATTTACAAAATACTCTTAATCCAATTCTTTTTATAACACCAGAAGTTCAAACGCCCACTGCCTTTTATCAAAAGGTAAAAAGTACAACAGTCACCTTTTCTGATCTTTCTTCTGTAAATCTAACACCTCTTATAAGCTTTGACGCAACCTTTTTTCCTTGTGCCTCTCAATTAGATAATTATCTTGATCAAACAACTACGATTCTTAAAAGTCTTATATCTGGAGAGGTCCTAAGAACCTTTGTTCTTAAGGATGCAATTCGGGATTTAAAGGCAGCGGGGGCAACTCTTGTAGTATCATCAGTAGAAGAATCTAAGGCATCCTTGTACTGGTATTATGTATCAGAAAGTCCTATCAAACATCAGCTTCTTGACAAGGTTATTACAACTCTTCTTAGAAGGCCTTAGAGAGGTATACCCTTAACTAAGTCCATAAGCGATCCACTACCTCCCCGCTTCTTTGAAAAAAGCTTGAATGATCCCTTCTTTGCGATGTAGCCAAGCTTACGAAGATTCTTGATGGCCTTCTTACCAGCGGCGTGCTTCTTGCGTGAAACAATGCGCCCATTCTTTGTCTTCATAAGATCCTTGCGGTAAAGGCCACCGGACGTGTGCTTCGCCGTTCCGTGAAAGACCTGAGACTTTGAACCAGTCGCTGGCATCTTGGCACCACCGACCATATTGGCAAAGCCAGAACTTGAGCCTCCATTTTGTTTGCGATTACGGCGCGTACGATTCTTACGAGTACCACATGAACTAGGCATTTCTAAATATAACGCATAAAATAAATTTACATACTAATTCTTGGAACCTTACCAGCCTCAACCTCATCCATAAACTCAAGCATTTTCTTGGAATCATAGACTCCAGCAAAGTGAATTAAAAAGTCGCCGGGTAACCATTGACGTGTTCCCTTATATCCTTGAATATAGGCGTTAAAACGATAGGCCTCCATTGTGATTTGTATGTTTGCTGCTGAATCCGTATGATCTTCAGACATAAGTTTACATATAGCGGCATTCTCCCACCAGATATGGTATAAACAATCATCACGCATCCAAACCTTCTCAAAGAATTTAACAGACCATGCACAAGGTCGGACAATCATATTACCAGAATTGACGTGACGACAACTGTCGTAGGTCATAAGAAGATTCTTATCTGCCGGTAGTAGTGGAAGTACGTGATCTTCTAGTTTGAGTTCAGGATTTGTAATCCAAACATCGGCATCTGAAATCCATATATAATCATATTTATCAGACATACCACAATATTTAATCCACTGAGGAACCTTACTCCATGCAATTGGTCTCTGACGATCCCAAACCTCTTCATGAAGTTCAAGATAGGTATAACCATGACGGGCACAATAGTCCCGCTTAGATTTAAGCGCCTTTTCAAGATTCCGACGATAATCTGGACCAATTGCAAGAGTTAAAACACATATGCGTGAACTAGTGACCATATCTTTTTATATTTAGTTTATCTTCTTTATATTAGGATGAATAATGACCCTAGGGCAATTATGAAGGCTAAAAAGGCCAATAGGCGGACCCTAAAAGTTAAAAAGGGTGTAAAGGCCGCAAAGACAGCAACGCGAAAGAAAAAGTCAATGACTCCACATCAATATACTGAAATTGGCCTTCAAGAGCTTGCAGTTCTTCTTTTTGGAGATGAGGCTGTAAGGGAGGTTAAGAAGAAGATGGATATACGTGAAATATGGAACCTTAGTACAAATATAACACAGTGTAATAATGTAATTGGAAAGGTTAAAGAGGACACAGACTGTTGGATCTGTGGTTTAGGCATAGACCCTAATGACCCTGGAATGTCACCTGAATGTGAGCATATATTACCAGTAGCACAGGCAGTAATTTATCTTTCCTTGTATTCGGCAAAGAAAAAAAACAATACAAGTCCAGAAAGACGTGTTCGTAAACTAGAATATGGATGGGCACATACTGTCTGTAATCAAGATAAGTCTGATATTTGCTGTATTGTAAATTCTGGAAATAAGGCTGAAGTTAGTGATAAGAATATTACATTTATTCTTAAAAAGATTTATAACAGTAATCGCATAGACTCTACAAAATTAAAACAGATGCTAAAGGAACCCTATCCAGATCTAAATAGTTTTATAAGTGAGCGCCTAGGTCCAGTAAAAAAACGCTACCAAGATATTGTTGAATTTTTAAATCCCTCTAGTGGTGAAAATCGGTTTAAACTAACAATCTTAGCAGGGTTAGTTACAGCCATGGATTATAGAAATATTAGAGAGGAGGCTCAGCCCCTATTAAATCCTGACTTCTTAAAACAAAGAGAAGAACAAAAAGAAGAATTAAAGGAACTTTTAAATGATACTATAAAACAGGATATAGGTGAAAACCTAGGTTTTTTGGATCTAAATACTCTTGCAACAGCAGCAAAAATAATAACATCAATTGAGGATGTGTACAATATCTATAAAAAATTTTATACCACAAAGGAAAACTTAGGTCAGTTAGTAGAACCTATTGATGAGAACTTAGAATCAGTTATTTTTAAGAATGAAAAATCATTAGCTCTTGGGCACTTGGCAAAGTTTTACCCTCAACTGTATGTAAGAATTGCCTTTATGTTTATAGAACCTGTTACAAAATCATATATTAAACCTAAGATAGAATCTAATTGTATTACATCTTTAGGATATTATTTGACAATAAAATACTTTGGTGAATTAGACACCTATATAACTAAGACAAAAAATATAAGAGAGTCTACCAAGGAAAAATTTACAGATAAGGTTTCTAAGATCTTAAATACTCTAAAGAAGGAAATGGACAAGAATTTTCCAGGAATCTACGAATATATTGATGCTTACTACGAAAAAAAAATTGACATAAATAATAGTATTAGTTTATAACAAAATGACCTTTGTATATAAGAAGAATACTAATAATGAATTTGTATGTTCTGACTGCTCTTTCACGGCGCACAATCAGTCCACCATGCACTACCATCTACGCAACCACACTGGAATTCTTGAACACACCTGTCCAGACTGTGATATGAAGTTTCTCCAAAAAGGTGTCTTGGATCTTCATATTAAGTCTAAGCATACATCAACAACCAAGAAAGAATTTGCATGCCCCTGTTGTACCTATAGTGATCTACGTAAGGGCAATTGTCTAATCCACTTTGCTCGTATTCATTTGAAGGACCTGACGGATAAGATGAGAATTAAGACACAGGATGGTACAGAATGTTCTGAATGTGAAAAACACTTTAAGAACATTACTAGCTTCTATTATCACCTTGGATCCTGTGTTAAACTACCAATTAACCATACACATTATGAGATGTGGTCTAAGATTCACTAAAGGAAGTCATATTGTGTAGCTAAGATATATAAATGATATCCAAGAGCGCCAAAGGCTGTAAGAAGTAATAGATCATATGCCGGTCTTTGTGTGGTTTTTTTACCGGCTCCAATATAAATTAATAGGGGTCCAATCCATAGAACATGAATTAGATTTATCCAGATATATTGAGAGCCTATGCGACCCCAAGCCTTATAACCCTGATAAAGAACAACCAATATACCAAGAGCTATAAGAGCAGTAAAAACACCATCGGGTAAGTTTCCACGTGTAATACCGACCCAAATAAGAAAGGGTGCGACAAAGATTATATGAAACAAATTGATGAGTATTCTTGTATCCATATCTAGTATATGAATCATATATTTACAGATGGTGCCTGTACACATAATGGATACAAAGATGCAAGGGCATCATATTCAGTTGTTTTTTGGAATGAAATCACGCCTGAAGGCCTTGCCTTTAAAGTCCCTCAAGATGAACCCCAGACAAATCAACGGGCAGAACTTAGAGGTCTTAATCATGCCTTTGAAGAAATTCAACGTCGGAGCATAAGTACACCAACAACAATCTGGACTGACTCAGAGTATGGACGCAATTGCATTCAGACCTGGGGGCCTCAATGGAAGGTGCGTGGATGGAAACGTGCCTCAGGTTCTAAACCCTTAGAACATCTTGATCTTTTAAAACCTATGATTGACTTTTATATGGCGAATCAACATTTTATTATAATTAGACACATTAAGGCACATACAAATAAAAAGGATTTTCCTTATACTGGTAATGCCTTAGCTGATTCACTTGCTACACAATTATTAGTGTCTACGTGTTCCACGACGCTTACGTAATACACGACGTTTACGGGTTCTTCTGCGCCGGCCGCCAGATGGTTTATTTAAAAGGGCAATTAACTTTGATTTAATTGTTGCTGTACCAATAACTCTTCCAACTGAAAGAACCTTTCCGTCTACATTGGCAATACTTCTAGTAAAGGTATTTCTTAGTAGACCATCTTCACCTCTTAATACAGCGTAAATTATAGCGATGTAGGTCGCATCCTTTACATATCCTTCATCAATACCAGTGCCAAAGTTAGGATTTATAATATCCCACACTGTTGTTATTATAGGACCAACTCTATCTAATCCAATTTCATCATTAAAAATTCTACTTATTTCCTGTTTCTTTGTAACAAACCAAGTAAGTGGTTTATCCATATAAGGTCCAAGAAGTTTGTCTAAACCCTTTGACCGAATTAAGCCACTATATGTTTGTAAGGTAGCCATCTCTAATTAGTACGCAGATTATCGGGAGTATTTGTAGTCTGTTATTTCAACGGCAAGTTTTGATTCATAATCATACATATAGGTTCTGGCATTTTCAATAACAACAAACATATAGGACAGATTTTTATTTGGTGACTGATTATAGTTTACAATAAGGCCATAATTACAATTTTTCCATTCCATATAACTAATAATCTGCCAGTAATGTTCTGGTTTAATATCTGAGGTAACAGCCTTGAGTTCAATAATAAGGTCCCACCCCCCTAGCCACTCATTAATAGCTATATCTAGTCGCTCCTGACCAACATAATATCCCTTATAAAGTATTGACACTGTTTCTTCACGGGTATATTTAATATTTAAGGCCTGTAGTTCATGTATAATGGCATTTTGATAAATACTTTCAGAACGCCCCTTTCCAAGCCTAACGCCAACTTCTTTAATAATATTAACTAGTATGCCGAATTTTTCATAGACATCTTCTGGTATATTAAAAACCATTTAATATATTCAAAAGTAAAATAGTTTATCAATTTTTAGCATGCGTCGTGAGTCAGAACCTTAGTTTCTGCGTGTCTTTCTTGAACGTCTAGACTTTCTGTTTTTTCTTCTAGACATGCCCCCTGGATTATATATAGAAGCATTAAAGGCTTCCTGGAATGATGGTACCTTACCAGTATTAACGCCTGTATAAAGATTAGCTAATTTAGCAGGTAAATGGCCAGTTCTACGCACGGCATTATTAAGAGCCTTTGCCGCTGCAAGTCTTTCAGCTGCTGATACAGCCTTAGAACCTCTTAAATGTGGTGGTAAGGCGGCTTGCATTATACTATAGGTGTATATATTAATCAGAAACTTACTTTACAGAGTACACATTTTTAGTGTATAGAATGTAAGGAATCGCATAGGCAAAGAGTGAACCTACAGAGGCTACTATATGTGCTGGCTGTGACTTAAGAAGCATGGCTATACCAGCTGAGGCCACCATCATGACCGCATCACCGGCTATAATCTTAGGACCTCCAGATGAATAATCCTTGAACGTATCAATTACAGAGTTATGGCCACGTGGAACTTGATTTATTATTCCATAATAAAATAAAAGGTCGTGGACAACCTGAACACCTACAAGGGTTCCAACAAACTTATAAGGGCACCACTTACCATCGGCAAATTTCTCCTTTATATATCCTGTATAAATATAACGAGCCACTAAGAATCCTACAAAAATAATACCAACGTCCATTAATACGGCATTAAGTCCAAAGATATCGTACCATTTATTCAAGGTTGCACCAAATAATTCAGGAGAGTAACGAACAAGAAAAATAACAGCTACTTCAACAATAAGAACAGCAACCAAGATATATAATAGATCATAGACCATCTTGTAATTTCCAATATCAGGTAAGGAGGATTCCTTAATTGGACCAATATCAACATCTTCTTCAGCCAGGGATGGCTTTTTCTGCATAGGCACCTGCGCTGGAGGTGCGGTCGCCATTTTCTTCAAGTCTCTAGATTGCGTATCAACTACCTTATCACGGGGTACAAATCCTGGGGGTGCGGCATTGACAGTTTCATATTCCATACTGTCATATGGTGTAAATGGAAGTGAATCAGACATCATCATGTCTATCTATATCAGATAGACAAAGTAAAGTTTGTTCAAGGGCACCTTCAACCCATGCCTGTCTTAAGGACCAACTTTCACCTGTTAACCATACTCTAGGGTGGCTCGCTAAGGGCCGAATAGATTTAAATGAAAGGTCTTCGGGAATATATGAACCAGGTAACCAATAGGTTGCCCCAGTAGACCAATAATGTGACTTGAAAAATACGGGTTCAGATATATCTAAGTCAGGAAAGAGTTTTCTAGTTTCCTTCATAATAACCTTCTGAAGTGCCATATCGCCCCCAGCCTTTTGAATATTGTAAAAGGGCCGTGTATCCTGAGCATCTGTGTAACTAACCATAACTGTTTTCTCACCAACAGGAATTATGTAACGCAAGGGACCGGGTGTAACAATTGGTGGACCAGGTGGAAACCAAGGCTTTTTGAAGACTCCATAAATTCGTAGAAGAGGCTGTGTCTTAAGATGTTTTAGGGTCTCCCAATTACGAAAGACTGGAATTTTTGCAAGTGAGTCACGATCCAAGGCAAGAATAATTCTTTCTGCCTTAATAGTCTGCCCTTCAAAGATACAGGTACCATCCTTTTTTAAATTAATAAGGGTATGATCAGTAAGAATCTTACAACCACGATCTATAAGCTCCTTTTTCATACATGCCACTAATTGACCAAATCCTTCCTTAATTACTCCATAACCACTATGATCAGACATTTCACCATCAAGAAAGGATTTTAAGGCTAAATCAGCACGTAGGGTATTTACTTCGGATAAATAAGGAAAATAAGAGAAAAAATCAATCTCTCCATACACAGCCTTTACAATTGATTCTAGGGTATGATTAGCTAATACAGACTTATGAAGTCTTTTTAAGATATTTAAATACATCTTAGATCTTTCGTCAAAATTATTTATAACAATGGGTGAATTACCATCTTCTTTAAAGCGGGTGTCCTTACTAATAGGAATCCAAGTAAGTCCATAAGTCTTAATAAGTTTCATAGTATTCTTATGACTCTTATGAACACGTCCTGCGCCAGCCTCCCAACGATCATTTCCATGTGTATAAGTGTATGTGCGTCCACCCAAGCCCTTATATTTTTCAGCCAAGCCTACCTTCCAATTGGGGTGTTTTTTTAGAATTTCTCGGGCTGAAAATATGCCACTTATCCCCGCACCGACAATCAAGCAATCATAATCCATCTATCTATTAGGATGGGTTCAATTTGTAGTAGAAGAAAAAAAATCATACCCTTAACAACTAATACAACTAAACCCATACCTCCCCCACATATACGGATCCCTAAGAATAAAATAAACCTTTCACAATCATTTCGTAGAATAAGTTCTAGACGAAATAAAAAAATTAAGAAAAAATTATATACATGTTAGACTGCCCCATTTTCTTTGAGCCAACCTAGTACATCGTCAACAGAAGAAGCAATCTTACGGTCCTTAAAGGTACCATCCTTAATGAGACAAAAACTGGGAATACTACGAAGACCACAATATCCAAGGGTTGTATTATTTTTATCAACATCACACACATACCACACTATGCCAGGAGTTGCTTCAACAATGGCAGGTTTGTCTATACGCTTGCATGGACCACACCATGGAGCAGTAAAGGAAATACATACCCAGGGGGGATAATTATCTAAGATACCCTCCTCAGTGGCTCGTCGTGGCCGTAGCATGGTTTCAAAGGCTTCATGGCTCGGGAGGGGCGTCATTGACATCTTTCTGTGTATTAAGTAAAAATCTATTTAGACCCATTCTATTGGCGGCGATTACTGAACCACCGCCGAGTATAACTACAAAAAGTATAAGTAGCGCTGTTCCTGATAATTCAGTATTAGCACCACCTCCCTTTTGTATAAGTTTATTTACAGCTGCGCTTGCTAGGCCTTCCTGTGTAGGGATTTGCGCCTTTAGTGCGCCCATCTGAGAAGTAAGGGCTGTACCTGTTCCAATAATCTGTGTGGCAGGTTTTATAACACCATCTACAATATCCTTATAAGCACTTGTGGTTGATTCAATGGCAGATGAGGCACCCTTTGCGGCAGTTGTAACTACACCTGCCGCCGCCTTAATCGCATCAACTGCTGTGCCAGCTGCTGCTATAATAGGAACCTTTTCAAGTATAACGCCTGTAAGGCCTCCTGAACCACATTCACCACCACCAGGAACATCAACGGGTCCAAGTGTTGATGGACCTAGGGAGTCCATAAACCAATTTACAGGAAACATACGATAGGTTCCAGTAGTAAATAGTGTCTTTGGCATAAATACAGAACGTCCAAGATTAGCAAAGCCCCAAACAACAGCTAAAAAGAATGGAACTACAAGAAAAAATAAGGTAGTTAGAATAAATTTAACAATCGCAGCATTAGAATCTCCAGCTATATATAAATCAAATCCAAAGGGTAGCATTAATAAGAACATATATGCCATAAATTTTAATGGACTTCTAGCTGTAGGTCCATCAGGATTAGAATCCTTAAACATTCCAGCTCCAATTCCCAATGGACCAACAAAGGGCGCAGAAAGGCCATGTTCCATGACAGAATCTTTTTCACCCATAATCTGTAGGATATCATAAAAATACCAAAGGCCAAGTGTAAATATATTTATAATAAACTTTAAGAATCCACTCAAGGGACTACGAAGCCATACATGATCTAAACCAAAAAAACCAAACACAACTGTCATAAGCATTAAGCTCCAATATGGATACCATGATCCCCCCCAAAATTTACTCTGTGTATAATCAAACATGACGGTCATGCTTCCCTAAACAGAGAAGAGAAGACCGGCATAACCATTTAATACACGTAAAATATTGTAGTTTGTTGCATAGACAAAGGCTGTCATATCACCATTATTACCTCCACCCCCTGGTATTTCGCAAACTCCCGTAGATAGACCAAGTTGAAGTATAAGATTATCAATGCGACTGGCGTTTAAGGTTCCAGAGGGTTGAGATTCTTCGGGTTTCAAGGCAAAACTATAGACGTATATATAACGGTCGGAAGGAATGGCTGTATGTCTTTGGTAGGGTTGTATGAGTCTAAAATAAAGTGGATCACGAGCATTAAAGCGGTCTTGACCATCTAATTGAATATTTGCGGTCATCATTAAATCTGTACGGGTACCTGGTTCACGTAAGCCAAACTCTGCCGCCTTTTCAATTTCATAAAAGCCAAGACTGCTCCAGTTAAAATATTCATGGCGACATTGACTTACATTTCTTTGTAGGACCCAAATAAATTCCTTTATAGGATGATTAAAACTTAGTGGTAGACTTGCGCTCTTAGAACCAGCTGGAATAGCCAAGGGGGGTGTATATTGAACCTGTTCAATAAGATATTCAAGTGTTGAACTAACAAAACGGCGACGTTCAGGAACATCTAAAAAGACATAGTCACCCCACATTTCAATACCAAGATCTGATGATGAACAGCTCTGAACACTGATATTTGTACAGGGTCCACAACCATCGGGTGTATATAGCATCTTTGTATAATACATTTCTTGAACTGAGGCTAGGGTAACATTAATTCTTACAGGATGATACTGCATGGCCAACAGTGGAAGATATAATCCGGGATTCTTATTAAACCAGAAACGTAGTGGAATATATACTGTTAATGGACCCATAATTGGCTCGTCATATACCTTCGGATATTTAGTTGTTGGTGTAACATAATAATCTCCAACTACATCAACATTAATACCAGAAATATCAATATTTAGATTTCCATTCTCACGACTAAAGATATGTTTTGGAAGTGTATGAACACCTCCTGAAAGATCAGGAGCATTATTTGCATAATCAATATGAGGATAACCAGGTTTTTGTTGAATCATTTGACGAAATCCATCAACCTTACTTGCATCGGTAGTTAGTGAGCTCCATATTTCCATCCATTGCCCGGTTTGTTTATCAATCTCCTGTTCACCAATCTGAATACTTATTTCCTTAATTAAGTTATGCCCAGGACTATTAACATAACCTACAGGAACTGGAGCTGCGGCTGCCGGTGTAAATGAGGAGGGTGTTAAATATAATTGTGGCAAGGTCACCTTTAAAAATATTGTACCGAGTAAGTCACCATTTCTTGGCACAAGGCATGAAATTTTTTGACCAAAGTTTGGAGATCCATCAAAATACATCTGCTGACTCTCTACCGCAAAATTCGTGTAGCGTGTATAGACAAATTTAAACCAAGTTGTGCTTGGATTTCCTGTTAAAAAAACATCTTGTTTTCCCTGGGCAACAAGTTGTAATAAACCTCCACCCTGTGTCATCTTACTATCTGATATAGATTCTAATATCTCTAAGTAAACTACAATACTTCCGGGTATTATATTTTACTCTTTCTCCGGATAGTGTAGTAGAAAGGATGAGAGGAAGGGGTAATAAGGCCCGTGTTACAAATAATACCTATAACACGGGTGTAGGGTATATTTCAATACTATCAAAAGATTTTGATATAAAGGGTAATCTTAATGTTACAAGTACATTAAACACAAATAATCTTAATGTTGCAAGTACATTAAATACAAATAATCTTAATGTCACAAGTACACTAATTATAAATAATCTCAATGTCACAAGTACGCTAATTACAAATGATCTTAATGTTACAAGTACGCTAATTACAAATGATCTTAATGTTATAAGTACGCTAATTACAAATAATCTTAATGTTGCAAGTACATTAAACACAAATGATCTCAATGTTGCAAGCACATTAACGGCAAGTTTAGTCACAACTTCTACAATAAATTTAATAGACACAATGTTAACTTCAAATAATGATTTGTATGTTAAGGATTCACTCTTATATTTTAATCAGACCCCAATATCTGTAAATACAGGTATTAAGATTGATCCATATCTCTTAACTGCAAGTACAGTAGCAAATAAAAAGGCTGTCTTATATACATCTTCAAGCGAATTTACAGTTCCTAATGGTGTATCAACCTTAGAAGCACAGGTATGGGGAGCTGGTGGTGGTTATTATGGTTGTGGCGCCTATATTCATGCTAGTTTTCAGGTAACTCCTGGTGATAACCTCACTCTTAGTGTTGGTCCAGGTGGTAAGGCAGCTAATACCGTTTATGGAGCAAATAACATTAATGGATTTGGAACTGGCGGTGATTCAGAACAAGGTTATCTTGGTGGTGGTGCTGGAGGCCTATATTCCGCTATATTAAACTTGGGTACACCAGTAATTATAGCTGGTGGAGGAGGTTCAGCATCCTATAGTACTAATTCAGGTGATATTAGTCATGCCGGTATTGAAATTGGCTATTCGGGAGATGGACCCAATCCTGGAAATGGGGGTACACAAAATGAGGATGAAAATTCAAATGGAATTAATTTTTTAAGTACCTTTATATATAATACACC
>Ga0187843_10000799_pt1 | contig 20868 bp, 28 predicted proteins | sample SpaLakP09_SKY_43_FD_134516 | JGI IMG/M metagenome (GOLD analysis project Ga0187843, IMG submission 134516) | Oligotrophic lake water microbial communities from Sparkling Lake, Wisconsin, USA - SP09_SKY_43 | ecosystem: Environmental > Aquatic > Freshwater > Lake | place: USA: Sparkling Lake...
GAAGCGGGTGGAAGGTGTAAGTGATGAATAGACTAGTTGGGGCAACTTGACGAAATTTCTGATACACTATAATTACCGCCGAGGGACGCAGAGCATTTGGTCGTTATTGATAAGTGTTTGAGATGAAAAACGGGTATCGTTGGCAGACGTGTCGACTATGCGGGCCTAACTGGCGTGGAACAGGTCCTAATACAACTAGCCATACGCTATTGCACGGAAGCCCCGGACGCATAAATTGGCACTCAAACATTTTTCAATAACGGTCGCTATTCCGGGGGTGTAGCTCATTTGGGAGAGCGCCTGCTTTGCAAGCAGGATGTAGCAAGTTCGATCCTTGTCACCTCCACCATAATCGGGTCGTTAGCTCAGTTGGTAGAGCGTCTGCCTTACACGCAGAATGTCGGCAGTTCGAGACTGTCACGACCCACCAATCATATTCCCTAGTAGCTCAGTCGGTAGAGTAGCGGACTGTTAATCCGTTGGTCACACGTTCGAACCGTGTCTGGGGAGCCAAGTCAATTCCGGTGTAGTATAGTGGTAGTGCGGCGGTCTCCAAAACCGTTAGTGGGAGTTCGATTCTCTCCACCGGAGCCAATTACCTAATGGTGTTAAATTCAGGCCCTGCCAAGATAAAAGGTTGTTTATCGGGCTTGATGTCTTCAACAAATACCCTTACAGGTGCCGGCATATCTGGCACAAATTCCGTAGTCAGCACACTTGACCGTTCGGGCGTATACAGACCATTGCTGAATAATTTATATAAAATTTCAACAGTGGGACGATGTTTGTAGGGTAGCATTGAGTATTTAACCAAAAATCCAATAACTATGGGACGTTAGCTCAGTCGGTAGAGCAGTAGACTTTTAATCTATTGGTCATTGGTTCGAATCCAATACGTCCTACCATATAAGAACACATTCATCATTGGTTGTTGGGGATACACAATTAGTCATTGTGACCCACACAACGAAGTAGCGTAACTGGCACGATGAAAATCCACTATCTCGGAGAGAGTGTGTTCCTATATGGTAATGTAGCAAAGAGGTCATGCACCTCCTTCATACGGAGGCATACGGTGGTTCGATCCCACCCATTACCACCAAGTTTTGGCCAGTTAGCTCAGGGGTAGAGCATCGTCTTGATAAGGCGAGGGTCGATGGTTCAAAACCATCACTGGCTACCAAGTTATGTTGGGGATTCGCCAAGTTGGTTAAGGCATCGGATTTTGATTCCGACACGCATAGGTTCGAATCCTATATCCCCTGCCAAGTTCATGGTGCCTGTCGCCAAGTGGTAAGGCCTCGGGTTGTGATTCCGATATGCGTGGGTTCGATCCCCATCAGGCACCCCAAGTTTCAGGATAGACGACACGATCGAGTCCCCGATAATCTAGCACAGTACAGGTCGGCTGTGTGACCCCGCTGACGATTATTGGGTAGTTAAACTCTTGTGTTCGAGACACGCTGGTCCGATAAGTACAAACACCAGTTCCTGAAAACCTTTTACAAAATAATGATCACTGTTTTATCAAGAGCAATACACGACGAATTCACATATTCTTTGTTTGAAGAATTGGTCAACGGATTAGATTGCGACTATGAAGCCTACTACACCTGGACTGATAGCAAATCCTATAACACTTTAGGTGACATAAAGTTCACCCGACCCAATGTAATAATTGGTATCAAAGATTGGCTAGAACAACATCAAATTGATTTGTTGCAGAATGTTTTTACCAAACACCCCCATTGTAATTTTGTACTGGTAACAAGTTCAGAAGATCAATGCATGACGGCCGACAATCTTCAGACCATGTCCTGGGGCGGCGATTGGACCAATCAATCTACTTTGTATTCTACCCTAGAGCCGGTGTTTGATAAAAATTTTAAATCTGATAAAACTTTTATTAATCTCAACAATGCACCCAAGCAACACAGAATTGTTGCATTGAGTTATTTGATTGGCAACAACTATCAAGGTCATTTTTCCTTCATTGGCAAAAACTCAGGAACCTATCCGGATACCATTGACACACTGTGTCCTTGGAAATTTAGTCAAAATTCTTTTGTCACTGATACACATATAGAAAATACTTTTGCTGGTTACTTAAAATTGATAAATGAATTAGATTTAACCAATGGCAATGATGATAACATCTATAAACATATTGGAAAAAACAACAATGTAACCAATTTTGATAGAAATCTTAGAGCATTGTATCAAAACAGTTTTGTTGAGTTGGTGGCCGAAACCACCGTAGAACAAATATTTTTTACCGAAAAAACTTTGAACTCAATCTATGCCTGTAATTTTTTTATCATTCTAAACAAACAAGGTGCGGTACAACACCTTAGACAAATTGGATTTGATGTATTTGATGACATAATCAATCACAGCTATGACACCATAGCTGATCCGTTTGAGCGTATGACAACAGCCATTGAATCCAATAGACAAATAATCACAGACTCGAGTCATGCAAAAGAATCTTGGGCCGATTGTGTGCCAAGATTTGGACACAATATCAAAACTGCAAGAAACATATACAGCTTCTACAAAAATAGAGCCGGTATTGATTTTTCAAAACTAAAATGGAAATAAAGGCTCTGTAGCTCAGGAGGTAGAGCAGCGGATTGAAAATCCGTGTGTCACTAGTTCGACTCTAGTTAGAGCCACCATCGATGCCCCTCTGGACAAATTGGTAAAGTCATCTCTCTCAAAAGGAGAAGTCGTCCCTGTTCGAATCAGGGGAGGGGTACCAAAGCTGATGTGGCACAGTAGGTAGCGCATCTCCATGGTAAGGAGAAGGTCGTCAGTTCGATTCTGACCATCAGCACCAACAGATAAGTAAAATTATGCGGGATTAGTTTATTGGTAAAACAGAACCTTGCCAAGGTCCAGTGACCAGTTCGATTCTGGTATCCCGCTCCAAATTCAATTTCAACGGACCGGCGCGAACCGGAATGTAACACAGAAGAAATTTAGATTACTGTGTTATGCCTAGCACAGGCTTGAGTGGATATCAGCCCACAGTGCTTGACTCCTTGTTAAATCTAATATAAAATAACAACATCGGTCCTTAGTTCAATGGATAGAATGCCATGCTTCGAACTTGGAGATGTGGGTTCGATTCCTGCAGGACCGGCCAAATGCAACGGTGGCAGAGAGGCCCAATGCACGGGATTGCAAATCCTGAAAACCGCGTGTTCGAATCACGCCCGTTGCTCCAACCTGAAAGATCCTATGTGGGAATATGTCATAACGTTTTTTGCTTTGTTTTTCACTGATATCTTTTATACCTACTATCTAAGATCCATACAAAATGAACGTGCCCTGGCAGCCAGTTTATGGGCTGTGATTGTATTTGTCATTGCCAGTGTTGCAGTGATCAATTATACCACGGACCATTGGTTGTTGATTCCGGCCTGTATGGGTGCTTTTTGTGGAACCTGGGTAGGTATGCGTCTAAGGAAAATCATATAATGGAAGTGTGGCAGAGTCCGGTTTATTGCACCTGTCTTGAAAACAGACGACTAGAAATGGTCCGTGAGTTCGAATCTCACCGCTTCCGCCAAGATAAGTAAATTTATATGAGCAACGAACAAGCAAAATTTATCAATTCGCGTCGTCGTCATAAAAACGACGTGGCAGTGGCCCGGCAAGTTAAGATTGCCAAGCAACACCACATTAATGGGTATAAGAGTCAGGACGAAAAAGAGCCACATAGAATGGCCAAACGTCACGCCATGGACTGTGGTAATACACAATGCTATCTGTGTGGTAATCCTCGTAAGACGCACAAGGACAAACTAACACAGCAAGAGAAACGCCTGTTTCAAGATCTAGAACGTGTTACAGATCGTCACAGCAACGGCCTACCGTCCGCAGATGACTGACAGCAACAGTGCCAAAGGGCGTGACAGCTTTGATATTACCACTGGTAATACTCTGGTACATTTCATCAATCGTAATGTCACACCTTATGCCACCAGCACATTGGGTCCTAAATTTGATCTAGTGCCAGTTACACAGCAGAAAGATCTCATGATCAATCATGCCAGGATGTATGCTCAGCAAGAGTATGACAGGATTATGGAACTGGTATCGGTGTTACAAAAACAAGCAGACGATATCCGACGCAGACTAGATGTCACAGATGCCGTGCATGGTGCAGTATATCAATTCAGTCCTGTAATGGGCAATACCTATTGGCTGGCCTGGGACCGTCGCAAGCAACATACCTTACTGACTCCTCATGGCCCCAACGACTGGTCAAGCACCGCGCCTGAAGATTACGAGTATCAAGCACAGGTCCGGTACATGGGCGATCATACATGGTTGGAAGTAACTGCTAAGTAGTACTTGACCAAAATGCCTCTTCTGTGATAATTACATATAAACAGAAATAAAATTTACACAGTAGGCGAATTATGTTTTTATTTGAAAATGTTGATACACTTTACTTAGAGCGAATACAAAAAAGTGTGCTCGGACATCTCGCTGCCAATGGTCATACGTACATGATAAGTCTTTACGACTCTCCCGAATGGTACATTAATAATGTTGACGGACTTAAAGAATTCCTATCTGATCTTGGCATGCTAGAACAATTTGTTAGATGCTATTTTATGCTCACTGAGCCAAATTCAAATTCAGGATGCCATGTAGATGTTTCAAACAGCGTCAAGAGAAAAATTGCACTCAACATTCCTATATACAGCACCACCAACACTTATATGGTTTGGCGTAATGCAGGAGTGGTAAAATACATTCACCCAGATGATATATACGGGGACTTTCCGGAATTTGAGCCCAGCCTAGAACACAAGGTTGGTCAATTGGAACTGCTTACTCCTGCATTTGTCAGAACTGACCTGCCACATTTTGTAAAAAATCACAGCGACGAGCGACGTATAATTCTTTCCATCACTTGTGATCCTGACCTAAGCCAACGACACACAGAAGAAATCAAAAAAACAAAACACTATCTGATTGAAGACTATGTGATAGGGAATTTTTATCAATTCTAAAAATGTTTGCAGAGAATCCGTAACTGGTTAGAAGTAATACCTTAGTAGTACTTGTCCGAAATTGCCAATTCTGCTATACTACAATGTTAAGAAGAAAAAGGAGCAAAAAATGTCAGTATTTACAAATCTTGTAGGCAAACGCATAAACGGCATCTTTGTTAATGGAGAACAAGATCAGGTGGTATTTCGTACCACTGAAGGCCGTTATCTGGGTTTCGCCACCTGTGGTGATTGTTGTAACACTGTATATATCAATCACTTTTCCGGAGCTGATGTAGTGGGCGAAGGCAACAGTTTTGATCTACTGCGCGGCGCACTGGTGACCAAAACCGAAGACAAAGGTTGGTCTGAAAATGTGACTGATGTGGAAGGTTGGAGTGTTACCCAAGATGGATTTTTTACCATCACCACAGATCGTGGATTTATCGATTTTGAAGTTCGTAACGAGCACAACGGCTACTATGGTGGTCACGTCACAGAGCTTGAACAAGAAGATATTGATATTTCTGAATTGAAACAATTACGAGAAGATTTTTAATGTACAAAATACAACAACAAGAATTTGATACCCTGGATCAGGCCTTGGCTTATGCAAAGACTGTCAACGCCTTTGTAGTAATCCAAGGTCCCGACTTTGAAGTATGCGGACGCTTTGGCGTTGATGCAATACAGAATGGGCTATGCCCGGATGGTATCGCTTACGACTGGAACAAGGCTTCACGCATCGGTCGAGTCAAGCGAGAACGAGTTTAGTTTTTGTGATAATTGTTGAATGGTTGATTGGCTGTCGGTCAACGGCAATGCAAACACCCATAGCCCAGATTGAGCTCGATCCAGTGATCTAGGATGATATAAATTTAATGCACTATAGGCAATGTCGTATCTGAGTTGATTAAACTTGACCAGGAATATTGTTCCAAAATTGCGGTGGTATTCTACAACACCTAATTGTTGAAATCGATCAAACATTTGTTGATAGTTTGCAATAGATGCTGGCACTTGTTCTAGAATACGTTCTTGTTCAAGTATGCTGATATATTTTATAGCTGATGCCATACCGGATATGTTGGCAGAATAAGTGATTCCAAAATCAAACATTTGTGTTTTAATTTTGTCATAAACACGCGGAGACAACAGTGTGGCACTCAATGGGAAATATCCACCAGTTAGAGCTTTGCCTGAACAGACAATATCCGGTTCAACGTGATCAAAATCAACTCCAAAGAATCGACCAGTTTTACCGCCACACATGGCAATGTCGTCGACAATCAGCAGTATGTTGTTTTGTTGACAGGTGTCGTGTAGTTCTTTCCAAAACTCTGGACTATAGGTGTACAGACCAGCACTCCAGGAACAAAACTCTATTATAAAACAAGAAATATTTTCAGCTCCAATTTTGTCAATGGTGCCGGTCAAATTATGGAAAAATACACGCTCTGCGTGTTTACCAAATCTATCATAATGGACATTTGGAATTTTTCTGTTATGTTTCAACGGTCCTGTGTAAGGAACTATTCCGCTGATGCTGGAACATAGTTCTGTGGCTCCGTGATAACTGGTTTCTAGACTTAGAATAATTTTCTTTTGTACGTCATTGTGATATAGCCCACTGGTATAAACAGCGGCTTCAACAGAATCGCTTCCCGACAGTCCAAACACTGAACGGTATCCTGGTGTAAGCTGATACAGTTTGTCTGACAGTTGTTTTCTTGCAGTCGATGACATATTACTATCGGGATAATCGAATGCCATGTGTTTGACAGCGTCAGCAACATAGTCAACTATGTCGTGTCTTTGAAATCCCAACGGGTATGCAAACCATCCTAGGGTAGCATCGTATTTGCGTATGCCATGTTGATCCACAAATCCGTCGACAGTGGAACTGGTTTGTATAGAAATATCTTGATCGCTATCTTGAGTATTGGTATGGAAAATATGATTCATATATGGTATTTACCCGCTAGTACTTTGGTTTTAAATTTTTAGGTTGCAGAAAAAAGAATTCTGTGTTATAATTGATTTTTAAGAAAGGAGCAACGTATGCCAGCAACGTTTTTAGTCAGCGACACGCACTTTGGTCACGCAGGTGTATGTCGCTTCACACATCCAGATGACGCCACTGTAAAGTTACGGCCTTGGGATGACCCTGCAGAGATGGACGAGGAAATGATCCGTCGTTGGAACGAACGTGTTCGACCCACGGACAAGGTGTACCACTTGGGTGATGTTGTGATCAACCGTAAGGCATTGAGCACATTGAGTCGCTTGAACGGTGACAAGGTCTTGATCCGCGGCAATCATGACATCTTCCGTGATGACGAATATCGTATGTACTTTAGAGAACTACGTGCCTATCATGTCATGAACGGAATGATCCTTAGTCATATTCCTATTCACGCAGAGTCGTTGGGACGTTTTGGTACCAACATTCACGGACACTTACACGCCAGCCGGGTGAAGAAGGCACGTGGTGTAGATGCCAAGACAGGAGAAATCTTGTACAGCAAAGAAATTGATCCGCGCTATCATTGTGTGTGCGTGGAGCAAACTGACTTTGCACCCATCTTGTTGGAAGATGTGTACAAACGCATCACAGACGAAGGTGGCGAACTTGGATTCCGAAATGGCAATGGTCCCACAATGTAAAGATTGACTGACATTGCGGAATCATATATAATAGTAAAGAGGAGCGTGGGCCGGATGGTAAGGCAGCGGATTGCTAATCCGTAGACCGTAGTAATATGGTCACAGGGTTCGACTCCCTGACGCTCCGCCAGCATTGTCCGGCACAGGATCCGCAAGGACTGCAAATACGTATAGCTAGAATTTACTAGTGAACTGGAAAGGAACAGCCAGGTACGGACATCACGAAGGTGACAAGCCTTCAACCTATATCGCGGGCAGGGCGGCCACCACTCCGGTCTCATAAGCCAGGAGCAACCCAGGTTCAAATCCTGGGCCCGCAACCAATATATATATATTCAGTAAATATATATAGCCCTGCTAGTTAAGTGGTATAACGCTGGTTTTGTAATCCTGAATTGGCAGTTCGATTCTGTCGCGGGGCACCACACATAAAGGAGTTATTATGTTAAACAAAGAAAACAATCTAAGAGTTTCAGAACTATTAAAACAAAATTTATCTGAATCAGAAATTGCCAAGCGTCTCAATATGACAGTCCAAGAAGTTCTTGACATTGTTGATCTGCTGAGTAGAAAATAACGGAGTGTAGCGCAGTCTGGTAGCGCACCTGGTTTGGGACCAGGGGGTCCAAGGTTCGAATCCTTGTACTCCGACCACGGTTATCGCGGGATTCGTAAAATGGTATTACCCTATCCTTCCAAGTTAGTGTCAGCGGTTCGATTCCGCTATCCCGCTCCAATATCAAAGCCTGCTTCGGCGGGCTTTCTATTATAAATACTAAAAAGGATTTTACAATGGCAACAACCGTATCGGCAATAGATAATTTTAAGACTGAACTTGGTAGTCTTATAAATCAGTTCAATAACATATCGTCCCATCAAAAATCTTCTAAATTATTGCAGTCTTTGGAACTCGGAAGTCCAAAGGTAAGATCATCTTGGGTAGCATTTCGAAACAGATTTTATCACAATCTTACTACCAAAAGGTCTCAGTTAATTTCTATATACGGTGGATTTGTAGATGCTACAATATCTTCTGCAATATCAGAACTTGATAAGTTAATTGCAATACTCAAAACACCGCCTTTCCCTGCATCCATTGGATCCGACTTGGTAACTTGGAAAAATATGTATATTGTCCCATTGAAATAACATCCAACATCAAAGCCTGCTTCGGCGGGCTTTTTTTTTGACTAAAATATGTTTGACTTTACAACACAGTATTCAGTATAATACAACTGTTCAAACACCGCGTGGCGGCGGTCTGATACCTGTGGTAGGTCAAGTAGTAGCAAGTTGATGTGTCGACACATTGGCATAATCCCCGAGCGCGATATCGGGTACTCCCGAGGGATCCTAGATTTGAAAGCTACAAAAGAATTCGAGACGCCATGAAAGAAGCAAGGTTAGACCCCTTGTTAGTTGCGGAGGTAGGCTCTCTGGGCATTGTGGTCCACGGTCGTAAAGCAGACGTAGTGTTTGAACACCTAATATTTTGTTTGCAGTGTTTTTAAATAAATAACTGTGTAACGCCGGGTTCTTCCGACGTCGGATTCAAATCGACGCTTGACATTGAGATGTCTTTACAGTAAACTATATTACTGAACGCCGTCCGTGAGTGCTAAACCACTAACAAAATTTAATTAAATTGTTATCTTCGGTGAAGTCTATATACCTGTTTAAGTCGCTGCCTTTTAACATTACAAACCTGCCACAGTTTTGTTTTATGTTGTCACGTCCGGACTTACACCATACCTGTTGTGTTCCAATTTTTGAAAATGATCAGATGGCCATGGAAATTGGACAGTTTGCTAATTCTATTACTACAGAAAACTTCAGGGGTATCGATTGGTCAAACAAAGTAAATCAACTGGTCGATATCATCGATCAAGGCCATGCTCTTTGTTTTGCCACAGATCTAGTAGACCAATTAAATTTTTTAAAATTTTATTTCAAAGACAGGGTAATGACAGTTTCAGTCAGCTATGATAGCGATTCATATGATGATATGCTAACTTGGTTTGCAAAAAGACATATACATCTGCAGAACACGCAAAGACTTAGTTTGACAACGCGGGATCAAGAATTAAGGAATAAACGGGTTGATTTGGTTGAATACTACAAACGAGAATTTGATCAACAACAGTTGGTGCCTATGTCAATATTGCCCACAGGAGAATACGACATTCCTGTTAGAGATTTCTTCCATAGAGACAATTTTTTTCAACACTTAAAAAACATCGAAGGGCGACCTTCTACCCGAGCATTTGAATACTATGACCGATGGTATTCTTCAAACATCTAAGATACAAAAAGGAAAACGCAATGAAAACTCGTGCATTAAAAAACTATGACTCCAGCGTGGGTGTCGAAGCCTATGACATTGACTGGAACAGTCCCGAAGAAATACTTGAACTGGGTCGCCTGTGTGCCAGTCAGTGCATAGTATTTGTAGACAAACAAATTTCTACTCAACAATTATACGAAACCATGATCAAATGGGGCACACCCAGCATGGCATTGATTCACGCCTTTGTGGTACAGAAAAAACTACAAGGTCGCCATTGGAGAGAAATTCTACTAAATCTTGGTTACATCACAGATGACATCAAAGACATGGCCGCCGGTGTCAGCATTGTCAGCTACAAGAAGGGTGAAAAAGATCGTCCCAAGGGAATCTTTGCCAATGGCGAACTGGATTGGCACAGTGACCAGTGTGCTTTTGACGATGCTCCTAGAGTGATTGGCCTGCAAAGTGTCAGCGACACAGTAAATAGCCAAACACAATTCCTATGCACCCACGATGCCTATGAAAGCCTGAGCAGTGACATGCGTAGCATGGTCAAAGAACTGGTGTGCAAACATCGCTGGCGTGACAATGTGATGGCCCCGGGCTTGAACCGAACACAGACCTTGATCATACACTACAACATGGTGCCTATCGACGGAATGGAAACTAAACTGTATTCTGAGTCGGCCACAGGCCTGTCGGGCATCAAATTCCCAAGCCACAGCTTTGATGGCTTTGCAGGAATGAGCAGAGAAGAAAGCGATCGTGTCATCCAAGAACTGCATAAAGCAGTTTACCAAGATCGTTGGGTGTACACACAAGATTGGCAAGATGGGCAGATTGTGTTTATGGATCAAGAGATTACTTTGCACAAACGTCCTACCAATGTGTCTGATGGCGACAAACGAACCATGGCTCGTTCAATTGCGTACCTGGATCACCTGTATCCTACCAAGACCCCGGCCCAGCAGGTTCGATATTGTGGTCAGATAATTGACCATGATGAGTTTGCTCGCTTGGTTGATGCAGACCGTCTGGCACGTTTTGAACAAGAAGATCTAGAAACAGCATGATCAACGACAACAGCCGCCCTCTTGTGTTTTTGGGCTCAAATGCTGCCATATGGTTCTTGACGGACACTTGCGAACAACACGGTATCCAAGTGGCCGGCATCATCGACAGTGACTATTTTGGTAACACTGATCAAATAGAGGGCGTGCCTGTGATTGATACCGAACTGGTATTTGCTGATCCCGAACGCCTGGCCTACTATAAGAATACCTACAACTTCTTTATAGCAACCAATTGGCTAGCAGATCGCGACCCGATTCATGTACGCAACAGACTCAAACGACAACGGCTGATTGATTTGATTGAGCAACACAACTTGCCTTGCATCAGCCTGGTAGACCAGTCTGCCAAGGTTCACCGGACCACAACCATTGGTCGCGGAGTGTTCATCGATGGATTTGCCTATGTATCTGCGTTCAATCAAATTGAAGACTTTGTCAGTATCTTTGCCTACAGCGCATTGGGACACCATAATCGCATTGGCAAGAATTCTGTAATACAACGACAGTCCGGAATCAAGGATGACAATGTCATTGAGTCAGAAGTATACATTGGCCTTCACTCCCAAATTTTTGGAGACCATTTGACCATAGCATCAGGTACAGTGATACATCCTTGCATGGCCATTCGACGCAGTACAGCACCCAACGAAGTGGTAAGCCTAGCTGGCAAAGATCTTAGAAAGATCTACCATTTGGCCAGTTTTGACAATTAAAAGTTTGACTTAGTACAAGGTCTTTGTTACAATATGAAAACAACAAACTTGGAGTTATTATGTTCGAAAGTTTAGAAATTCGCAAAGCCGCAAATGGCTTTGTCATGGTTATCAATACCGAAGATGAAAGCAAGGAATACATTTACGATACTGAGCGTAAATTGATGCGGGCCCTGAAAGCGCAACTAGGCGAGAAGATCACCAATGACGACCAAGATTGATCATTTTCACCAAAGTATTCCTGGATGGTTTGATTTTGATAATATCTACAGAGATATAATTGAAAGAGCTGTCAACGGTGCTCACTTTGTTGAGGTTGGTAGTTGGAAAGGCAAGAGTGCGGCCTTTATGTGTGTGGAGATTGCCAACAGTGGCAAAAACATAAAGTTTGACTGTGTTGATATTTGGACCGGTGCCGGAGTACCTGGAGAATATGACCAAGACAAATCTGTACAACAACAAACCTTGTACGAAGAGTTTATCAATTACATGAAACCGGTCGAAGGTTTGTACACGCCGGTCAAAGAATGGTCTGACAAGGCAGCGGCTCTATATCAAGATCGCAGTTTGGATTTTGTGTTCATCGATGCTGGACACACCTACGAAAATGTCAGTGTTGACATTCGAGCCTGGCTACCCAAGGTCCGATCTGGCGGCGCCATTGGCGGTCATGATTATGGATCTGCAGAAGGAGTCAGTCGAGCTGTGAACGAACAAATTAAAGAATTTACCTTGAATAGAAATAGTTGGATGGCACAAGTATTATGAAAATTTACGATTGTTTTACATTTTATAATGAATTAGATTTGCTCGATCTGCGCCTGGCAGAACTATACAATCACGTGGACCACTTTGTGATTGTAGAAGCAACTACCACGTTTCAAAACAACACCAAGCCCTTGTTCTTAAAAGACAACTGGTCTAGATACAGTCAATATCACGACAAAATCGTTCACGTGGTAGTTGACGATATGCCCATGAGCGCAGATACCTGGCTCAATGAACGTTTTCAGCGTGATGCTATCCTGCGTGGACTGATCAATGCCGACGCCGACGACCTGGCCATTGTCAGTGATGTGGATGAATTTATTCGTCCCAGTGCTGTTGACCATATGCGACAGTCAGGACGTGACATCTACGGTCTTCGTGTGCCATACTTTAATTTCAAATTCAACTATATGTTGATCAATGATCCCGAAACTTATTGTGTATGGGCCACTGCCAGTCGTGTGCGTTATCTTGCCAGTCCCGAAGATCTGCGTAGATCCAGAACCATCCTACAGCAAATGCCCTTGGGTTACAAAGATGCCGGAGTTGAAATTGTTGAACACGCAGGTTGGCACTTTACCTATTTGGGTGACACAGAATTTATTCGAAATAAAATTCGCAGTTTTGCACACAATGAACTAAACACCGACGCAGTGCTGGATACAATCAATGTTGAACAAAGTATTGCACGAGGTCGTGGGTTCAATCCTGCAGACCCCAGACAGTTTGTTCCTGTGGTATTAGATGACTATTTTCCCAAGTCCCTACAACAACACAGTCAGTATACCATTCCTGCCACAGAATCTGCCAAACGATATTTGCCGCCTGACTTGATCAATAGATCATTGAATGAGGTCGTTGGTCTATGTGACACCGACAAAGAACATGCTCACAAATATGTTTCAAGTTTTTATAATCAAGAGTTTGAACGATTTAAAAATAAAAACATCAATCTATTAGAAATTGGAATTTGGAATGGTGGCAGTATAGAAATGTGGAGACAGTATTTTCCCTACGCCACCATCTACGGAACTGATATCACTGCAGAAAGATTAAAACCTTCAGTGGGTGATTTGCCTGGTGTGCATATCTGGATTCAGGATGCTTATTCTGCAGACTTTGCAGCCAGCCTGCCGGAATTTGATATATTGATTGACGATGGGCCTCACACAGAAGCAAGTCAAATTCAATTCTTAGAACTGTATCTTCCCAAAATGCGTCACGGAGCAGTATTGGTCATTGAAGATATTTTAGATTCGGCATCAGTTGAAAAATTCAAAGCCTTGGTGCCCACCGCTGGTCATCAAATTGAAATACGAGATATTAGACCAGTTTCAAAATTGCCTCAAAGTATTTTGTTTATCGTGCGTAAACAGTAAAATAAATACAATATCAATTAACGGAGTTCAAATGTCAAAGAGAGTATTAATCACCGGTGGTGCTGGCTTCATTGCCCATCACGTAATCGAAAACATCATCAAAACCACTGACTGGGAAATTGTCAGTTTGGACCGTCTGGATTTTAGTGGTAATCTAAATCGCCTGCACGATGTCATGCAAGAGTTCACACCCGAGCAACGTGCTCGAGTCAAAGTGGTATTCCATGACCTTAAGGCCGAATTGAATCCCATGATTCACGGCATGATTGGTGATGTACAACTGGTCCTACATCTTGCCGCAGGCAGCCACGTGGATCGCAGTATACAATGGCCCATGGAGTTTGTTATGGACAATGTAGTAGGCACAGTTAACCTGCTACAGTATGCACGTACCTTGCCCAACTTGGAAGCGTTTGTTTATTTCTCCACGGACGAAGTGTTTGGCCCAGCACCCAAAGGTGTCAGTTATGCCGAACGTGATCGTTACAATGCAACCAATCCCTACAGTGCCAGCAAGGCCGGCGGCGAGGAAATGTGCGTGGCTTTTGAAAACACATACGGATTGCCAGTGATCATCACACATACCATGAATGTGTTTGGCGAACGTCAGCACCCTGAAAAATACATTCCCATGTGTATTCAACGTGTGCGTGATGGCGAAGTTGTTACCATCCACTCCAATCCAGAAAAAACCGAAGCCGGTACACGTCACTATATCCACGCCAAGGATGTGGCAGAAGGCCTGATGCATATCTTGACTCTGGATCGTGCCACATTACCTTTAGACTTTGGTGCCGCAAAATGCCCCAAGTTCAATCTGGTTGGTCCTGAAGAAATTGATAACCTGACATTGGCTCACATCATTGCTGATGCACAAGGCAAAGAGCTCAAATACGAAATGGTTGATTTCCATAGTGCTCGCCCCGGACACGATCTGCGTTATGCCATGAGCGGAGCATATCTCAAGAGCCTGGGTTGGGAACCAAAGATCAAACTCAGCGAGCGCATCAATGAAGTGGTCAATTGGACACTAGTGAACACACGTTGGTTGAGTAAATGATTAGACACCTATTTGTAGTAACCAGCGCCATTAACAGTCGCTTTGGTATATATAAACCTGAAGAACGACTGGCACAGACCATTGCCACTATCCACAGTATCCGAGCTCGTGTGCCTGATGCTGGTATTGTTATCATGGAAGTCACTGGCGTCAGCCCTACCGCTGAACAAGAGCAGACACTACGTGAAAATTGCGATTACTATTTGGACTATACCACCAACCCGGATGTGCAAGCCATTTACACCAGTACCGACAACTGGGACGTGGTCAAGAACGGCACAGAAATCATGTGCTTTGGCCGTGCTCTTGAGGTATTGAGCAAGGCTGGTGTAGTTGAACGCTATGACCGTATACACAAGATGTCAGGTCGCTACGTACTCAATGATATCTTTGAGACCGAACTATACCAACGACTACCGGATCAAATCATCATTGGGCACAGTCAAGAAAGCCAATTCCCATATCATATCACCATGGTCGATCGCCAATACATGGCCAGACTGTGGTCTTGGCCTGCTAAACTTCACGCAGAGGTCATTCAAGTATATCAAGACAGTTTTGCTTATTTCAACGAACGTGTGTCCTTGGGTGGTTATGTAGATATTGAACACGTACTGTACAAATTCCTCAATCGAGATCACGTGACCGAAATTGACGCAGTGGGAGTTGAGGGTACTATTGCACCCAATGGCACAGCAATTAAGAACTAAATGATTAATGCACGAAATTGGAAAGATCTTCAAGAAAAATTCTTGTGGGCCCAACCCTTTAATCACGTTGTGATTGATGACTTCTGGGAAGATGCATTTGCACAACAATTAGTCAACGATTACCCAGACTACAACAGTACAGTCTGGAATGCACATTATCACAATGCGATCGAAGACAAAAAAGCCTGCAACCATTGGGACAAGTTTCCGCCGGCCACATACCGTGCTTTTACCAACCTAAACGATTCAAAGTTTGTTGACATAATTGAAACCATAACAGGCAATACAGGTGTGATCGCAGATGTGGGACTGCACGGTGGTGGTTGGCACTGTCATCACAAAGGCGGTAAACTCAATATACATCTTGACTACAGTATACATCCTAAACTGCAATTGGAACGTCATTACAATTTAATTGTTTATATGACTCCCGATTGGAATCCCAACTGGGGCGGAGGTCTAGAGTTCTGGAGTCATGGCAATACTGGCCCCAAAGAATTAGTTACAACTGTAGAGAACAGATTTAATCGTGCGGTGTTGTTCGATACCACACAACACAGTTGGCACGGATTGCCCAACGATTTGACTTGTCCGGAGGGCATTTACAGACGTAGCATGGCCGTGTATTATCTAACAGTCCCGGGGCAGGATGTTGATACCAGGGGCAGAGCACTGTTTGCCCCATATAAAAATCAGGCCAATGATCCTGAGGTATTAGAACTTATTCGTCAACGCAGTAATGTTTCGACATCCAATTCGGTATATAAAAAATGACAAATTGCACACCCATTACAGAATGTCTGGCCTGTGGTCACAGTGAGCTCGAACTCACACTCGACCTCTATGATCAACCTTTGGCCAACAACTTTCAACCACAACCCGGCACACAGGACAGTGACCAATGTTTTCCGTTGGCAGTTAATCGTTGTGATCATTGCAATCATTTGCAGTTGACACACGCTGTTGACCCTGCACTAATCTACACACACTATCTATATGTCAGCGGCACCAGCCAGACCGGCCGTGACTACATGGAATGGTTTGCAAAATTTGCACGAGAACAATTCTCATATTGGCCTGACCGAGTGCTAGACATTGGGTGCAATGATGGTACGCAATTGGATTACTTTAAACAGTTGGGATTCCGTACCTATGGTGTAGACCCTGCTGAAAATCTATTTCCCATCAGCAGTGTCAATCATGAAATCTACTGCAACTTTTGGAACGAATCAAGTCCTGAATGGTTTACAGAACCCATGGATGCCATTGTGGCCCAAAACAGTTTTGCACACAATCCCAATCCTGTGGCTTGGTTACGAGCGGCCAAAGCCTGCTTGAGAGAGCAAGGTTTGATCTTTATACAGACCAGTCAAGCTGACATGGTGGTCAATGGTGAATTCGACACCATCTATCACGAACATATCAGTTTCTATAATGCTGCCAGTATGCAGGCTCTGGCCCAACGTGCGGATCTGCACTTGATTGATGTGGTCAAAACTCCCATACACGGTACCAGTTATATTTTTGTGCTGTCCAAACAACCACACAATCAACATCGTGTTGAAAATATATTGGCCACAGAATCTGCCGCAGGATTGACCCGCGCTGATACCTATCAGCAGTGGGCCCAGGACGCAAAGAATTTGTTGGTAGATGTCAAGCGGACCATCGATCATCACAGGGAACTGGGTTATGCCATTGTGGGCTATGGTGCTGCCGCCAAAGGCATGACCTTGATCAACGCCAGTGGTATACTTCTAGATGCTGTAGTTGACGATAATCCAATGAAGCAAGGACTGTACTGTCCAGGCACAACAATTCCTGTGGTGGCATCCAGTTATCTAACACAATTTGCTGACACTGATCATGTGTTGTATGTTCCCTTGGCCTGGAATTTCTATACCGAAATTAGCCAGCGTATTCGAGCAGTGAGATCCAATGCCAATGATCTATTCATGCGTTATTTCCCAAGGATCAAAATTGAAAATTGAACGTGCTGTACAGATACTGGTTCGGCGACGTGCCGCATTGGGCGATGCCATCATGAGCACTGGCGTTGTGCGTGAACTCAAACGGCGCTATGTCTGCAATATCGATGTGGTCACAGACTTTCCTGATGCTTATCGTAATTCTCCACACATTCGAGACCTGTTCTCTACTGCCACAGCACCCAATCCTGCCATATACGATCTCTACATCAACCTAGATGACTGCTATGAGTTCAATCCCGAAAATCATTACTTAGACAGTTATTGGTATCGTGCCTTTGGTGAAACCACAGGCGATCAGAGCGTAGAACTGTTTGCTACAGATGAGGATCGTACCCGCATACTAAACATACAATACGAAAACGATTTGGATCGTTACATTGTGGTTCATATGCGTAACTGGCACTGGGAACTAAAAAACATGAACCTACAGACTTGGTTTGATGTTTATGCACAGGTATTTGAACAGCACAATGACATCAAGGTTGTGTGTGTCGGCGGCCCAACCGATCACTATATCGATCTGCCCATGTTTGTGGATCTACGTGGCAATCTAACACCACAACAGCTGATGTTGCTCATGGACGATGCCAGATGTTTTGTGGGCACAGATTCGGCGCCGTATCATTGTGCCGCGGCCAGTGATACTCATGTGATTGCATTATTGACCCACTTGCGGCCAGATCGTATTTTACCAATTCGTAACCGTGGACTGTCCACAGGACCAGGATGGAACGCCACTGCTGTCTCAGCAGAGATTGATTGTGTAGGATGCAATGATCGTCAAGCCCGCCCGGTCAGTCAAATCATATGCGAGCGTGGCACCATGCCTTGCAAGGATTCGTTTGATAGTAAAAAAATAGCAACAGCAATATTGGAACAATTAAAATGAAAGATATAACTCTAGTAGCAATTGAATTTCAATGGCACGACCTAACACGTTATGCCATAGAACACAGTTTAAAACACATCGATCCCAAAGAAATCTTGATCATCAGTGACCAAGAAATCTTACCAGGAGCTCGACACATCATGCGTGATCCTGTTGCTGGTATGGCAGAATACAACCAAGTAATGCTCAAAGGTGTCAATGAACACGTAGATACCGGCCACGCATTGTTTGTGCAATGGGATGGAGTTGCACACAATCGAGAACAATGGTCGGATGATTTTTTAAAGTACGATTACATTGGTGCAGTATGGCCCTGGGAACGCGAAGGTTTCAACGTGGGCAATGGCGGATTCAGTTTACGCAGTAAGCGCCTGCTTGAAGCCTGTCAAGATGATGCTATACAATTGACTGCTGACACAAACTTCATTCACGAAGATGCAGTTATTGGTAGATCAAAGCGTACATATTTGGAAACCGAGTACGGAATACAATTTCCAACAACAGACATAGCACAGCAGTTCAGTTTTGAACTAGGTAACTATGTTCCAAGTTTTGGATTCCACGGACTTTGGAACGTGTTCCATTTTATGAGTGATACAGATATAGATTACTATGTTGAACGCATTGATTACAGTGGATGGAATTATTACAAATGGCATCATGTGCTAGCCGCAGTGATCCGACGCAATCGTATGGACCTTTATGAAACCTTGTTGGCCAAAATGATTGAGTACAGCCCAGAATCGTTGGGATCAGTGGCATCGTGGTTGGAACAAGATAGCCGGAACCCAACTGTGAATATATCAATAATGTAAGCAAAAATGCTTACTTGACCATTAAAGCATTATTTGCTATAATACCTGTATGAAATATTTTGCATACGGTATGAATACCAATTTAACAGAAATGGCTCGGCGTTGCCCTGGAGCCGTTTGTTTGGGTCCAGCTTGGATCAACGACTATCAATTGGTATTCCGTTACTATGCCGATGTCGAACCCGCAGTAGACACCTACTGTGATGGTGTGCTGTGGGAAATCACCGAAGACAATTTGAAGGCCTTGGATGCATTAGAAGGCTATCCGTATCACTACACTCGTTTCTCAGTATTGGTGCATACTGAGCGTGGATCGGATACAGCTCTGGTGTACCAAATGACGGATCAATCATTTGAGCAGATCCCAAGCAATCAATATTTTGATACAGTATCACAAGGATATCAACAAAACGGTGTGCCCTTGGATCAACTAACTGTTTCACTGGAACTGCTATGATTTCGATCAACTTTAATATTCGTAACCCCTGGAGTGACAGATTCAAAAACTTATGGTCGCGACATGGCCATTTGCCCGTCCGATACAAGCACTGGGAATTGGAACTATTGCAAGGCACAGACATTGTTCAACTGATGTTCAACATCACACATCGTCAAAGTCATGGCGGTCTAGAAATTGAGATTGGTGTGCTGGGATATAACATTCATTTTGCAATATATGATAGTCGACATTGGGATTATGTAACTGAAACGTGGGTAGCCAACGATTGAAAAGATTATTTGCATTTGGATGTAGTTTCACACAATATCACTGGCCCACTTGGGCAGACATACTTGCACGTGAGTTTGATTATTTCGAAAACTGGGCGTTGTCTGGTGGTGGCAATCAGTTTATTTTTAATTCACTAAATGAATGTGTTGTAAAAAACTCAATTACCGCAAACGATCTGGTTGCAGTTATGTGGACCAACGTGGCCAGAGAAGATAGGTACGTCAACAACCGTTGGTTAGTGGGCGGCAACATTTATACACAGAGTGCATACAACAAAGAATTTATTAAAAACTTTGCTGATCCAAAAGGATACATCATACGAGATTTGTCACTTATACACGCTGCCAAGAAAATGTTGGAATCCTACAATGTTCCATATATTTTTATGTCGATGATGCCAATTGACAACTTGAACCAATATTTTGTTTCACCTATTAGAGATGTTGAATCCATAATTGAATATTACCAACCAACCATTTCTGGTATAAAGCCCAGTGTGTTTGAAACAGTATTTGACTCAAATTGGAAAAGTCGACCAACAAGAATTAAAAACGACTTACATCCATTGCCGTCGGACCATTTAGAATACATTGATTCGGTTCTCAAAGAGTACACTGTCGGCGATGAAACAAGATCTTGGGTTAACACAGTCACTGATAGATTGATACAAAAACAAGACTATTCCGATCTTTGGCAAGAAAAAGCAAACTTTCCCAAAAGGTGGTAACACGAAATGACTAAAAAAATCTACTACGAAAAAATTGGCCGCAGGTACAA
>Ga0187843_10000800_pt1 | contig 20855 bp, 24 predicted proteins | sample SpaLakP09_SKY_43_FD_134516 | JGI IMG/M metagenome (GOLD analysis project Ga0187843, IMG submission 134516) | Oligotrophic lake water microbial communities from Sparkling Lake, Wisconsin, USA - SP09_SKY_43 | ecosystem: Environmental > Aquatic > Freshwater > Lake | place: USA: Sparkling Lake...
ATTCTCACGTTATTAATAAAGCCGATGAAATTCAGGTCACTTTAAAAGATGGCCGAACCTTCAAAGCGAAAAAAATTGGCGAAGATACCGAAAGTGATATCGCCCTTTTGCAAATTGATGCCGACAAACTAACCGCATTAAAAATTGCTGATTCGGACACACTTCGCGTCGGAGATTTTACTATCGCTATCGGCAATCCGTTTGGCCTTGGCCAAACCGTCACTTCGGGCATCGTTAGCGCCTTAGGTCGTGGCGGTTTAGATATTGAAAAATATGAAGATTTCATACAGACAGATGCGGCAATTAATAGCGGCAATTCTGGCGGTGCTTTGGTCAATTTACGTGGTGAGTTAATCGGTATTAATACCGCGATTTTAGGGCCTAATGGCGGCAATATCGGCATAGGCTTTGCTATCCCGTCGAACATGATGAAAAACTTAGTGGACCAAATCATTGAGTCTGGCGAGGTTAAACGAGGCTTACTTGGCATCGAGGGTTCAGACTTAAATGCAGAATTAGCGCAAGGGATGAATGTCAAACAGACCAAAGGGGTGTTTGTTGGTCGTGTTGCACCTGACTCCGGCGCCGATAAAGCCGGCTTAAAAGCTGGTGATGTGATAGTCAGTATCAATGGCAAAACAATTTCAAGTATGTCTGAACTTCGCGCTCGTGTCGGCACACTTGGGGTTGGCAAGTCAGTCAAACTTGGGATTGCCCGCGAAGATAAACAACTGTCATTCGACGTTACATTAACATCGGCCGACCAATCCAATACCAGTGCGGATGACATGCACCGAATGCTTGTGGGCGCAAGTTTCAGCAATGGTAAAACCAGCGATGGCGAACCTGGTGTAGTTCTCTCAGAAATTGAAAATGGCTCAATCGCCGCAAGGCTTGGCCTTGAACAAGGCGATGTCATCATTGGCGTGGGCCGTATTAAGGTGAACAATATTAGTGAATTGCGTGAGATTTTAACCCGAGCTAAAGGTGTGTTAGCTCTGCAAATCCAGCGTGGGGACACCGTTCTATATAAATTAATCCAATAATTTTATACTTTCTTCAATCGAACTAGACGGTGGCGAATAGCCACCGTTTATTTTTGTGCTAGCCAGCCCCTCGCTGTATTACGCTAATCCCCAAACTCGTCGTTGCAATTCGTCACATTTACTGATGCCGAGAAGCGACAACTAATGCTATGCTGCAAAGCTCAAAGCAGTTAAATATCAGGCCTAAATTAGAATTGAACCAATTTCTGCAAACGATACTGAAAAGTGCAATCTATGGACTTGCCATCGCATTTCTTTGGCTGGTGTTATTCCAACAAGAAAGTCAGTTCAATTTCCGCAAACTTATGGCCAACGAGCCAGTTGAGCAGCCTGCAATTTCATATGCCAAAGCAGTGCGAGCCGCTGCACCTGCAGTTGTCAATATTTACACCCGCAGTACTCAACTCGATGTGCAGTCTTATCAGCAAAGAGTTATTCAAAACCAATCGCTAGGCTCTGGGGTAATAATGAGCAGCGAAGGTTATATTCTGACGAACTATCATGTAGTTAATGGTGCGGATCAAATCGTTGTGGCGCTGCAGGATGGCCGACAACTCGATGCGGTGCTGATTGGTCAAGATAGTGTCACAGATTTAGCGGTGTTATTTGTCGAAGCGCAAAATCTACCGGTCATTCCGCAACAAGCAGACACAGAACCACAAGTTGGCGATTTAGTGTTGGCAATCGGTAACCCGCTAAACCTAGGACAGTCGATTACCCAAGGCATTATCAGCGGCACTGGTCGGGCAGGTCTTGGCTCAAATTCTTATTCGGATTTGATGCAGATGGACGCGGCGATTAACGAAGGTAACTCGGGCGGTGCTTTAGTAAATAGTAACGGGGTCCTTGTCGGGATCAACACGGCCGCATTTCAGCGCCAACGTAATATTGAAGTTCAAGGTATTTTCTTTGCGGTCCCTTATAAGTTAGCGCATACAGTGATGCAGAAACTGATTAAACATGGTCGCGTTGTGCGCGGTTATTTAGGGATGAGTGGCTTACCCGTTATTAATTCGGCTGGTGAGCGACAAATTTCTACCGGACAGCATTTCTATGGGGTACAGATTGATGTTGTTGAGCCTTATGGTCCTGCCGATCAAGCAGGTTTACAGCAAGGAGATATTATTCTTGAAATTAACAAAATCCCATTAAGTAGCGTCAACCAAGCCCTTGATATTGTTGCAGAGTCAGACCCGGAAGCCCTACTTAGTTTAAGTATTGAACGCAAAGGACAACGACTGACTATTTCCTGCAAACTGGGTGTTTACCAAGAACCTACCAGTTAAAAATCCATTTCGTTTCTTCAGCTTTAATCAAAAAAACAAAAAGACCGCAATTGCGGTCTTTTTTACTTATGCCTGTTAATGCATGTTACTGGGCTGCTTGGATCCGCTCAATATGTGCGCCAAGGCCTTGTAGCTTGTGCTCAATTTGTTCATAACCACGGTCGATGTGGTAAATGCGATCCACGATAGTATCGCCATTTGCCACTAAGCCTGCGATGACTAAACTTGCCGAGGCCCGCAAATCTGTAGCCATCACCTGCGCTGCGTTTAACGCTGGGGTAAACTGACAAACTGCCGTGTTGCCTTCTAATTGGATTAATGCGCCCATGCGCTGCAATTCAGGCACGTGCATAAACCGGTTTTCAAAAATGGTTTCGGTAACGACACCAACCCCTTCAGCTAACACATTAAGCACGGTAAATTGCGCTTGCATATCCGTGGGGAAACCTGGATGAGGCACTGTTTTTACATTCACTGACTTTAAACGACGTCCAGTCATATCCAAACGGATCCAATCTGAGCCTGTCGTGACATCCGCACCCGCTTCACGTAACTTCTCTAACACCACTTCGAGCTCGGTTGGATCTGTGTTCAGGCAAGTAACATCACCACCGGTTACCGCCGCGGCCACCAAGAAAGTGCCCGTTTCGATACGGTCTGGTAACACTTTATGCTTAGCACCTTGCAATTTCGGCACGCCTTCAACTCGAATAGTTGCCGAACCTGCTCCGGTGATTTTGGCACCCATTGCAGTTAAATAATCTGCTAAATCAACAACTTCTGGCTCTCTTGCGGCGTTTTCAATAATAGTCACGCCATCAGCTAAGGTAGCTGCCATCATTAAATTTTCGGTGCCTGTGACACTCACAAGATCCATCACCAAATGAGCACCATGCAAGCGCGTTGCTTTCGCTTTGATGTAGCCGTTTTCAACGACGATTTCCGCGCCCATCTTGCGCAAACCGTCAATGTGCAGATTGACCGGCCGCGCACCGATGGCACAACCACCAGGTAAAGATACTTCAGCATAACCAAACCGGGCTAACAACGGTCCTAACGCCAAAATTGACGCACGCATGGTACGCACTAATTCATAAGGGGCGACTTGGTTATTCACCGCTGTTGCATCTACAGTAACGCAGTCATTGTTGCGCTCGACACTCGCACCAAATAAACGTAATAATTTGAAGGTAGTATCAATGTCCTTTAATGCTGGAACATTGCTTATCACCGATGGTTGCTCGGCTAAAATGGTGGCGAACAGGATCGGAAGTGCCGCATTTTTCGCGCCAGAGATATTTACATTGCCACGCAAGGTCGCGCCGCCTTTCACTAAAAACTGTTGCATATGATTGTTACACCGGTGGGTTGAGAAGTTTTTCACGGCGCCATTGGGTCGGCGTGAATGCTTTAATTTGCAGCGCATGAATGGCACCACTACTGATAGCATCCATCAGTGGTCCATAGACTAACTGCTGCTGTTTGACCCGACTTAACCCTTCGAAACATTCACCAACCACGGTCACTGAAAAATGACTACCGTCAGTTTTTGCGTAGACTTCGCTCAGTTGTAACTGTTCAGTTAAGCGTTGTTCAATCTCTTTGCAATCCATCTTGAAACCTGCATTTAAATGGGAATTGTGGTGCCAATAGGCAAAAAATAACCCGGCGCACTGGCCGGGTTGTGATTATATCCTGACTTACAGATCTTTTCAGCTTTCAAGCGGTAAAAGTGCAAATACGTCGCTGACTAAAGCCAAAGATTTCAGCTGTTGTGGTGTATTGCGCAATTTAACCTGAATATTGGCTTTTTGCGCCTGTCCAACTTGCTGTAACAACCAAGCGAGCCCAGCAGTGTCAACATGCTCGACAGCGGCAAGGTCAAACACGATGTCTCCAGTCGCATTTTTGAGCAAGGTAAAAGGCCAAAAATTGACGACTGTGTCGCGATTTAATTCACCGTTAATGGTGATGACCTCATCTTGCTTGGTAATGTTAAGCATTTTTAGCTTTCTCAGGCGCCTTGATTGGCGCTTTCGCTTTTTCATCTAACAACGTAGCAACGCTCTTCAAACCTTGCTGACGGATCAGACTCCCGAATTCAGAACGTTTACTATCAAGCAATGAAATGCCTTCGGCAACCATATCAAATACTAACCAATTGTTGGCATCTTTGATCCGGCGTAATTTGAACTCAATTTTGATATCAGGTTTACCAGGATCAATCACACGGGTCTTGATAGTGATAATTTTTTTGCTTGGATCTAACGGAGCGCCAGGTTCAATAATCACTTTTTGATCGCGATATTGAGTAAAAACTCCGGCATACGTTCCCACCATGTAATTCTGGAATGCACCGACGAAAATATTAAAATCTTCCTTTGGCACAGTGTTTAACTTTATAGAATTACCGATGACGTAACCTGCTGCGTAACGACTGTCGATATATGGCACCAGTTCCTCAGTAACAATAGTCCGAAGGATTTCTGGATTCTTTTTAATCTCAGTTTGTTCACGAGCAATGCGCTGGAATGTCTGATCAGCCAACACTTCCATCATTTTATAAGGATCGGTATATGTCGGCACAGCAGCTTTCTGTGCAACACTTTGAAAACTACCAACTGCTAACAGCACTAACGCTGCTTTTTTTAGAAAACTTTTCATAACTAATTCCCGCGATTAAATAAAAACTGTCCGATCAATTCTTCAAGAACAATGGCGCCTTTGGTATTTTCAACGTAATCGCCATTCTTCAAAATTGTGACTGTTTCATCGACAAAACCGGCTTGTAAGCCGATATATTGCTCACCTAACAACCCCGAGGTTAGAATCGCCAGCGAACTGGTCTCCGGGAAATTGCTATAGCTTGCGTTTAACTCAAGGGTGACGACTGGTTGGAAACTTTCAGGGTCTAATTGAATGTTACTAACACGGCCCACCACCACACCACCGACCTTGACCGGTGATCGCACTTTCAAACCGCCGATATTGTCGAACTTAGCCAATAACTTATAGGTTTCATCAGAACCAGTGACGCCGGTATTGGCGACTTTCAGTGCAAGTAATAACAATGCTGCGATAGCAATCGCAACAAAGGCACCGACGATAACTTCTAATTGACGTGTGGTCATTTTTTATCCACCAAACATGACAGCTGTTAATATAAAATCAAAACCCAGAACAGCAAGCGACGCAGTGACTACCGTTTGAGTCGTCGCTTGGCTAATCCCTTCTGACGTTGGAATTGCATCAAACCCTTTGTGCAACGCAATCACTGTGACAATAAAAGCAAACACTGTGCTTTTAATAATGCCGTTGACGATATCATCGTAGAAATCAACGTTAGCTTGCATAGCCGACCAATAACCGCCGCCATCCACACCAAGCCAATCAACCCCGACCAAATGTCCACCTAAAATACCGACAGCATTAAAAATCAACGCTAATAACGGCATACAAATTAAACCGGCCCAGAAACGCGGAGCGATGATGCGACGAAGCGGATCAACAGCCATCATTTCCATGCTCGATAATTGCTCTGTTGCTTTCATCAAACCGATTTCAGCTGTTAGCGCACTGCCCGCTCGCCCTGCAAACAGCAGCGCCGTGACGACAGGTCCAAGCTCGCGCAATAAGCTCAACGCGACCAATGGCCCAAGCATTTGCTCAGCACCAAACTTTGCCAGCACAGTATACCCTTGTAGGGCTAACACCATGCCGATAAACAAACCAGAAACCAGGATGATGAGTAGCGATAACACACCAACGACATAAAACTGTTTCACGTATAAAGGCCAAGATTTCACTGGGCGTGGCCGGCCCCATAAGGCACCAAACAGCATCAACGATGCCCGACCCAACCCTTGAATGGTACCAATTGTCGCTGAGCCTAATTGTTGTAACTTGTTCAGCATTAGCCTTTCATCTCCATCAATTCCTGCGCGTAATCAGCGGCTTTAAAATGGAATGGTACTGGACCATCCGCCTGCCCTTGCAGGAACTGCTGCACTAATGGTGATTCATGCTCTAATAATTGGGCTGGAGTACCATGACCAATCACTTTGCGTTCGGCAACAATATAAACGTAATCTGCAATGCTCATGACTTCGGTAACATCATGTGACACCACAATAGATGTCATACCTAAAGCACCATTGAGCGACTTAATCAGTCGAACAATCACACCCATTGAAATCGGATCTTGGCCAGCAAACGGCTCATCATACATAATTAATTGCGGATCAAGTGCAATAGCCCGAGCCAGCGCTGCACGTCGAGCCATACCGCCCGACAACTCAGATGGCATTAAATCTCGAGCACCACGCAAACCAACAGCTTCAAGTTTCATCAAAACCATCATACGAATAATGGTTTCTGGCAAACGGGTATGTTCTCGAATTGGAAACGCAACATTATCAAACACTGACATTTCAGTAAACAAAGCGCCACTCTGAAACAACATGCTCATTTTTTTGCGGGCTTGATACAATTCGTGGCGTTTTAGCGCCGGAATATTCTCACCATCAAACACAATAGTGCCGGTGTCAGGTTGTAATTGTCCGCCTATCAACCGCAATAAGGTCGTTTTACCGATCCCACTTGGCCCCATAATAGCGGTTACTTTGCCCCGACTGAACTGCATACTCATGTTGTCGTAGATCACCCGCTCGCCACGACGAAACGTCAGATTCTGGATGTCAACCAAGGGTTTATCCAAACCGTGCCCCACTCTTAATTCAAATAACTTAAGTCAACGCGCTCCCCCAATAATGCGTTTAAGGGGAAAAAGCGGCGCGCAATATACGATGACGGCCCCTTATTTAAAAGGTTCCTGTCAAAAAACTTCGAGCATTTTACCCTGAATCTGCTAACTCGTCGTCCTATAAAATTGTAATAATCAGTTGCAATTCTCGAACGAATTGACAATTTCCAAGGTTTTTTTGCAATTCATGACAATAAGCAGGAAAATGCTCGCTTGTTCGTTGTCCTTAATTATATACCAATCGGTATTAAACTCCAAGGGTTCATGCATTTTGTCAAAGAAAACTGAATTCCAGCTTAACCGCCCCAAAATGTTATATTTATGTTAGAGGAGTTGCGCTTTGAGTACTGATTTTTGCGCCATCGGCCATAAGGTTTTAGATATCGAAACCAAAGCCTTAGCGGATTTACATCGCTATATTGATCAAAGCTTTAGCCAGGCTTGTCAGCTGATGATGCAGTGCCAAGGCCGTGTTGTGGTGATTGGCATGGGAAAATCGGGCCACATCGGTAACAAAATAGCTGCGACTCTCGCTTCTACCGGCACCCCAGCATTTTTCGTCCACCCAGGAGAAGCCAGCCATGGTGATCTTGGGATGATCACCGAAAATGACATAGTACTTGCCTTATCAAACTCCGGTGAAACAGACGAAGTCGTTAAATTATTACCCGTGTTAAAGCGAATTGGCATTGCAATTATTGCCATGACCGGCAATCCGCAATCGACTTTAGCGCGGCTTGCTGAAGTGCATTTATGCGTCAAAGTAGAACAAGAAGCCTGCCCGCTAGGGCTAGCACCAACGGCTTCAACTACCGCAGCATTAGCAATGGGTGACGCTTTAGCGGTCGCACTCTTAGAAGCCCGAGGCTTTTCTGCAGATGATTTTGCACTCTCGCATCCTGGTGGCAGTTTGGGTCGACGTTTATTACTACGAATAGCCGACGTGATGCACCAGGGTGAACAAATTCCACAAGTGCCAACTCATGCAAGCATCAAGCAAGCATTACTGGAAATTTCGGCGAAGGGACTTGGCATGACCGGCATTCAAGCGGCAGACGGAACGCTTGCAGGCATTTTTACCGATGGTGATTTACGTCGCATTCTCGACCTACGCGTCGACATTCATCAAACCAGTATCGATGAAGTGATGACCAAAAAATGTGTCACCGCTAAAGCAGAAATGCTTGCTGCTGAAGCATTAAAAATCATGGAAACTAAAAAAATCAATAGCTTGCTTGTAGTCGATGCTGACAACATAGTGATTGGGGCCTTTAACATGCATGATTTATTAAGAGCTGGAGTTCTGTAATGAGCCATTTATTTAACGAGCTATACCAACCAGTGACTGATGCAGTACTGCAAAAAGCTCGGCAAATTCGACTGCTGATTTGTGACGTCGATGGCGTATTTTCTGATGGTCGAATCTACCTTGGCAATCAAGGCGAGGAACTTAAAGCATTTCACACACGCGATGGTTATGGCGTAAAAGCATTGCGCCAAGCGGGCATCGAAGTGGCTGTCATTACTGGTCGTAGTTCCAATATTGTTACCAAGCGCATGCAGTCCTTAACAGTGCAGCATGTTTTTCAAGGCCAAGAAGATAAAATCCCTGCCTTTAACGAACTAAAACAACACCTTCACCTCAGAGATGAAGAAATTGCTTATATTGGCGATGATTTATCCGATTGGGCCGTCATGCAATATGTCGGGCTGAGTGTCGCCGTAAAAGACGCGCATCCGCTGCTAGCAAAACATGCGGATTATCGAACGCTCTTGTCAGGTGGTTTTGGCGCAGTGCGGGAACTTGCCGACTTGTTGTTAATCAGTCAGGATAGGTTTCAGCAATTTACAGGCAGCAGCTCATGATCCGTCAACTTTTTTGGTTAGCCATGGTGATCGCAGGTTGTGCGGTACTTTACAGCTGGATTGAAGCGGAAAATGAACCTAAACAGCAAAGAGTTGAGCGCGAGATAGTGCCTGACTATGTCGCATATCAATTAGTGCGCACCAGCTTTGATAATAATGGTAACTTAACTGGTCTCATTAGAGCCGAGCAAATGGCGCAATATGAGCAACTTGGCCAAATTCAATTTGAACAACCCGCTTACAGCATTTATGAAGCCGAACTACCCCGCTGGCAAATTAGCGCCGACAGCGGCGTGATGTATGTCGATGACAAGGTATTGCTTGAACAGAATGTGGTAGTCGACAACTTACAACCAAAAGCGTTATTCCAGAAAATGGAAACGCCGCAACTTGAATTCTTGCTAGATGCTCAACGTTTGCAAACCAATGCTGGGGTAGAAATCACTGGTGATGGTTTTGCAATTCAGGGTCAGGGCGTTACAATCGAATTATTGACGAAGATGATTACGCTCAAACAACATAATGGGACTATTTACCGTAATGAACCATAAATTTTTAATCACTATCGCCTTCAGTGTGTTGGCTTTCGGTGGTTTGCCGTCAGTTTCGCTAGCCAAAAACAGCGATTTTGAACAGTCCGTCAATGTGACTGCGAATAAATTCGGCGGTAGTTTGGACGAGAAGACCCTGATTTACAGTGGCAATGTCACGGTGTCACAAGGCACGTTATTAATTAAAGCCGACAAATTGGTGATTGATAGCTCCGCAGGCAAAGGCAAGGAAGTGTTTATTGCTAGCGGACAGCCTGCTGTCTATTCGCAAACCCTGGAAGGCGATAAACCCATTCAGGCGAATGCCAATGAAATCCGCTATGACTTTGCGACACGCGTTTTGACCCTCACTGGCAAAGCTGAAATTAACCAAAGCGGATCCTTGGTGCAAAGCGCTAAAATCCAATATGATTTGGAAAAACAAACTCTTAATGCCGAAAGTGGCGGTAAAGAGGAACGAGTCAGCACCATCTTCACTCCAGAGAAAAAATAATTTGAAAACCTTGCTTGTATCGCACTTGGCGAAAAGTTACAAAGGTCGCCAAGTGGTTAAAGATGTTAGCCTTACTGTCAATGCAGGCCAGATTGTAGGACTGCTTGGCCCTAATGGTGCCGGCAAAACCACCACGTTTTATATGATTGTAGGCTTAGTGCCTTCGGATAAAGGCCAAATTAGCCTAGGTGGTAAGGACATCACTTTTGAACCTATTCATGCGAGGGCTCGGCTTGGGATTGGTTATTTGCCCCAAGAAAGTTCCATTTTCCGCAAACTCAGTGTTTTCGATAACCTGATGGCGGTATTGCAAACACGCAAAGAGCTTTCAAGCAGCCAACGCGAACAAGAAGCCGATGAGTTGTTAGACGAATTTAATATCACTCATATCCGTAATAGCTTAGGCATGAGCTTATCGGGTGGTGAACGTCGGCGTGTGGAGATTGCGCGCGCCTTGGCTGCCAATCCAGCGTTTATCCTCCTTGATGAACCTTTTGCTGGGGTGGATCCAATTTCGGTGTTGGATATCAAGAAGATAATCCAGCATCTTCGCAACCGCGGCATTGGTGTATTAATTACCGACCATAACGTGCGCGATACCCTTGATGTTTGTGAAGTCGCCTACATAGTTAGTCATGGTGAACTGATCGCATCAGGATCTCCTGCAGACGTTCTGGCCAACCAGCAGGTCAGAGATGTATACCTAGGTGAGCAATTCAGGCTATAGTTAGCAAAAAACCAGCCTCAGGCTGGTGGTCAGGAGTGACAGGAAGTACATGAAGCCATCTTTACAACTTCGGCTTGGACAGCAACTTACAATGACTCCACAGCTGCAGCAAGCCATCAAGCTGCTGCAACTGTCGACTATTGAGTTGCAACAAGAAATCCAAGAAGCCCTCGAAGCAAATCCCTTGCTCGAGGCCGAAGATGACTACAATTTTGCGGAAACCCCTGTTCAAAATGATATGAACAGCCAAGATAACGAACCCCCAGGCGAAGTCGAAAGTTACTCACAAGATGACCTCTATGAAGCGGAAATTCCCGATAGTAGTGAGTCGATGACCGAACAAAACATTAAAGAAGACTTACCGCTTGATAGCAATTGGGATGATTTGGTCAGTGCCGCCCCTGTTGCCAATACCTATAACGGTGAAGAAGATATGGTGTTTCAAGGGGAAACCACTGAAACCCTCCAAGATTACCTGCGTTGGCAAATGCAGCTCACCCCGTTTTCTGAAACTGATCTGGCGATTGCTGAAATTATCATCGAAGCCATCGATGAGTCTGGACTATTAACCATCAGTTGCGATGAGATCCTTGAGTCGCTTGGCATGCCGGATATTGAAGCCGATGAAGTTGAAGCCGTCATCAAACGTATTCAACTCTTTGATCCGGTTGGGGTTGGTGCTCGAACTATTCAAGAATGCTTGTTAGTACAACTAAAACAATTTGATCCTAAAACTCCTTATTTATCTGAAACTTGCGAAATAATTCGTCAATATGCTGATTATTTAGCCAATCGCGATTTCCGTTCTTTGATGCGAGTGACTAAACTCAAAGAAGAAGAGCTGCGCGAGGTGATGCGATTAATTCACAGTCTGAACCCACGACCTGGGGCTGACGTGATCCGAGAGGAGCAGCAGTACACAATTCCTGATGTCTCGGTGAAAAAAATTAAAGGTCGCTGGGTCGTTGAACTTAACCCTGATGCCTTCCCGAAAATCAGAATTAATGAACAGTATGCGGCGCTATCGCGTCAAGTTCGCAATTCATCGGACAGTCAATTTATTCGCTCACATTTGCAAGAAGCAAAGTGGTTTTTGAAAAGTTTGGAAAGTCGGAATGAAACGCTGCTGAAAGTTGCCAATTGCATAGTGCAACAACAGCAAGCCTTTTTTGAACATGGCGAAGAGGCCATGAAACCGATGGTGCTCAATGACGTCGCAGAGATGGTGGGCATGCATGAATCGACAATTTCTCGGGTGACCACCCAGAAATTTATGCATACCCCGAAAGGAATTTTTGAACTTAAATACTTTTTCTCTAGTCATGTAAGTACAGAGAGTGGTGGCGAGTGCTCTTCAACTGCCATCAGAGCTTTTATTAAAAAATTGGTGGCAGCGGAAAATCCGGCCAAGCCGTTAAGTGACAGCCGGATGGCAGAAATTCTTTCTGAACAGGGGATCAACGTGGCTCGGCGAACTATCGCCAAGTACCGAGAGTCTTTGTATATTCCGCCGTCAAATCAGCGCAAGAGCTTGCTTTAAGTGCTCATCAAAGAAGGAAATGTCTATGCAAATTAATCTTACTGGCCGTCATGTAGAAATTACTGAAGCACTAAAAGAATATGTAGACGTCAAGTTTGCAAAACTAGAACGACATTTTGACCACATTAATAATGTGCACGTAATTCTTAATGTAGAAAAACTCAAACAAATAGCCGAAGCGAAGGTGCATTTAAACGGTGGAGAGGTGTTTGCACTGTGCGAAGATGATAATATGTACGCCGCCATCGACCAGCTGATCGACAAATTAGATCGCCAGGTCATTAAACATAAAGAGAAAATTTCTCGTCACTGAAATCAGGACTTATGAACTTAAGCTCAATGTTAACGGAGGACTGCACGAAAAGTGCAGTCCTTTTTACTAGCAAAAAACGTATTCTGGAATATATCGCCGAGATCTCCCATCAACGCATGCCGGAATTGGCCGAATCGACCGTGTTTGAAGCCTTAATGGCGCGAGAAAAACTCGGCTCTACAGGGATTGGCGGAGGAATTGCAATTCCTCATGGCAAACTCAAAGGCGTAACGACGCCAGTGCTCATCTTTGTCGTTAGCCAAGATACTATTGCGTTTGATGCCATTGATAATCAGCCGGTTGATATTTTCTGCGCGATTTTAATTCCTGAAAATCAATGTCAAACCCATTTAACCACTCTTGCCGCAATTGCTCGACTGTTAAGTCAAAAAGACTTAACGAAGAAAATCCGGCAAGCGAGTACCGACCATGAGTTATATCAGTTGCTACTCAGTCATGCGGAAAACGGAGCAAGCAAATGAAACTTTTAGTTGTCAGCGGTAGATCAGGCTCGGGGAAATCCGTAGCGCTGCGAGTAATGGAAGACTTGGGTTACTACTGTGTTGACAATATTCCAGTCAACTTACTACCCACCCTCGCCAATGCAGTCATGGGCCAGTATGAACGGGTTGCCGTCAGTATCGATGTGCGGAATTTACCGCAAGATCCTGATGAATTAACCGAAATACTGTCTTATCTGCCGCGAAAAGTTGATTTAACCATTCTGTACCTTGATGCCGATCATATCAGTCTGATCAAGCGCTTTAGTGAAACTCGTCGTTTACACCCACTATCGCACCAAGCGATGTCGTTAGACGAAGCAATCCAACGCGAACAACAGCTGCTAGACCCAATATCTAGCCGCGCAGATCTGTATATCGATACCACAGAGCTCAATGTTCATCAGCTCGCAGAGCAACTTCGTGAACGTATTCTTGGCCAAAAAACTGGCCGTTTGGTGATTCTGTTCGAATCATTTGGCTTTAAATACGGTATTCCCAAAGACGCAGACTATGTGTTTGACGCACGTTTCCTGCCGAACCCACATTGGGAACCTGAGTTAAAGATTTTGACTGGACTCGATCAGCCAGTTAAAGATTACCTAGAAGCTCAACCTGTAGTCGCCAAATATACTTGGCAAATCAATAGTTTTATTAACACATGGTTGCCGCATCTTGAACGCAACAATCGCAGTTACTTAACTATCGCCGTCGGTTGCACGGGTGGCCAACATCGGTCTGTGTATATTGTTGAATGCTTAGCTGAGAGTTTCCGCGCACTGCGAGAAGATGTGCAAGTACGTCATCGCGAATTAGTGAGACATCATGCCAAATAGCTTTAGAGCCACTGTAACAATCGTCAATCAATTAGGCTTGCATGCACGAGCTGCCACCAAGTTGGTGCAGTTGTGCCGCCAATTTGAGGCTCAGATTGAGTTGCAGCAAGAAGGGCGCTCTGCAGACGCCAGTAGTGTATTGGCCTTATTAATGCTAGCCAGCAGTAAAGGTAAGAATGTTGATGTTGTCACCTCAGGAGCTCAAGCCGAAGATGCATTGAAAGCGGTGGTAGCCTTGATCGAAAATGGTTTTGATGAAACTTAACAACTCATACTTTATCTTTATCGCGCAATTTAGTGAGCTGTCCTTGCCAGTTTTGATTAGTCGTTTTTTCTATCATTGGTAATTTTTGATGTAAAGCTACTTTAATCAGCATATGGGCACTAATTGGGGCGCTGATAAACAAAAACACGGCGATCAACAACGGTTGCACATTGGCTTTATCATGCCCAAAACTGAAATATAATACCGAAGCTAAGACTAAACCTCCTAACCCCAAAGTGGTCGCTTTGGTTGGCCCGTGTAGGCGCGTGTAAAAATCTGGCAATTTAATCAGCGCAAACGAGCCAAATAACACAAACAACGCGCCAACGATAAGTAAACTACTGACAATAATTTCAAGCATCACTCACTCCAACTATTCGATAATATCGCCACGCAATAAAAACTTACACACTGCGATTGTACTGACAAAACCAAGCATCGCAATCAACAGCGCGGCTTCAAAATACAATTGACTGACCGTGTACATGCCATAACTTAATAACAAGGCGATACTGTTGATGTACATAGTGTCCAGCGCCAGCAAGCGATCGGGTAACGATGGTCCGCGTAATAAAGCCCACAAATTCAATAACAGCGCGAGACCTATCACACACATCACAACAAGTAAGACGGTATTAATCATTGGAATATCTCCAACAGTGGTTGTTCGTAACGTTGTTTCAACTCGGCAATTAACGCAGTTTCATCCGTCATATCCAATACATGTAACAACAAAAACTGCGGTTGTTTACTATTATGCGGGTATACATCCGCACTGACAGTGCCCGGCGTTAAACAGATAGTGCCAGCCAAAACCGTAATCCCTAGCGGATCTTTGATGTCCAAAGGCATTACGACAAAACCAGGATTAAGCGCTTGGTTCGGCCCTAGCACTCGCATGACCACTTGGACATTCGCCAGTACAATATCCCAGATTAACACTGCTAAATACTTCAAACCTAAACCTAATCGTTTACCTAAATGACCATTCAAACGCAGTGATTGATCGTGAAATGCCACAGTTAGCCAAGGAATAAACCAAGCTAAAAAAACGCCAGTGACGAGATAGATAAGTTCGAGACTATTGTGTAACAACAGCCAAACAATGAGCAGCAATAAACTTCGCAACGGCGCAGGAATCAATTTTTGCATCTTAAGCTCCTTTCACATGGCGAAGCGGCAGTGAAAACTCGGCGGAAGCTGCGGAAAAATATTGCAACAACGGCTCTGCCGCAAAAACTAAAGCCAGCAAACTCGCTAACAACCAAGTGAGCCCCGCCCATTGCCAGATTGACACCGGATTTACAGCTGGCTTCCCAGGCAATAAACGCCAAAATATCGAGCTTCCCGCACGACTCAGCACAATCAACACCAATAAGCTTGCCACTAGCAGCATCGCCCAAAATGCAAACTGCCATGAACTACCAGTCACTGACTGCAGCAACAGTATTTTGCCAATAAAACCAGACAGTGGCGGCATACCGATGATTGCCAGTGCAAGGAAAGCAAAGGCCCAGCCTGTGGCAACTTGATGCTGCATCCGACGACCACGAGCAATCCTGTCACCCAAATTGCCGCGCTGAGTGGCTATAATGTCGACTAATAAGAACATAGCGCCGGTGGCAAGGGTCGAATGCACCGCATAATACAACAATGCTGAGTCTGTGGAGATAGTACCAACACCCACTAAACTCAGCAGTGTCCCAGAAGACATCAATACCAAAGCAGCGACTAAACTGCGCAAATCAGCTGAGGCTAGCAACACAACAACAGCAATCGCGATTGTGAGCAAACCCGCAATAACTAAACCGCTTTGCCCAAATCCCGCCAACTGGCCAGCATCACTAGAAAATAACGTGGTAAAAACTCTAAGTAAGCTGTAAATCCCGACCTTAGTCATCATGGCAAAAACACATGCAACCACGGGTGACGCTTGTTTATATGCCGAAGGTAACCAGAAATGAAACGGCAACATAGCCGCTTTTAACCCAAAAACTATCAGCAATAAACCGGCTGCCGATTGCACAATCCATTGCTGCGATTCGGATAATGCCGCAATACGAAGGCCCATATCGCTAATTTGCAGCGAGCCAAGCTGTGAATACAGCAATGCCAAAGCCAATAAAAACAATGCAGACCCAATGAGATTCAACAACACATAATGCATCGCCGCACGGATTCTATTTTTGCCACCGCCATGGATCAGTAAGCCGTATGAGGAAATAAGCAACACTTCAAAAAACACAAATAAATTGAATAAGTCGCCCGTTAAAAATGCACCATTAACCCCCATCAACAAAAAATGCAATAAAGCAAGGAAGAACGGTTCTTGGGTATCATCTCGGCCACAGCCATATAACCAGCCGCCAATCATCAGTACTGTACTTAACACCACAAAGGTTGCAGAGAGCCTATCGGCCACCAAAACGATGCCAAATGGCGCTGGCCAATCACCCAGTAAATAGACTTGCCCTCCAGACTGAACTTGCAGCGCTAACGCAAGAGCGATAACCAACGTCAGGCCAAAGCCAGTCGCACTTAAAACACGTCGCGCGGTTTGGTGTGCGGAAAAATAAGGCAATAATAATAATGCGGCAGTTACAACAGGAACTAAAATCGGCAGTATCGCTAAATGATTCAGCATCAGCGCGGCTCCTGCGGTTGTTGACCATCGACATGATCATTACCAAGCTCAGCCCGAGCACGAATTGCCAACACAACCAAAAATGCAGTCATGGCGAAGCCAATCACTATTGCCGTTAGCACCAAGGCCTGTGGCAGCGGATCGGCATATGCAGAGGTTTTCCCCAACACCGCGCCAGCACCAGCGGTCAAACCGCCACTGACAAAAATGAATAAATTAACCGCATACGACAACATGGTTAACCCAAGCATCACCGCAAAAGTTCTCGCTCTTAAGATAAGAAAGACACCACAACATGTCAGTAACCCAATCATCGCGGCAATAATCAATTCCATTATTCACTCTCCTGCGGACGATGTTTGGTAGTAATCTTGCCGAGGTTTGCCAAAATCAACAAGGTCGAACCGACCACCGTCAAATAAACCCCTAGGTCAAATACCATGGCACTCGCTAGTTCGATCTGGCCAATAACTGGCACGTCGAAATAATCAAACCATGAAGTTAAAAATGGTCGGCCAACCACGAAACTGCCGGCACCTGTGGCAAATGCGAACAGGATCCCCGCAGCAATTAATGCTGGATAAGCTAATAACAAACGTTGCTTCACCCAATCAACGCCTTGGGCTACATATTGCAAAATTAAAGCGACTGCAGTAATGAGTCCTGCGACAAATCCGCCTCCCGGCATGTTATGACCTCGAAAGAAAATGTAAACCGAAACTAATAAAGCGAGCGGCAACAATGCTTGAGATACAACAGCAAGCAATTGTGGATGACGGTCATCACTCCAATAGCGGCCATCCATATCTGCTCCGGCTCTGAACAAAGGAATCCCCGTCAACAACTTGTAGATCCCTAATGCTGCAATACCAAGCACGGTGATTTCACCAAAGGTATCAAAACCGCGGAAATCGACCAGAATGACGTTCACAACGTTAGTGCCACCCCCCCCGGTTTTCGCATTCTCTAAGAAATATTGCGCGATAGAGTCAACGGAATTCGTCATCATGGCATAGGCAAGACTAGCAACCACGGCCCCTAAAGCGGCAGCTAACAGCAAATCCATTAAAACGCGAGTTGGCGTTGAGGTTTTCACGCTTTTATGCGGCAGGAAGTATAGCGCCAACATTAATAGCACCACAGTGACCACTTCGACCGAGAGCTGGGTCAAGGCTAAATCTGGGGCCGAATAACGCACAAATAACAGACTAATAATTAATCCAACCCCTGAAATCATTAATAACGACAGCAACCGCTGGCGATGCAGCAACACTGTTGCCACAGCACAAATGATCAGCACCAGTGCGCCAATAGCAACCACAGGATCGTATGGCAACAGTGCACGGTTGCCGGTGAGGCTTAACAATTTAAACAGTGGATAACCGCTCAACACTACGCTGGCCCACAATAAGATAGCTGCGTAAGATTGGAATGAGCCTCGGTCAAACCAACGATTAAATTTTCCAGCGAACAGAGTCAGACGCTGGATGACCCATTCAAACTGAAAAATAGCCCGCACCGAGGTGAATCCTGCTTGAAATAGGAACAGTTGTTTTCGATTGAAATACAGCACAATTCCGCCAACAAATGCCAACACACTCATCAACAGCGGCACATTTAAGCCATGCCATAGAGACAAACTATATTCAGGCGGCGGCCCCTGCAGCGCAGCCGCTGCAGCCAATTGCAATACATCACCCACCACAAACTGCGGAAACAACCCTACCAAAATACAGAGTGCCACTAACACTTCCATCGGGATCCGCATATATCGTGGCGGTTCATGCGGGATCCGATCCAATCCAACCGGCTGACCATTAAAGAAAATATCGTGGACAAACCTAGCGGAATAAGCAACGGACAGCAGTGCCGCTGTAGTCGCTAACACCGGCAAAACCCAAGACAAACTACCAAATACGCTTTGATGCAAGGTTTCAGTGAAGAACATTTCTTTCGATAAAAAACCGTTGAGCAAAGGCACGCCAGCCATCGCAGAAGCGGCAACCATCGCCAAGGTCGCCGTCACTGGCATAAATTGCCATAAACCATTAATTTTTCGCATATCACGCGAACCGGTTTCATGGCCAATAATCCCTGCGGCCATAAACAATGAGGCTTTAAAAATTGCATGATTGAGTACATGAAAGATCGCGGCAACCAAGGCTAAATCGGTATCCAACCCGATCAGTAAAGTAATTAAGCCTAAATGTGAAATGGTCGAATAAGCCAACAACCCTTTAATATCATGCTGGAACAGCGCGAAATATGCGCCGATCAGCAATGTCATCAATCCGGTTAACGTGACCAGCAAGAACCACAAATCAGTACCAGCTAACACCGGATAAAAGCGGATCAGTAAGAAAATGCCGGCCTTCACCATAGTTGCAGAGTGAAGATACGCACTGACTGGGGTTGGCGCGGCCATGGCGTTAGGCAGCCAAAAATGGAATGGAAACTGGGCTGATTTAGTAAAGGCCCCCAGCAATATCAAACAAAGCATCAGTGGATAATCGGCATGAGCTTGCACAGTTTGCGCCTGTGCTAACACCTCATTTAAATCATAACTACCCGCAATTTGTCCCAACATGATGAGGCCAGCTAGCAAGGCCAAACCACCAGCACCCGTGATAGTTAATGCCATCCGTGCGCCTTTACGCGCATCACTTTTGCCTGACCAGTAGCTGATCAATAAAAATGAACTAATACTGGTAAGTTCCCAGAAAAACCACAGCTGGAGCAAATTCCCTGACAAAACAATACCAATCATCGCCTGCATAAAGAGTAATAAACTGGCGTAAAACCGCGCCATAGGGTCATTGCGATGCAGGTAATAGCGGGCATAAAACAGCACCAAACTGCCAATACCTAAAATCAAAATAAGAAATAAAAATGCTAAGCCATCGAGGCGTAGTGAAAACTCTAGACCGAGCTGCGGCAACCAAGACATTTGTAACGACAGAACATCGCCGGCAAACACTCGTTTCGCTGAGCTCATCAGCAGCGCTAAGCCCGTTAGTGGTGCGGCCAGCGCAATGGCAGTCATGAGGTTGGCGTGGCGGTAATTTGTGGTCTTTACCGTCAGCACGGCAATCGCGCTTAGTAATGGCAACAATAAAATCCACAACAACATAGACATAATCTTAAATCCTTATGCTAAGTCCCGCAGTGCAGCGGCGAAACAGAGCGACTTTATTTAATGGTCGATTGCAAAACCGATATGTATTCTAAACTGACAAATTTTCTTTAGAAAAAATCTGGACCTTATAAAAAAACGAAAGAGGAAGTATTCCCTCCTCTTTCGTTTAAGCGTTTCAACTAGTGACCGCTGCTTTGTCCGGCGGCTCCTGGAACGTAATGATGAATCCAACCCACCTCATAAAAATAATGGGTGACTTCAGGTAAAATATAAACTGTTGAAAGCAAGCCAACTATCGTTAACACGATGGTATATGGCACTGCCATCCAAACCATTTTCATATAAGACAGTCGGATTAACGGTGCCAATGCGCTCGTCAACAAAAACAAGAACGCAGCTTGACCATTTGGCGTGGCAACGCTTGGTAAGTTGGTGCCGGCGTTGATGGCGATAGCCAACATTTCAAATTGCTCGCGGGTAATATTGCCAGCCTCCCACGCAGCTTTGACTTCGTTAATGTAAACAGTACCGACAAAGACGTTATCACTGACCATCGATAAAAAGCCATTCGCCATAAACAAAACAGCGAGTTGTTGCTTGCCGTCAAAAGTAAGCACCCAATTGATTACCGGTGTGAATAAATGCTGGTCAATAATTACCGCAACGATGGCGAAAAACACTACCAACAACGCAGTAAATGGCAATGCTTCTTTAAAGGCATTGCCAATAGCATGCTCATCGGTGACCCCACAAAAGGTGGTCGCCAGAATAATCACCATCAAGCCAATTAAACCAACTGAAGCAATATGAAGGCTCAAACAAACAATTAGCAATACGGAGATAGCACCTTGCACCCAAAGCTTAGAAATATCATTCGGGGTTAGTTTTTC